>Ga0315284_10012003_pt1 | contig 12334 bp, 19 predicted proteins | sample YL17G09_16_MG_FD_203696 | JGI IMG/M metagenome (GOLD analysis project Ga0315284, IMG submission 203696) | Sediment microbial communities from Yellowstone Lake, YNP, Wyoming, USA - YL17G09_16 | ecosystem: Environmental > Aquatic > Freshwater > Lake > Sediment | place: USA: Wyoming | collected...
GCGCAAAGCGGTTGCGAGTTAAACGTTAGCAACGCTAACGCCTTAGCGGTTTTTACGCTGTGCGGAATTCCCGTAAACGTGTTAGATAACGGACATGGCGACATTAAGAAACATCAGTTTCCCGGCGTTATCATGGGTTGCGCCATGTGTTTGGAAGGGGAATTTAGCGATTTGGTTCAAGACGTAACGCGCGATGGTAACGTAATTGAATGTGGTAGGAGCGCTGATCAGGTAAAGCGGTATGCTGTAACGATGTTGAAGTTAGTTAGTCTCGCTATTGCGCAACAGTCAGACATTACTTTTTACTAACCAAAGGGGTATCAAATCATGGCAAAAATTACGATTCACAATGCAGTAATAGCCGCGTTGGAAGCGCGCGGCGAAACAATGGTGATGTCGCGTGCAACTTCATATGTGACGTATTCGCGCACATGGTATGTAACGCTAAATTCAACTGACAATTCGTTGCGGGTTATTTCCGATGTTGGCATCAAAACGTATTATTACGTTACGCGCGGCGGCGCGTTGCGGATTGGACGTAGTTACACCGAATCGTCGCCTATGGCGCCAAGAGTAAAAAAATTGTTGTACAATGAAGGCGTAGCGGTTTTGACGGGCGGCAAAAGCAAAGCGTAGCGGGTACTCTGCAAGTGCGTTAGCGGCTGTTTTAGCGCACTTGCGGCGCAATCCGCGCAGTGTAGTAAATGATCCTTGAAAGGGGTTATATCATGGCAAAGAAACAAGAAAGCAAGTCGGTTCCGCCCGTTGCCAAAAAGCCCGGTCGCGTACCAATGACGGAAGCGCAGAAAGCGGCGAAGAAAGCCGAATTGAAAGCGGAAGGCAAAGACGCGCGCTTTCTCCGTCTTATCAAGCCGCGTATGGGCAAGGCGTTGAAGTGCATCAAGCTTTTGGGCAATCTGTCCGGGCAAGGATACGTTTATACGCCTGAGCAAATCGCCAAGATGCGGGTCGCTCTCGATAGCGCGATTGCGGAAACGTTCGCGCGTTTCGTACCCAAGATTCCGGGCGCCAAGTCGCAAGACGCGGGTTTTGACTTCGATGCGGTCACGCTTCCGGCGTCCGAAGATGCGGTTGCGCTTCCGGCGTCCGAAAGCAAGTAGCACTTCGGCACTGCCAATTCCGCGCCCGGACAAGTACCGGGCGCATTTATTGAAAGGGTGTTAAATGATTCGCCGTAGAAACACGTTAGAGCATCGTAGCGTTATCGCTTATATGCTGAAAGGCGAAACGCACAAACAAGCAAAAGCGCGCTTGGACGCAGCATGGCAAGCGGGATATCATCCGGCGCAAGTGCAATTCAACCAACGAAAGGAAAAACATGCAAAAGGAATTGCTGCGGATTGCGACGTTTAATTTTCAAGAAGCGCGCGATGCTATCGCAGTTGCGGTGCATACCGGATCGAAAGCCGAAACGGTACCCGATTGGCACATGGTTTTGTTGTCGCTAGTATACGCAAGCGCGCATATGCAAAAAGCGATTGCGCTACGCGAAGCGGCGGAAAGGTTCGATAATGGAAACGAAACGCGAAACGATAATTGACGAATATCTGCGGCTTATGACTAGCGCGTATCGGCGCCGGTTAGAGCAAAAGGTTATCAACATGTCAACGGATCGGCTGTTGCGTAATCGCCGCTCCGCGCGCGGCGAACGCATGAAAATCATGCAAGGATTGCGCAAGTAAAAAAAAGCCCGGGACGGGGTTAGCGTACCGGGCAAAGCGCGCCATCGCGGCGCGCAGGGGTAAGGGGAATTAACCGGGCGCAATGCCCGGTTTTTTATTGTTCCGGTTGTTTTTCTTCTGGTTGTTCGAGTGTGAACGCTTCCGGCGCTTCCAAGACAACAGCGCCTTGTTCCGATGTAAGCACGTGTTTGTTGCCGTGAACATCGGTAATCGTTACGGTTTTATTCGATTCTTCGGGGTTATCAAGCCCGATATTGATAAAGAGTTTCATGGCGTCAACCTTTCATTTGAAGTTAATATGATCGCGTATTTTATCATACAACGCGATTATAGTAAAGCCGATTGATATAACCGCACTTGCCGCAATTGCTGCCAGTTTTCCGGCAGTCCACCAACGCACCATATTTTTTAGCGTGCGTAATTCTTCGTTGGTTAATATGTTTTCGTCATTGACTATTGAAACATGGTTATCTTTCATACAACGGGCGCCCCTAATGCCGAATTAAAAGCAGTTAGCGTTTGTTGCATTGTATGATTAGATTGCGTACCACCGGGTAATGATGCCCATTGTACGGAAGCTTTGCGAATTGCCGATTCTAAGTTACCGTTTGACAATGGGTTAAGTGCGCCGGTTGATTGCAGTATCAGTGCCGCGACTTGGTCTTGTGAATCGCTATCGAATGATGTAATTCCGTTTTTGATTGCGAAATTTTGCCAAGTGCCTTTAATGATTTGATAGGCGCCTGCGGCACTCGAATTAAGGCGACGGTTATAGAATCCGCCGTTACGCGCCGCGTAAGTGCCACCGGGCGGAAAGTTTACAATATCAAAAGCCGGATGCATTGCGGGGTTTGGTACGGTGCCGACATATCCCGCGAGCGCGTCGTATTGCGAACCTGATTCGAATACGCGAATCACGGTTAGTAATGCTTGAATGCGTTTCTCTAAATCATAAGATGGTATTTCATTTGGTGTATAGTTGACGTTCGAATAATCTTGCGTTGAATTTTGTTGTGCCGGATACGGTTCGCTATATGGTTCGTCTGTGACGGGCGCGGGTGTATTGTCCCAAACGTTACCCGTACCCGGATCGAAGTAAGGGACTATGCGTTGCGTTGTCGCGTTAGAATATTTGGACGCGAGCAAGGCAATTAATCCAATACCTAAAAATAAGCTTACATTGTTTGTCATGTTATTGCGTTAAATCAATATCTGGAATAATTGGTGATAAAACAAGTATAGGATTGTCGGGATCAACGCTAATATTAACTAATTCGCGCGACGGCGCTTTTAGAAAATGTCCGATAATTTTTGCGCGTGGATAATGCGGTTTACGTTCTGTAGGAATGCATTGATAAGCAGGCGGCGGATACATATTCTTTGCCGATTCAAGGCTATTAAAAACGGCAACGTTAATTATCGTGTTAGTGTTTTTGTCGATTATGGTAACGTTCATGTTTAGTACCTAATTATTATCATGCCCGCAACACCGTTGGCGCCCGCTGAATTACCGCTACCGCCGCCGCCGCCGCAACCATACGATGTTAAATTGACTGGCGAAGCGGCAATTCCGTTACTTCCGCCGATGCCGCCGATTGCCCAATATGTTGATCCGCCGCCACCGCCGCCGCCGCCTGAAGCGTTGCCGGACGACGCTGTTTGAGTGGTTAATCCCATAAAGTATGACGTACTAGGCGAATTAACGCCACCGCCAACATTTATTGCGCCGCCCGATGCACCGGCAGAACTAAGGCGCGATATCGACGCAACAGGGGAAAAAAATGAGCTTTGTTGCCCGCCGCCGACTTGATAATCAAAACCGCCGCCCGCGCCGCCTGCGGGATTCGCGCCCGCGACAGCCGCAACAGTTGATGCTAAAAGAATAGTAATATTCCCGTCTAAATCAGGTAAATTAGATATTGTTGTATTGCCGCCTAATCCGCCGTTGGTATTAACCGCGCCGCCTAATCCTGCCGCACCAATAACAATAGGTAATACAGAATTCGGCACAACGCGAATAGGAAATTCAAAAATGTATTGTCCGCTAGCGCCGCCGCCGCCGCCGCCGCCCGGTGTAGAATTACCGCCCGCGCCGCCTGATCCGCCCGCTACGCCAGAAACAAATATTTGGGTAACATTTGCGGGTACCGGCCAAGTATCCGAAAGCAAAAAAATTCCGTTAGGGTTTAGCGAAGTAGCGGCAAACCGTTGATAATACAATGAAGGAAATTCCAAAGTGCCCATTTTAATACCTTATTATTGCCATTGCATTGCCGCCGTTTCCGCCTGCCGAATTACCGCTACCGCCGCCGCCGCCTGTTCCGTATGCTGTAGCATTTGCACCGGGTAATCCGTTTACGCCACCGAAAGCGCCATAACCATACCAATTAGCGCCACCGATACCGCCGCCGCCACCGGCAGCGCCACCGGCAGCGCCAATATTTATAGCGTAAAGATATCGACTTAAATTTCCGGCGTTAAAACAAATTCCACCTTTAAAATTTAATGCGCCGCCGCCGCTTCCGCTAGCAATAATCCAATCGCCAATTTGTGTCGCGGCCGGCGATGTAAGCAACGCACCTTGTGATCCGTTTGATCCTACGCCGCCCGCGCCGCCCGCAAGCGCGTTTACCGGCGTTGTAAATCCGCCGCCCGTGCCGCCATTAACCGCTAATCCGGCTGTAGCGGCAACATTTGCCGCATAAATAGTAAACGGCGGGAAATTGGGAAAACCAGAAATTACTGTATTAGTACCCAATCCGCCAATGGTATTAACCGCGCCACCTAATCCGGGTGTACCAAGTGTTATAGTTAATAAAGAATTGGGTGTAACCGTTAATTCTCGCTCATATAAAGACGCGCCATTAGCGCCGCCGCCGCCGCCGCCGCCCGGTGTAGAATTACCGCCCGCGCCGCCGCTACCTGCCGCGCAAGCGGTTAACCAAATGGTATTTACATTTGAGGGTACAGTCCAAGTATCGCTAACCAAAAATATACCGTTTGGATTTAGCGTTGTTTGTGCAACGCGTTGTCCAAATTTGTTAGCGACAAATAAACGGCCCATTATGATAACCGAGCGTTAGCAATCCAATGAATGCCGATATTATTACCTGCGGCATCGCCTGCCGCTTGCGCGTTTCTAAGTGTAAAGCCGTTGGTGCTACTGTTGTTTATGGTTGCCGCGCCCGAATTCGCCGCACTGGTTATGTTGCGCCATGCCGCGCCTGCCGCGCCCGGATTGAATGTTGTAACAACCGGAACGGAAAATTTGGGTACTTGGTATCTTACCGGAATTGAATAATTGTTTACGCCTGCTAATACGGCGTCGTATGCTTCAACGCCGGAATTGCCCGCGTTAGACGCTGGCGCCGTACCGTTGACAAATGATTTTTCGAAGTAGCGTTGACAAGCGATTAAATCTTCAACGTATCCGGGTTTAGTGTATTGCAAAACTTGCCCGGGTAATTGCAAGACAAAATCAGTAAACAAGAATGTTCCGGCGAGAGTAGACAACCCGATTGTTGTTTGTCCAAAATTACCGCCAACGCCTTTCCAAGTGTTTTGCAATACAACAGGTAAAGACGCGGTTCCGCCTATGTTTATATCGATGATAAGATTATTTCCGCTTGCCCATAGTACTTTATTGGGGAATTGCGAAAACGGGCAAATTGCAACCCCTTGATACAAGGATTGTACAGCCGATGACGCAAAAGAGAGATTAGCCGATGTAACGAATTCTTGACCGCCATATGTGAATATAACGCCAAGCTTGAATACTTGTCCCGCTTGCGCGTTTTGATACGCAAGCGACGGTATAAATTTGAATGCAAAAATTGCATCGCGCGTTGGCGTGCCGGTAGCATTTGACGCGGCATTAAAAATATCAAGATGGTTCGATTCAACGATATGGCGAAGCTTGCCGTTTAGTCCTGCATCGGTATTCGTGACAATTGCTAATCCGCGCTGATTTGGTGATACGGAACTTGTACCAATATCCCACGCGCCGCCCGTAAACGTAGTAAGCAATTGCTGTTGAAGCAATAGCGCGCCCGCGCTAAAGTTAGACATAACGGCGCTAAAACCGTCAATCGATTGAAAGGTTCCGTTTATTGCCGCGCTAACAACGGCGCCTTCGTTTAATTGGTCAATATTGCATTGACCGTTTATTATTTTATTTAGTCTGCCGTTATACGGCGACGGCGGCGGCCCTGTTAGGTATCCCATGACACATATTATTGTGTACGCGCATGCGCGATATCAATATTCATGTAAGCGACAATGATAACGCCCGCGGACGCGCACGAAATATGCAAATCGTTTTGCGGCACGATGGTATCGAATAGCAAATTGCCGCCAGCGGGTAATTGAATGCTATTTCCCGCGTTCGCTTGATTATCGAAAGTAATGTTGATTGTTGCGGCGACTAACGTGTTTTGAATCAAAAGCATGACGCGAGTAATTGACGGACGCGGCAAACACAATTGATCGGCATTAGCGACAAGTGTAATCGGCAGTATTTGCAAATCGCCGTATTGCCCAGGATTGTAATTTGCTTGCGGGATTCGCGTCAGTATTTCGATTGACTTATCATCATGCGATGCCGCGTTGAAGGGGCGCAAGCGTTGCGCGTCAATGACGTTACCAATATAGCGTACCGCGCTACCTGTTGGCGTGCGAGTACCGCCCGCAATTTCAATGCTTGTATCGATACCGTCGCTTTCGATTGCATCTTCGCCCGTTAAGCGTTCTTGCAAAAACGCGCTTACATCGCTATACGGACTATCGGAATAACGGTTATCGTTTGACATGATACGTTGGCAATTAACCGTTGTAAGCGAACAGTTTCACGCCGTTGAAGCACAGTTGAATGTTGATACCCGCCGCCGCGTCGTAGTTAGTGATTTGTACTTGCAGCGTCGCCTTTGCTGGCATGAGTTTCGGATTCGGTAGCACATACGGGAATTGCCCGTTGCCGAAAAGTGCCGGAACCGGTACGGCTTGATCCATCATTTGATAACCGCTTCCGGTATCCGTCAAAAGCACATTCGCGTTCGGTACGACATAAGTACCGGACGTGCGCGCCGCGTTTGCCGTATTTGCGTCGTATGTATGATTGAGAATCAGAAAATCAGCGTCCGCTTGAATGTTAAGCGAAGCTTGAGCGATAACGCCTGCCGCAATGGAATTGCCGCCTGCCGCAGCGCGAAACAAAACGCTATAGGTATACGGTATCGGTTGAATCGTTCGGGCGGCGAGAAGCGAATTGATTTTTGCGCGTACCGCATCATTTGCTGGCGCATCGCGCAACAGTTGCAAAATGCCGCGCAATGTGTCTTTGGTTATCGTATTGCCGTAATCCATGATGGGCGCCTTTGCAAATGTGTTTGAATTAGTGCGCGTTTGGATCGAAACGCGCAAACCTATTGCTATCGCGCTACGCGATTACGGCTTATTGCGAATTGCGGAACAAAACGCCGTCAAAGACAACGCCAATGCGCGCGTTGAATCCGCTTGGAGTTGCCACCGCAACCGGAAATTTCAGGTAAACGGCGAAGTTTTGCATGGATTCGAGAGTGATAGGCGGGTCCATGTAATACGGTCGACCGCCCCATTTTGCCGCAACCGTTGCGACTTCGGCGGTAGTCGCGGAATTGGAAGCGATCGCACCGTCCAATTCAAGGCGCACTTTCGGCGGAAAAACGCCTAGCGGTGCTTCGTACAAATAGGTTTTGGAACCGATGTAGAATTCCAACCAACCCGTAATGCGCAAAACGTTAACGTCTTGCAATTGCGCCAGTACCGCCGCCGCCGCTACCGCGTTGAAAATGCTTGGCGAGATGTTTGTCCATGTTCCGGCAGTTGAAACGCTACCCGGTTCGAAAAAAATCTCGATGGATTCAACCAAGTATGATTTTGGTCGCGGCAACGCGCCCGCTACTTCCATGTTGGTATCGCCGTAATTTTTCGTGCCGGTGTTTGCCGTCGCGTTCGCACTAGTACCGGCTTGCCCGATTGGTACGGCAAAGAACGTAAATTGCGCCGCGCCCGCAGTCGGGTAAACTTGGTAATCGTACAAGCGTTGCCGGATTACTTCGGCTTGTCCGGGTCGATTGACGGCGTATGACTGTAGCGTTTTGAGGGAATAATCCGTCATTGGCGCCGCCAGCATCAAGGCGTTGCGAACGCCGTAATTGTAAAGCGGCGCAAACAACCATTGCGCTAATCCGGCGAAAACGCCGTACAGAATGTCTTTGAAGCGTTTCATGGTATGAACCTTTCGAAAATGAATGGATTGTGCACAAACCGCGCGAATTGTGTACGCGTTGGTTTAACGCTGCATCATCTCGCGGGAAGCGGCGGAAACGTAAGAACCGATATTTTGGCCGGGATAAAACCCAACGCCGCGCATACCGCGCAAGTTTTGCGAAACGGGCAACGGCGGCAAAACGCGCCCGGGATTCATTGCATCGCCCAGAGGGATATTAACGCCGGAAGATTGAACGAATCCGCGCAACAGTTGATGGATTGTCACAATCATTGAACCCATGACCAACGCGGGCGCGTAACGTCCGAGAACGCGCCGTCCGATCATGCCGATGCCGATAGCCAGCGCGCCTTTGCCCATGTAGTACATATAATTCGGCGAACCGCTCGAATCAGTCGGCGATTGCATGGACGCGGGAATATATTGCCCGATAAATCCGTATGCAACATCAACCGCTACCGCGCCCGCTGCACCGACTGCGGCGTTTTTGAGCATCGGGACAACGCCGCCCAAACGATAACCCGCGTTCGCGCGCGAAGCGTAACGGCGCACCACGCGTGGCGAAACGCTGCGACGGACGCGGCGCGCAACACGGCGCACGACGGTTGAAACGGAACGGCGGCGACGGCTTGCGGTTGCGGTGGAACGCGCGCGCGCCATTGCGGCGAAATTGGCGCGGGCGCGTTTTTGCGCGGCGGATGGCGCCTTACGCGATTTTGCTCGGCGTTTGGGGTTTCCTACCAACATCAAGGTACCGGACATATCGGCTTTTCCTTTCATGCATGGCGAGTTTAGTTATCTTCAAACCCGTCTTGCGTAAAAGTGCATAACCCGCCGATTATGTACACAGATTGCCCGTCTGGAGTAACGCATAGGTGCGGCCGGGCGGATACTTTGAAGGCGTGCCGGAATTCGTAAACCTTGCCGTCACGCTCTGCTACATATTGAATCACAGAAACGGCGCCAATGCAAGCTAAAGCTTTCGGCATGGGCTTTACTTTGATTTGTTGGTAAGCAGTTGGTGCGCGACCGTGAAATTTTGCCGCGAGTGCCGCCGCTTTTGCAACGTCCGAATTTTTACGCGCCGTGGTCATAAACGCGATAAATGACAGTCAAACCTTTTCGCGTATTATGTGCAACCATTGCGCGCGCTGATTGTTTTGCAAAAAGCAAATCGTTTGTGCGCCCGACTTCGCGCCATGTCTTAGCCGTCATTTTCTTATCAACGCTATAACGCGCCTGTTTATTCGCGCTTTTGCGTGTCCCATGTCGCAAGCCCGGATATGTGCGAATTGCAACGGGATTCTTGCGCGCGACAATCCGCGACGTGACCGCTTTAAGTTTAGCAGTGCGCGGGATTTTGCCTAAATTGCGCAATCTACTTTCTAATCCTTCCCGATGCAATTCCGCGTCAAATTCTGTCGCGTCGTGCATGCGCCCGTATTCAATGCCGTTATGCTGGAATGACCAATGACGCGGTTGCGTATCGTCCAATTCGTATTTGTGTACGCGCTTTGTTGGATTCTTGCGCAACAGCGCGATATCGCTTTCGATGCCGCGCCCTATTTGCGTCGTGTTATTTAATTGCACAATTTTTTCGGCGACGCGTTCTAATTTCTTTGCTAAAGCGATATTGCCAACGTTGCGATTGTATTTTGCGAGTGCTAACGTTGTCGTGAATTTGTTTGCTTCCGCTTTTTCAGGGTATTTAATCGTATGCGCTTTCAAATATGCTTTCGATGCGCGAACGCACTCATTGTGTGTATTTGTTGATTCACACTCCGACGCAAAATCTTCCCAATTAAACATGCTTATTCCTTAATCAGAAAAAAGTACACAATCGCCGCGCCAAGTATCAAACCCAAATTACCGCCAAGCGACGATAAAAACCCGCCGCTTGTATCCGGCGATGCATCGCTAATAGGCGGCAAACCTTGCGCCGCGCGCGCCGCGTTCAATTGCTGTAACGCATACTGGCGGTAACGATTAAGCGAATAGCCTAGCGATGCAACTAATGCCGCTACCGCCGCAACCGCGCCGGAAACGATACCTATTGCTCCCCATGGAATAGCAACGATAAAACCTAAACCCTGCAAATTGTTTGCGCCGCCAACAGCATTCGATACGGTTTGCCACCATGACGCTACCTGATTAATTGCGCTGCGCGCATTTTCGATAACGGTATTTGCAAGAATGATTTTGTTGTAATTTGCTTGCCAGTCCGCAACTAATTCCGCGTTATCGGCTATCGAAGCGCGCACAGCATCATATTGCGCTTGCATGTCGCTTAGTCGCGCAATTTGCGTATCTAACGCATGCGCCTTATTCGATATCGATTGATAAAACGATTGCGCCGCGCTTAATTCGCGTTGCGACGGTTGATCGCCACCCCAATCTTGCATACTGCCAGAACCGGGATCAAAAATTACATTGCCCGATTCGTCGTACACAATATTGCTGGTATCACTCACAATAGCGCTTTATTTTTTGGTTAGCATCAACAGCGCGCCAATACCTAGCGCGCCAAAAAGTAACATTTTGCTCGTTTCCGGCGTAAGCCCAACGCCCATTTGTGGACCATATAACGCCGCATTCAACGGCGGCAAGCCGCGCCGCGCGCGATCCATTTGCAATTGCGACAATTGATAGGCATTCATGCCCGCAATGATTTTTGGAACACTTTGCGCCAGCAAATTGATCCAATCCGCCGGATTGATATTCGCGGGCGCGGGCGGCGAAGATGTATCGGGCGCCGCAATGTCGCTTGGTCCCGGATCGGATACCGGAATGAAATTCCCGTTTGGATCGGTTGCGCCGATGATATTGCCGTACCCGTCTTTGTAGTATGTCGATCCGTCCGGGCTTTCCATTGCGATGTATTCGGTATCGCCCAAACCAAACAAACCGGCGTTGCTTCGCGTGAATGCGTTGCCCATGCCTTTAACGTAATTGCGCCCTAATCCCGGGGTTGCCGGAAACGGATCGCCCGGTATCCAGCCGGCTTCGAACATGCCGCGTCCGTCATTATCTGTGTCCGCATTGTCATATCCGGCATCTTGCGTAACGCCGTCGTATTTGCGAGTATCCACAATAAGCTTCATGTTTTCACCTTTTTGATAAAAGATACGCGCCTAGCAGTATTAGCGCGGGAATACCTAATTGCTTATAAAGCGGAGATAGATTAGGTCGAATGCCGTAATTGTTATCAGCGTTCAAACTATCGTAATAGCGTTGCAATTGTCCGTATGTTGACGGTCCGCCCGGTTGTCGCGCGTAAACTGCCGATGGTGTATTTGGCACTCCGGCAATCAATTTGTACAACGTACTAGCCAAACTAAAAGCTTGCGACGGTGTAACATTCGATACGGTTTGTCCTATCTTATCCGCAATCGTTTTCAAGTCCGTAACTTGCAACGGCAATTTTGCGGTTGTATCGTTGATCGTTGGAAAATCAGGCGTTGCCGGAGTGAATGAAGTAACCGGATTATCGATTGTAGGAAAATCAGGCGTTGCCGGAGTGAATGAAGTAACCGGATTATCGATTGTAGGAAAATCCGGCAGCGTGGGCGACGGTATCGAGGGCGGATCGATATTTGGAATTGACGGTACAACATTTTCGTCTAGTTGTATAGGGGAATTTTCGAACGTTTGATTGACGGTATCAATCGTTTCATTCAATGCTTGCGTTTGATTAGAAATGTTTTCCAATGCGCCTTGCGTTGTGTCTACAAGACTAGCAGCATGTTCTTCAATGGTTTGCGTTGCTTGTACAAATTGATCCATCGTTAATTGCAATGATGGATTGTCAACGGCTTGCACCATGTTTGCAATTTGCGTAGCCTGTTGTGTTGCGTCCGTCGCGTTGACAAGCAACGTATTAGCGTAATCGTTCGCTTCTATTAGCGTGCTAATGTTTGACGATACCATCGCGCCCGCATCGCCTACGGTTGAAATAAGCGATGCTACATCAATCGCATTTTCCGCAGCAATCAACGTTGCCGCCGCATCGGCACTTGCCGCCGCACCTGCCGCCGCCGCGCCCGCTTCGCTTAAAGCGTCACTCACTAAGCCGATTAATCCGCCGCCGCCCGTTACGATAGCAATACCGATAGCCACGATAATGCCAATCGCACTCAACCAATTATCCGGAGAAACTTGCGTTGCTTGCCAGCGTTGAATTCCTTCCGCGCTACCCTGTTGCACCAACAGCGTTATTACTGGCGATGCATACCACGCGCCACCCGGAAAACCTTTTGCATCTAATGCGTCCGAAACAACGCGCGCGGCGATTGCACGATAGTTTGATCCTTCGGTATACATTGATCCGGTTTGCGCGATATGTTGATTGCCAAATACCGGAACAGCC
>Ga0315284_10012008_pt1 | contig 12331 bp, 10 predicted proteins | sample YL17G09_16_MG_FD_203696 | JGI IMG/M metagenome (GOLD analysis project Ga0315284, IMG submission 203696) | Sediment microbial communities from Yellowstone Lake, YNP, Wyoming, USA - YL17G09_16 | ecosystem: Environmental > Aquatic > Freshwater > Lake > Sediment | place: USA: Wyoming | collected...
GTAGGAGACGGAACGCGAACACTAGGTCGAAAATGCCCTTCTCACGGCTAAGATTTCCTACAAACAACACAATACGGTCTTCCAAGCCGCATCCAAACTTCTTCAACAGCCGAAAATCCTTATCCGCTGGGTGGAAGTGTTCGGTATCAAGTCCTGGCGATAAAATCCTTATCTTCTCCGGTGCTGCCCCCTCCAGGATGAGTGCTTCTCTCGACTTGTTCGACACCGGGAGAAAAAGGTCGGCTGAATCGAATATGACGCGCTTGCTTCGCGCCACCGCTTTCGATTCATATAGGAAGGGGATATTCTCCCATACAGTTACAACGAGCTTGAACCCGCTGCGCTGTTTCGCACGTGCGGCTTGATAGGTACAGTAGTAGATCGTTTCCGCAGTGTGCACAATCTCGAATCCGCCAAGCGAGCGTCTTAGGTCGACCAAGTCATATTGGCCTCCCCAAGCCCTGACCAATGTTCCCCAGAGAAACCGCGCCCTGAGGAGTTGCTGAACGGAGAAGAGCTTTCGGACGGGGAAGGGGAGACCACTGATGTCAAAATTATGACCGTAGCTTGTGAATCCAACCAACTCAAAATCGGATAGAAGGGGGACAAATCCCTGCATTTCCCAACTGTTGAGGTTGGGACCTCTCACGATGGCTACACTTCTCTTCTTCGACACGGACGGGTTCGACAGACTTGCCTGAGTCCGGAGCTTCACTTGGCGAGGACCAACTTCTTCACTTCGGTGAAACCCCCAGATGTGATCCGACACCAGTATGCCCCGCTAGCGGGATTCTCCGCATCCCATACGACCGAGTACCCCCCCTTCGGTTTATGCTCGTCCACCTTATCTCAGTGCCAAACTGTCTCAAGGTAGGGATGCACTCCATCGTGTTCTCCTGCATCCAATATACTTGCCGCTTTGCCGAAAAGCAAGCACACAACATTCTCGGTGTGCTCCGGAATGTGCCTACGCATCCTGTCACGACAAAGGCCCTCCCCTGCGGCCCGAGAGCATGCCGAGGATTTTGTCGAGCATCTCCTTTTCTTGCGCCCCAAATCCCCTAATTGCGTATAATGTAATTGCGTAAGCCAATGCTCCGACAACTGTGATGAGAAACGGGTCCGTCGGGTAGAGTATGGCGTAGAGCGCAGAAGATGCCGCGACAGCCACGAGCGGCTTTCCGCATGAGGGGACAAGCATTGGATCGTACCCACACTTGCGGACTCGGCTAAGTTGCGCCCCCAAAAGGGTAAGTTCTGTTGCTGCAACTATCAACGGAATAGCAACGAACCCATACTTCGGGACGGCTAGCAGACATCCGACAACGTGAAGGGCGCCCACGCCGACCGAGATCTTCATCAACGACACCTGCCGTCCCACCGCCAGCAGGAACGAATAGAACACCCAATTCATATACCCGAGGATGTTAGCTGCAACGATGACTTGCAGAACGATCATCCCCGGCTCGAACTCCGGAGGGTAGAGAATCTGAAAGATCTTGGGCGTCAAGACGATGATACCTGCAGCCAGGGGTATTGAGATTAGGCACATCACCCGCAGCGAATCTCGAAGAGCCTTCTCAAGCTTCTCCCTGGCGTTTGCGTAGAAGTCGGAGAAAATCGGAAAAACGACCTGTGTAAATGCTGCCGGGATAAGCGTGAGAATCGAAATCAACTTGTAACCCGCACTGAACACGCCCACTTCGACATCGCCGCGCGTATATTTCAGAACGGTTGGGCCTGCAAACATGTACATCGAAATGCCGACCGTGCTTACAGCAATCGGTGCGCTCTCTCGGAGAAGCGCCTTCCAGAGCGCCACATCTGCTCGAAACTCCGGCACGCCTACCGCCTTACAGTAGACTACAAAAAGCACACCGAGATTAGCAGCGGACACAACAGCCGTGACAATCAGTGCTGCGACTACATAGGGGAAATCCTGAATGACAAGGATGATCGCGATAGAGATTAGCAAGTCGTTGAGGATGTTGGCGAGAGAGACCAAGATCATCCTGCGGTGCGCCTGGAATGCGCTGAGGAACACCATCGTGATGCCGTTGATCGCAAACGTCAGCGTCGTCAGAAGAATTGCCCAATTGGTCGTGCGGTCGAATCCTGAGAGAAAAGCAAACCCGCCCATGACCAGACTGGAAAAGAAGGCAATGATAACTTTCAGAAGGAGCGCCTTGCCGACAAGCTCTCTGCTCCGCGTCTGATCGCGAGAGAGGTCACGGGTCAGAATCTGTGAAATCCCGAAATCGAACAAGACCTGAAACAGTGAGCAGAAGTACGTCGCAAAATTCAGAATCCCGAAGCCTGCAACGCCGAGATAGCGTGCAAGGAAATTGAGTCTGACCATGCCCAGCAGTAGGCCGACGGTTCTGCCGAAGAAGATCGCGGCTGTGTCGAGAGTTATCTTTTTCGTCTGGGAGGCCATCGATGTGAATGCCGAAAAATCATGCTTCCCAGGAACGCTGCACTGTCGTCGCCGTGGGGGGAGCGAGTGGGTGTGGGTGAGATTCTGGTTCGATCCACTATTTGATGAGCATCAGCTTCTTCGACTCACGATAATCCCCTGCCGTCAACCGATACCAGTACACGCCGCTTGGTACGTCCTTCGCGTCCCAGTCGATCGAGTGCTTCCCGGCGCGCTTGACACCGTTGACGAGGGTGTTCACTTGCTGTCCGAGGCTGTTGTAGATACTTAGGCTTACCTGTTCTTCTCGCGGGATTTCGAAAGTAATTCTGGTTTGAGCATTGAAGGGGTTTGGATAGGCCTCGTCAAGCCAAGATGACTTGGGTCTGAGATCGTCCTCGTGTACAGGGAATCGAGTCAAGGACGACGTTGCCAGGCCTATCTGCCATTCTGTTGCCGATCCAGTTGCACAGTACCAGTAGTAGAATGTTCCTCCTTTGAACCGCAAACTTCCACCACAGATCTGGCGATCATCCCACTGACCAGGGGCGCCAGGTGAAATCACCGGGTTACTCCCGTGTTTGGTCCAGCCCACCCCGTCGCTAGAGAGTGCGAGGCCTGCGTGAGCAGGACCTGATGACGAAGAACTCCCTGTATAGAGCATGTATAGCGTAGATCCGACTTTCACAACCCCAGCGGGGCCGACAGTCCTGCAGTCCCAAGTTCCGGGAGACCCACGTCTTACGACCGGATTCTGGGTGTGTTTGGTCCAGTTCACGCCGTCCGCAGATGTTGCGAGGCCAGTGCTCGTGTATGTTCCATCGTATCCTGCGTACCACATGTAGTAGGTGCTGCCGTCAAGAACTACTCTGGGATATCCAACCCACACGCAATCCCACGCTCCAGGAGACCCTGCGGTGAGGATCGGGTTCGCCCTGTGTTTCTGCCATTCCCTTCCGTCTCGAGATACTGCCAGGCCGAGGGCTATCTTCCCGTTCTCATCCTGGCCAGTGTAGTACATCAAGTATCCAGATCGAGACGGCAAAACTTCTCCGGAGAAGATGAAACGACTATCGAATGAGCCGGTGGGTCCGGGCCGCATGATGGGATTCTTGGCGTACACAAACCAGTTGGATCCGTCTGTCGAAACTGCCTCGGAAAGACAACCCCGCGTACCATACCCGGAAGCAAGAGACACAAACCACATCCGCAGAAGTCCGGTTGCGCTGTCGCGCAATACGCAGGGCTCAAGCAAGAAGCGGTATGCACTGGGATCATCGACGTTCCCTCCCCAGTGAGGAAGAACCGGATTAGATTCGTGCTTTTGCCAACTGACTTGGCAAAAGACATGGGCAGAGAAAATCGAAACCAGTGTCGCGAGAGGTACAACAAGGAGTCGGCGCATATGACCTCCGTTTTGGATAATTACTATGTGAAACCGTTCCTTCTTGAAATGAGCTTACGAAAAATCTTCAATGGATGCAACTCGTTGCCGCCGGTCAGCGATTCGAGGTTCTACCGTCGCTTGACGGTGATATATCCGCTCACAGCTCCATAGATAAGGCCAAATGGAATACTAAGCCAGTGATAGGGCTTCGCGTAAGTTGCCATCAGTCGAAGCTGGCTCTTAAACTTGTTCCAATTCTTGAACCACGAAAGATGTCCGCCAGCGCTGACGGAGAGTTTGTGCCAAATTTTCGCAGCGGGGACGTACGCCAGAACATATCCTGCCCGACGCGCTCGCACACACCAGTCGGCGTCTTCGCCATACATGAAGTACCGCTCGTCCAGCAAGCCAACTTGTTCAACGACTGCGCGCTTAACGAGCATGCAGCATCCCGTGAGATAGTCGACCGGCTTCTGCTCGTCGTGCTGGCCGCTGTCGTTTTCGCGGATGCCAATGTGCGAGATCCAGCCCTTCCACCATTCGATTCGTCCGCCCGCGAACCAGATCCGGTTCGGATCATCGTAGTAGTAGATCTTGGGCCCGATCATTCCGATCCGTGGATCGGCCTCTGCCGCGTGCACGAGGTGCACCGTGAAGTCACGTTCTACTGTGGTATCGTTGTTCAGTAGAAGGACATAGTCGGCTCCGTGCTTCAAGGCGTGTCGGATGCCCACGTTGTTCCCGCCTGCGAACCGCAGGTTGGTTGGGTTCACGAGAAGCTCGACGGAAGAGAACTCAGCACGGATTGCTTCGGGTGTGCCGTCGCTCGATGCGTTGTCGACGACAAGGACTTTCACGTTGGGACACGAAAGATTCTGCAGCGATCGCAAGCATTCGAGGGTGTCGCGCTTGCCATTGTAGGTGAGAACGATTACGTAGACCAACGGTGTAGAAGCCATGCGAATGCTACCGAGTGTCGGTCAACCGTGCTTTCTTCCTTAAGAGGCCGAAGATCCTTCCACCAAGCAGTTGTGCGGCGAACGAGAGAACACGGCTGTCGGCCACACTGCGGAAGTCCATTTTCAGCTTGTAGAGGCCGGGCACGGGGTACTTCAAATCCACATGCCAATCATCGAATATCTCAATCGCTTCACGCCATCTCTTGAGAGAAAACTGAGTTTCGAGAATCCCGTACTTGCGCTCGATGATGCTGCCGTGTTGGAAATATCCCCGGAATCGCGCTACTTCATGAAGCCCCAGCCAACTTCTCAGCGCCTCACGATCGAAGTAGAAGTACCCGCCATCCCTGAGAAGTGAGTGGACGGTCTGGAACACGGGTCGAGGGTCGGGGAAATGGTGGATTGTGGCGAAGCAAAACACGAAGTCGAACTGAGCCGGATGGATTCTCTCTTTGACCTTCAGAAAATCCTCGGCGACTAGTACTAGTTTCTCGTGCGGCAAGCCGCGGCCATCGCTCTTTTTGAAGAACGTCTCCGAAATCATCTTGGAGAGATTCAGCATGTCGGGTGAGATATCGAAGGCGTAGGCCTTCTCAAGTCCGTAGTGGTCGATGAGGGCAAGCATTCTCTGCGCGCGCTCGGCCCCAAGCTCACCGAACACCGTGTCCTTCGTGATCCGAAGTCCGTAAGCTTGCTCAAGGGACTTGAACACGCGGATCGTCTCTTCGATCCGTTCCTTCATTGTGTGAACAAGACGGTCGGGATGATCTTTGTCCTCGGCCGCAAGCATTTGACGGAATGCAACTTCTCCCGCCTTGTTTGTGTCGTTCTGGTATCGATAATCGCTCATGCGCCTAATCTTTCTGTGAGAATGTCGACAATGCGCCGTGCAGCTTTGCCATCTCCATACGGATTCGCCTTGGTCGCCATCTCGTTGTATGCACTCTTGTTTGAGAGAAGTCGCTGTGCTTCTTGCGTGATGGCATCCTTCTCGGTGCCGACAAGTTTAGCCGTGCCGGCTTCGATCGCCTCCGGTCGCTCAGTTGTTCGGCGAAGTACGAGCACCGGCTTCCCAAGACTTGGCGCTTCTTCCTGGATGCCGCCCGAGTCGGTGAGGATAAGATACGACTTGTTCATCAGCTGCACGAACGGGCGATACTCCATCGGCTCAATGAGGTGTACGCGATCAATTCCGCGGAGGACTTCTGTCGCTGTCTTCTGAACGTTGGGGTTCGGGTGTACAGGATAAATCAGTTCCACGTCCGGATTGTTCTGAACCAGATGGCGGCACGCTTCGAATATCTGCCGCATCGGTTCACCGAAATTCTCCCGACGATGAGAGGTAAGAAGAATCACACGACGGTTCTTGAAGTCGATCCTGCTCAACGGTTCTTCTGCAAATCTATAGTCGGGATCAACGATCATCATGAGAGCATCGATTACTGTGTTGCCTGTGACGTAGATACTTTCCGGAACTACGTTTTCCTTCAACAAATTGCCTTTCGACCATTCGGTCGGGGCGAAGTGAAAATCTGTCAGCCGCGTTGTGATCTGGCGGTTGATTTCTTCGGGATAGGGGTTGTGGCGGTTCCAGGTTCTTAACCCCGCTTCGACGTGGCCGACCGGAATTCGCAGATAGAACGCCGCAAGGCTCGCCGCAAACGCCGTGGTCGTGTCGCCCTGAACGAGCAGGACGTCTGGCTTCTCCTTCAGAATGACCGGTTTGATTTCTTCCAGCACGCTTGTCGTCACGTAGAAGAGATCCTGGTCATGCTGCATGATGTCGAGGTCGTAGTGAGGCTCGATTCCGAACACCTCGAGCTTCTGATCGAGAAGCTCACGATGTTGCGCGGTCACAATAACGGTGTGCGGCAGCCCCCGCCGCTCGAGTTCCTTGACGATAGGCGCCATCTTGATGGCCTCAGGCCTCGTTCCGAAAACAACCGCTGCTTTCACTCCGACAGCGCTCCTTCCCGCGCGATGAGATAAATAGCTCCCGTTGTCAGCAGCTCACGGATTCCGGGAATTCTCCCTAAGATTCCTGCTCCGACGGGTTTCAGACCGAACCGTATGTGATTCGGTCCGATGAGATAATGCTTTCTGTGGGCGACATGCAGGCCGGCCTCGTCCACAAGCCGCTCGAACTTAGCTAGGCCCATCTTCATCTTCCCCAACCGCTGTACCTCCTCGATGAATGGCCGATGTTCGTCCATCAGTCTGGGGAGGATCGCTGTAAGCGCGAACGGCAGCAGATGAAAGTATGGGAGCCGAGCAAACTTGGAGTTCAGCACTTGCTGATGCGCACCGAATGCTGAATAGTACGGCGGAAACGTAATGAGAATCTCCCCGGCCTGCGAGAGATATGATTTCAATCGCTGCAGTGCGAGATGTTTCTTTTCGAGATGCTCGAACACGTCATGCAGCACCACAAGATCGAAAGTCTCGCCCGCATATGGGGCAGGGTCCTCGTGTATGTCGGCGAGGACAATATGGAACTTCCGATTGCCCCGCAAGCCGTTTGCGATGGCCACGAACCGCTCGTCGAAATCGAAGCCTCTGCAGACCATTCCTGCATCGTACATGGCGCATATTCCGCCGCTGTACGCACAGCCGACATCAAGCAGGCGGGCTTCTTCGATCTGCACGCCCCATCTTCTAAGCAGCGGAATGAGGTAGTTCGCGACAACATCGTATTCGTAGCGCCAGTATTTCTTGTCGTGTTCGGTTACGTCCATTGGGTGACCTGGGGATCGCTCAGCGAGCCATCGAAGCAAGTTCCTCGATGGCATGAGCGAGATTATCCCACGAATACTTCTCTTTCTCACGGCCGATGCGGGCGGACATGTTCTGTTCCATTCCTTCTCGGTAGAAGCGAATGATAGCGCGGGCAAGGGATTCCGGATCATCCGGCGGCACAAGCAAGCCAGTTTGGCCATCATTTACCACCTCGGCCAACCCGCCGACATTCGACGTGATCACGGGCCTATCGAAGTTATACGCGATCTGTACAATCCCGCTTTGCGTTGCTGAACGATAGGGAAGAACAACAACGTCGGCGGCAGAGAAGTATGATGCAACCTGTTCGTTGGGAACGTACTCGGTCACGAATCGGACAATCGGGTCCAAAGCCAGCTCACGTACCCTGTCGCGATATGTCTTTTCGCTTTCGTAGAACTCACCCACGACCAACAGCATAATCTTGCCTGCTCCCAACCCCGAATCGCGCACCCGGGCCATTGCATCCAGCAAAACCATCAGACCTTTATATGGGCGCACATAGCCGAAAAACAACATAATCTTTTCGGCAGAAACCTGCAAAGCTCGCCGCGCCTCGTGCTTGGGAACTGGCGACCCGAACGACTCGTACACGGGATGCGGAGCACATCTATGAACGGCGCCGGGAAATAACCGAACGAGATCGCGTTCAACAGCCTCCGATAGAACAACGAACATATCCGCCTGACGGAGAGCATAGCGGGTGAAAAGCATATCGCCCGGTCGACGTTCATGTGGAATGACGTTGTCACAGATGAAGAGAACGCGCGTCTTCGTTCGACGCTTGACGAGCTTGGCAATAGTTCCGAAGCACGGCCCGAAAAACGGAATCCAGTATCTGACGACGAGCAGATCCGGCGGATCACGCCGTAGGAACCTTGCGACGCGGATCCAATTCAGTGGGTTGATGGAGTCGATCAGCTGAAGTGCGGCTTGGTGTTGCGACGCCATGCCGACTTCGCGCTGGGTCTTGCCCGGGAAGAGAAACGCTGGATACTGCCGCTTGAATGTGACCAGCTCGACTGTGTGCCGCTTCCGGAGATACTCGGTCAGCAGTGCGGTCGAGTGAGCGATGCCGCCGCGAAAAGGATATGCAGTTCCAACGATGGTGATTTTCATTCAACGCATCACAAGTTTCTTAGGATGTACGGCGGATGCCGTTTCACTTCACTGTGGATGCGGCCGGCGTTTTCGCGCGATGGAATATACGAATCCGAGAACTGACAGTCCAACAGTACCGAGGGTGATCCAGACGCCGGTGGTGAAGCTGGCAGGCTCAAAGCGGACTTCCACACGATGGGAGCCTGCGTCAATCGGAATTCCACGTTGGTTCCAGTTCACGCGGTAAATGCGCTGCTGCGAACCGTCGATGTAGGCGTTCCAGCCGGAGTAGTACATCTCGCTGAGGATAAGATAGCCCCGCTGCGGTGTTGAAACATCGAGTGCTATTGAATTGAGAGTGTAGGAGGTTATCGTTGCCTTCCACGGCACTGAGTCAACCTCGGCAGTGTCGACGAAGGGAGGCTCTTCTTCAAAGACCGCTATGCGCGAAGGCTCGAACTTGGCGCTCTCCATGAAGCTCTTGAGACTGTTCTCGTCGGGGATGACTTTGGCGCTGTACACAATGTATGCTCGGGGCAGATAGGTCGTCGCACGTCGGATGCCCATCGTGCGTGCCTGCTCGTCGACCTGGATGCGATACTTCACGTTCAGTAGGTCGCAGGTCTTGTCCCAATTCTGTGTCGGAGGGTAAAGCCTCTGAAGAACAAGGGCGGAGAAGCCTTCCAGCATGAACACGCGATCGATCATTCCCTGGTTGCGGTCCATGATCATCGTGCTGCCCTGACGGGCATTGATGCGGAAGAACTCGTGCTGTCCCTCTTCCTTCATAGCACCAACAAGCTGCGCCGGGCGGTTGAAGTATTCTTGCGGGTTCACAGCGCCGTTTACGTAGTCGAATCCATAGAGGTTGAGATCGACGAAGTGGAAAACCGCGAGCAGCCCGAGCGCCACCATGGGTGAGACAACCCGTTTGTGCAAGGACAGCAAAACGATCCCGAGGATCAAAAGCAGCACGGCCGCCGTCGTCGACGCGTGTGATGCAATCTCGTGAATCTGTGCAGCGTACTCGCCTGTGCTTGGTTGAAAGAGACCCGCCTGGGCGGCTAACCAGGCAGCGACGGCTCCGACAAAGACGACGCCAATAATCTTCCGTGCCTGCCGTGCTGATTGCGTCAATCGGTTGAAAAGCTCTTGCAGTCCGAATCCGGCCAGCAACGAAGCCCCGAAGGTGAAGTACAACGCGAGCCGTCCCGGTACACGAAACTTGTCGAAGCCGGGGACGTTGTCGTAAAAGAATCGGTGGACGACGAAGTTATCGCCAATCGCGTAGAGCAGACCCAAAAGTCCGACCCCGGCAAAGAAGGCCACATTGCGGTTCTTTCGCACGAGAGGGAGCGCAGCCGCCGCAGCAAGCAGCGGAACAAGTCCGAGGTAAAAGCTCGTTTCCCAGTACTCCCAATACGGACGCTGAAGCCAGAACGTCGATGCCTGTTGGCGAACCTGCCCGAAGTAGTTTGGGAGAATCAGAGTGATCAACTGCTCCCAACCGATGGATCCGCCCGACGTTTTCTCGTAGGCGATCTCCGACCGCAGAGAAGTCGGCACAAGCTCGAGCGTGGGAAGAAACTGGACGGCCATGACGCCGAGTGAAATGAGTATGAACCCGCCGGCCAGTCCGGCCATGGGCAGCGACTTCCAGAGGCCGCTTTCCTTTATCGATGCGGCAAACTCGACGACAAAGAAAAGGAAAAGGAAGAAGACGATGTACAGCGTCATCTGGGGAAATCCTACCAGCGCAGCGTGGCCTAGCGCGACGCCCCCCAGAATCATGTAGGAAAATGAGCGCTGCAGGAGCGTGCGGCGCATCAGCAGAAGGATCAACGGGATCCACGCCATCTGGCAGATGTGAACAAGATGGACAGCGTGAGCAATCATGAATCCGGAGAGGGGGTACGCAAGCCCGCTGAAGAGCGCGTAGGCTTTTGGGATACCGTAGTCCTTTGCAAGATAGTACATCGTCACGCCCATCAGAACGTAGTGCGCGATCGTGAGCAGCTCCACCCAATAGTAGTTCAGCAAGTTGTGCTGCACGAATAGCGTCATGAGCATGTTGGGGATGTAGAACAACCCCGACTGGATGTCGGCCATGAAGGGCATGCCGACGAACGTGTAGGGATTCCAGAGCGGGATCTCTCCCATTGCGAAAGACAAGGCGGCGAAGTTGCGGATCGGATAGATAAAATAGAGGAAGTCGTCCCAGAGGAACGCCTTCTGCAAAAGAATGTCCCGGAAGAATAGCAAGACAAGCAGGGCAATCACCAGAATAGCGTGAGTGTCCTTTATGTTGGGCAGAAGCGGGACTGCCTTTTCCGCCGACGGCTCCTTGGATCTTTGCGTCACAGAGAATCCCTACGGTGAGAACTGCAGATGAAGCTGCTGCTGACAACCCTCAGACATCGTGCACAACTGTCGGGGTTCGATCGTCGGCATGGAAAGACGGGAGGGAGTTATTCGAAGATCTCGCGGATGACGTACTCGTGTTCCGCTGTCTGGCCGGATTTCGAGATCATCTCACCCAATAGACCGATGGAGATGAATTGAATGCCGACGATGATCAGCATGATGCCGACGAAGAACAACGGGCGATTGCTCAACGCCGTAAGACCCATGAACCATTCGACGACCAGCCAGATAACGATTGCCAGGCCTGCGAGTGCAAAAAAGATTCCCCACATCCCGAACAGATGAAGCGGTCGGCGGAAGTATCGCGTCGTGAACAGAACCGTCAGCAGGTCGAGGAAACCTCTCCAGAATCGACCGACGCCGTACTTCGTTTTTCCGTACTTGCGGGGATGATGTTCGACGATCAACTCTCCGATGCTGAATCCCTGCCAATGTGCAAGCACAGGAATATATCGGTGCAGCTCGCCGTACAATTTTACGTGCTTCACCACGTCTCTCTGATACGCCTTCAAGCCGCAGTTAAAGTCGTGGATGCGAATACCGGTGAGCACCGCCGTCACGAAGTTGAAGAACCGTGAAGGTATCGTTTTTATGATCGGATCGCGGCGCTTCTTCTTCCATCCGGAAACGAGGTCATAACCCTTCTTAAGCTCGCCTACCAGGCGGGGGATTTCGGCCGGGTCGTCCTGCAGATCGGCGTCCATGGTTACCACGAAGTCGCCCTTAGTGTGCTGGAAGCCGACCGAGAGCGCAGCGGACTTTCCATAGTTGCGGCGAAAACGGATGATTTTCACTCGCCCGTCGCGCGCGCGCAAATCGCGAAGCACACGGGCAGAGTTGTCCGTGCTGCCGTCGTCGACGAAGATGATCTCGTAGCGGCCGCCGGTGAAACTCAGCCCGCGCCGCAGCCCTTCGTACAGCTCGCGCAGCGATTGCTCTTCATTATAGAGTGGGATGACAACCGAAACCTCCGTTCCCCGGGGTCGGGGGCGCTGCTGCTGTCTCCGCTCTCGCTGACGCTGCTGAGGCGGACGCTGCTGGGGAGGAGGGGCAGGTTGTGCTGCCGGCGGTTGTGGAGTGGGTTGGGGTTCGGTGCGTTTGGTTTCTTCTTGCATACTCTTCAATCAATTGTCGAAACCAAGATACGGGATTCCCTCGGAAAAATCAACGGATTACTGACTGATCCATTCATCCCAGCTTTGCTTGACGAATTCGAGCATTCTTTGCTTGTAGACGCTCCGATCGAACCGCAACGCGTGGGCCTGCAAA
>Ga0315284_10012012_pt1 | contig 12330 bp, 10 predicted proteins | sample YL17G09_16_MG_FD_203696 | JGI IMG/M metagenome (GOLD analysis project Ga0315284, IMG submission 203696) | Sediment microbial communities from Yellowstone Lake, YNP, Wyoming, USA - YL17G09_16 | ecosystem: Environmental > Aquatic > Freshwater > Lake > Sediment | place: USA: Wyoming | collected...
CACTTACTCTCAGTGCCCATTTACCCAGCGAAGTCTCTCTAAATCCTTCTGCGCCAGGATGATGGGATAGGGAAAGTTGAAACTCCCCAGCACCGGCAACTAATCAGGAGAACAACATGGCCCGCAATGCAAGAGCAGGGCAAAAGCAAAAAGGCACGAACGGCGCCACCCTGGGCTTTGAGGCCAAGTTCTGGCTGGCGGAAGAGAACTGAACGAAAAATGCGGACAGTGTCCGCACAATTGAAAATCCCGGAGAAAAACATCGTGAGCAGGCTTTCTTATAGCCATTTGGAGCAACTGGTCGTCATCGAAGACTCCCTCAAACGCTCCTTCTACGAAATTGAGTCCGTCCAGCTGCTGGTCAATGCGGGAGTTGAGGGGGCGAGAGAGAAAGAAAAGGGAAGATAAACCAAATGCCGCGTATTTTCGATAACATCACAGATAAACTCCTCCCAGTGCTCCAAGAAACCATCGCCTTATCTGATCGCGCCGATTTCTGCGTGGGTTACTTCAACCTTCGTGGTTGGAAGGCCCTTGATTCCTACATCGAACGATGGTCCGGCGGCACGGGGCACTGCTGCCGGTTACTCGTCGGCATGCAGCGGATGCCTCAGGAAGAGATTCACGCCCTTCTAGGGCTGACGAAGGACGGCGAACAAATTGATCAGGCAACGGCCCTGCGGTTGAAGAAGGAGCTCGTGGAGAGGTTCAAAGAGCAGCTAACGGTCGGCGCGCCCACCAACGAGGACGAAGCGGGCCTCCGCCGACTGGCCGCTCAGATTAAATCAGGAAAGGTAGTCATCAAGCTATTCCTGCGCCACCCCTTACATGCAAAACTTTATCTTTGTTTCCGCCCCGACCCCATCAACCCCACCGTTGGCTATGTGGGTAGCAGTAACCTGACTCTGGCCGGACTTTCCCATCAAGGGGAGTTGAACATAGACGTTCTCGACCATGACGCCTGCAAGAAGTTAGCAAACTGGTTTGAAGATCGCTGGAACGACCGCTGGTGCCTCGACATTTCCGCGGACCTCGTGAAGGTGGTGGAGGAAAGCTGGGCGCGAGAAGAGCTGATCTCGCCCTACTATATCTACGTCAAGATGGCCTACCATCTTTCGCGTGAAGCCCGCGAGGGCATCTCCGATTTTCACCTGCCGGCCGAGTTGAAAAACAAGCTCTTTGGGTTCCAGGAAGCGGCAGTGAAAATAGCCGCCCATCACCTCAACAAGCGCGGCGGAGTGCTTATAGGGGATGTGGTCGGCCTCGGCAAGACGCTCATGGCTACTGCCCTGGCACGCATATTCGAGGATGATTATGACCTTGAAACCCTCATCATCTGTCCCAAAAATCTCCTTTCCATGTGGAATGACTACCGGGAACGCTATCATCTCAGGGGAAAAGTGACCTCTCTAAGCCGCGTTATCCGGGAGCTGCCCGAAATGCGGCGATACCGTCTCGTGGTGATCGATGAAAGCCACAACCTCCGTAACCGCGAGGGAAGGCGCTATAGCGTCATCCGCGACTACATCAAGGAGAACGACAGCAAGTGCGTTCTGCTGTCCGCCACTCCTTACAACAAGACCTATCTCGACCTCTCCAATCAAGTGCGGCTTTTCCTACCGGAGGACCAGGAACTGTCCATCCGCCCGGAGCGGCTGCTGAAAGATCTCGGAGATACGGAGTTTATTCGCCGTCATCAATGCTCCCCGCGGTCGTTGTCGGCGTTTGAGAAGAGTGACTACGCCGATGACTGGCGGGAGCTCATGCGCCTGTATCTGGTCCGGCGCACGCGCAGCTTCATCATGGAGAACTATGCCCGGACCAACCCAGCCAACGGCAGAAAGTTCCTTACCCTTGAAGATGGACAGCCCTATTATTTCCCCGTACGGGTTCCTAAGACTGCCAAGTTCACGATCAACGAGAAAAGCCCTAAGGACCAGTACGCTCAGCTCTACTCGCCCGAGGTGGTGGGAACGATCAACGCCCTCCATCTGCCCCGGTATGGATTGGGAAATTATGTCGCCCCATCGCCAGATTCGCCGCCAACACAAGACGAGGGCAGGGCGCTGCAAAATCTCTCCCGCGCGGGCAAACGCCTCATGGGCTTTTGCCGCACGAACCTTTTCAAACGACTTGAATCCAGCGGGCAGGCTTTTGTCCAGTCCGTAGAGCGTCACATCTTGCGGAATTACGTTTATCTTCATGCGATAGAAAATGGAAAACCCTTGCCCATAGGAACGCAGGACACGGGAATTCTTGATACCCGCATCTGTGATGAGGATACCGAAGCCGCCAGGGGCTTGTTTGAAGACGATGATGAGGCTGTTTGCAATACGGAAGACGTTTCCGGTCTGCGCAGACCAGATGACTTCAAAAGGCGAGCCGCCGAGGTCTATGGGCAGTATGCCACTCAAGGGAAAAACCGCTTCGACTGGCTTCGCCCGGTCCTTTTCGACAAGGCATTGGCGGAAAACCTCCAAACCGACGCCGGAGCGCTCATCAGAGTCCTTGAAAAGTGCGGAGATTGGGACGCCGGCCGGGACGCCAAGTTAGTTGCACTTTGTGACTTGCTGCACAAGAAACATCCGCAGGAGAAAGTCATCGTCTTCTCCCAGTTTGCCGATACCGTTCATTACCTGGAGAAACAACTGAAGGCGCGAGGAATTAACAACCTAGCTGGAGTTACGGGCGACTCCTCTGATCCAACCGCAACCGCCTGGAAGTTCAGCCCCGAGAGCAACGAAAAACGCGACCGGGTCAAGCCGGAAGATGAGCTCCGCGTCCTTGTGGCCACGGACGTCCTTAGCGAAGGCCAGAACCTTCAGGACTGCGCGATCGTCGTTAACTTCGATCTTCCTTGGGCCATCATTCGTCTTGTCCAGCGCGTCGGCAGGGTAGACCGCATCGGCCAGCGGGCTGAAAAGATCCTCTGCTACTCGTTCCTCCCCGCAGACGGAGTCGAGCGAATCATCCGCCTTCGTGCCCGCGTACGCCAGCGCCTGCAGGAAAACGCCGAAGTCGTCGGCACGGACGAGGCCTTCTTCGAGGATGACCGCAACGACCAGGCGGTGCGCGATCTATTCACGGAGAATGCGGGCATCCTCGACGGGGATGTCGATACAGAAGTAGATCTTGCCTCTTACGCTTACCAAATCTGGAAGAACGCTATTGGAGCCGATCCGAAGCTGGAAAAAATTATTTCAGATCTGCCGCCAGTCGTTTATTCCACAAGACCCCATCAGCCCGAGGCCAGCGCCCCGGAAGGGGTGATCGTGTACCTACGTACGGCCGAGGACAATGACGCCCTGGTCTGGATGGACAAGGGTGGCCGGGTGGTCACTGAGTCCCAAAAGGCTATTCTAGAAGCGGCCAGATGCACAGCCAAGACACCCGCCTTGCTGCGGCTGGAGAATCATCACGACCTCGTTCGCCAAGGCGTGGAGCAAGTTCTGAAAGAGGAAAAATCTGTCGGTGGGCAGCTAGGCCGCCCTTCCGGGGCACGATTCCGGACCTACGAACGGTTGAAACAATATGCCGAGGAGGTCAAGAATATCCCCCTCTTCGACAGGCCGGAACTGCACCGAGCCATCGAGGAAATCTACCGCTTCCCGTTGCGCGAAGCGGCCAAAGATGCACTTAACCGCCTGCTCCGCTCCCACGCCTCCAACGAGGCTATCGCCCAGAAGGTTCTGGCCCTGCGTGACGCCGATGCCCTGACGGTCAAAAGCGAAGAGATCGTTTCTCGGGAACCACGCATTATCTGCTCGATGGGGCTTGCGGGACAAGCAAAGGGTAGGATGGATGAAAAATAGAGCGGAAAAAAAGGGGCAGCCAACGGTTTACATCATTTCCGGACCGAATGGGGCCGGAAAGACGACGTTTGCCCTGGAATTCCTGCCGAAGATTGCGGGCTGCCGTAATTTTATCAATGTCGACCTGATCGCCCGGGGTCTTTCTCCGTTGAACGCCGAAGCCGCGTCCATTACGGAATGATTTTGAAGCAAGCGGAGGAATCACCATGAAGCGTTCCACTCCCACCCGCGAGGGACGCAAGGCAGAAGAAGCCTTGAGAAAGGCCGTAAAAAGAGTTATCGAGGAGAATCGACGGCTGGGTTTGCCAGTAGCAGTTATGCGCAACGGCAACCCTGTTTTGATCCCGGCCGGGGAGGCCACGACCTCCGTCCGAGAGAGCCGCGGCACCTATACAGCCAAGAGACGCGAAGGGAAGTAGCTGTTGACTGCCGATTTAACCAGAACCCGGAAGCTCCTTGCCGCCTCGGATTTCAAGACCCTCTTTATTGAGGAACTCGGCTGGAACCATCATAATGCCAGGCTGGAAATCCTCATTGAAGGCTTGACCATAACCCTTTCCGCAGTTGGGGAAAAGTGCGGTATGGCGGCTTTTTTATGTGCCCCCGGAGCAGACGGTCGCATCCCCGACCACGCCATGCGCCGCAAGATTGAACGGCAGCTTACCAAGAGAGCCCACGAACATCTGATTATCTTCATCGATAGGAAGCAGACCACGCAGGTCTGGCAATGGGTCCGGCGCGAACGGGGCAAGCCTTCCGCCTGCCGGGAGCATACCTACCAATCCGGACAGCCGGGTGACTCGCTCATCCAGAAGCTTCAGGCCCTTGCGGTGAGTCTTGAGGAAGAGGAGTGCCTAACCCTTACTGACGTGACCGGCCGGGCCCGCAAGGCCTTCGACGTCGAGCGCGTTACCAAACGCTTCTACGACCGCTTCAAGGCCGAGCATGCGGCGTTCCTTAAGTTCCTCGAAGGCATCCCTGATGAAGAGATGGAACGCTGGTACGTCTCGGTGATGCTCGACCGTTTGATGTTCATCTACTTCATCCAGAAAAAAGGATTCTTGAATAGCGACACGGACTATCTCAAGAACAAGCTCGCCCAATGCAGAAACGGACTTGGCAAAGACCGTTACTACCGGGACTTCCTCTGCCCTCTTTTCTTTGAGGGCTTTGCCAAGCGGGAAGAAGAGCGTTCAGGCAAGGCAAATAAGCTTCTCGGCGAGGTGCCCTATCTAAACGGTGGTATATTCATGCCGCACCAGGTTGAGCAGCTTTACGGTAAAACCATCGCGATCCCCGACAAGGCATTCGAGAAACTCTTCGAATTCTTCGACGCCTATCACTGGCACCTCGATGAACGGCCTCTAAAGGCTGATAATGAAATCAATCCGGACGTTCTCGGCTACATCTTCGAGAAGTACATCAACCAGAAGCAGATGGGCGCGTACTACACGAAGGAGGACATAACCGAATATATCAGCAAGAACACGGTCATCCCGTTCCTTTTCGATAAGGCAAAGGAGAAATGCAGGGTCGCCTTCGAAGGGGGGCGTCCTGTCTGGGGGCTCCTCCGGGAAGACCCTGACCGGTACATCTACGAAGCGGTCCGGCGCGGTGTTGTCACCCAGGAGGGCAATATTATTTCGGAATCTATTTTGCCTGAATTCGTGCAAAAAGGCATGCATGATCCAAAGGACCGGATGTTCAACAGGGACTACAACCTTGGTACAGCCAGGGTTTCTGATCCGGACGGAACCAATCTCACTCTACCTACCGAAACTTGGCGCGAGTATGTTCAACGGCGGGAGCGCTGCCTGGAGCTCCGGCGGAAGCTCGTGGCGGGCGAGGTTTGTGATACCAATGACCTCATAACTTATAACCTCGACATCCGGCAGTTTGCCCAGGACGTTATAGAGAATTGTGAAGGGCCGGAACTCCTCGTGGCCTTCTGGAAGGCTATTGAAAGCGTAACGGTTCTTGATCCTACCTGCGGCTCCGGAGCTTTCCTTTTCGCCGCCCTCAATATCCTGGAACCCCTCTATGAAGCATGCCTGGAGCGAATGCGTTTCTTCCTGGGGGAATGGGGCGAAGGCGGGAAAAAGAGCCATCCCAATTACCACAAGCTCTTCACGGAAACATTGAGGCGCGTGGAGGACCATCCCAATCCCCGCTATTTCATCTTCAAGTCCATCATCCTCAACAACCTCTATGGCGTGGACATCATGGAAGAGGGGGTGGAAATCTGCAAACTTCGCCTCTTCCTCAAGCTGGTGGCTCAAATTGAACATGTCGAACATGTTGAGCCCCTGCCGGATATCGATTTTAACATCCGCGCCGGTAACACACTTGTGGGGTTCACTTCCTTGGAAGAAGTGAAGCATGCTTCCACACTGGAGAGTACGGGGCAAGGTAAGCTTTTATTCGGAGAAACCGAAAATATTCTTCGCCGGATCGAGGAGGATGCGGAGGTTGCCGATCGGGCCTTTCGTAAATTCCACGAGATGCAAACTGAGCAGGGTATGAGCCCTTCCGACTTTGTCGAGGCCAAGGAAAATCTGCGAGCACGTCTCAAAAAGCTTACCGACGAGCTCGACCATTTCCTCGCCTCGGAATATGGGATAAGTGAAAAAAAGATCCCCAACAGCAATAAGTACAGAGACGCCTTTGAGAAGTGGCTCAAGACCCACCAACCTTTCCATTGGTTCGCCGAGTTTTACGGCATTACCAAAGCCGGAGGATTTGATGTCATTATAGGGAATCCGCCGTATGTAGAACTATCTGATGTGCAAAACCAATATCAGGTCCGCCAACTCACCCTTATTGACACGGGAAATCTTTATGCTCTCTGCATTGAACGTTTTTTGCAGCTCTTGATCGCCCAAGGACGATGTGGAGTCATTGTTCCTGTGAGTTTTTTATCAACTCCTCGCATGACGCCTTTGATGAAGATGGTCAGCGTTTCCTTGAGTTCCATCCACTTAAGCAACTTTGCTGTTCGCCCAGGAAAACTGTTTAATGGTGTCGACATGAACCTGACGATCATGCTCGCTGCTAAAATATTTAGGCATGGAAAATCATACGTTTACTCAACTAAGTACAATCGCTGGTTTGAAGAAGGCCGTCATTCCCTTTTTGAGACAATCAACTATGGCCCCTCCTTTTTTGACGAAAAACTTGGGAGCATCCCGAAAATTGGAAACCTCTACGAACACGAAACATTCAAGAAGATAGCTACTTTCCCGCCGCTCTCACAAATAACCGCTCCTTCAGCGGGGGAAATTATCTACTATCATAGCGGCGGAAGGTATTTTAGGAAGTGTCTTCGAGAAGCCCTTTCCAATGAGTACAAGCAGCTTCAGGTCAAGAAAGGTCTATCTGCAGCAATTATATGCCTACTTACCTCGTCTTTTTACTATTGGTACTGGATTCTAATTTCGGACTGTTATCATGTTACAAAAAGAGACGTGCAGCAGTTACCGGTACCTGATACTTTAGAAAAGGATATTTGCTTCAAGGCCTTAGCTGATAAACTTCTAGATGACTTGATGAGGAATGCTACGGAGAGAGTCCGAAGCCGGGCAAGTGGCGACCAGCAAAAAGAAATCAATTTTAAGGTCGGCAGATCCAAAGGTATTATTGATGAAATCGATCGGCGATTGGCCCCCCACTATCAGTTGTCTGCAGAAGATATAGACTTTTTTATCAACTACGACATTAAATATCGTGGGAGGGATTCAGATGAATAATAGATTTATAACGAACAAGTACGCTGATGCTGACCCATTTGGCAAGGTCCTTCAGAAAGCTCTGAAGGATGCAACCCGGGTAGACATTGCTGTCAGCTATTTACAAATGAGTGGTTGGCATCTTCTAAAAAGCTATTTTCGCAATTTACGGCCCGGGAATGTGCGTGTTTTGACAACTGACCAACTTGGAATAACGCATCCATCTGTATTAAGCGATGCCATAAGCAAAGGAATAAAGGTTAAAAGCTATTCAGGTGGACCGCTTTATCATCCTAAATTATATCTCGCTTATGGTTCGAATGGAAGTCCAGAGCGAGTGATTGTCGGTAGTGCCAATATTAGTGCATCCGGTTTCGAAACAGGAATTGAGGCAGGCATTGAATTGGAAGACGAATCACTTCTTCGCCAGATACAGGAGTGGTTTGACCACTTATTCGCTGACAGAATGGCTAAGTGTGTCGACAGCGAATTTGTTCGGGCATACGAAATTAAATGGAAATCAGCTTCTACGGCCCGAGCCCATTTGCGCCGGGTGTCAAAACGATTCTACAAAACAGCTAAAACCCAAAAAATATACATTAATAATGAGGATTTTGATGTCTTGGATGATGTCTTTTCGACAATCAAACTTCCAGTCGGTACGCTCGGCTTCGATCATGCAGGTAATAATATCCGTAACCTTTCTCGTGCCTTAGAAGTCCTTTCGCGCTTTCCTCAAGTAAACGATAAGGAAAGAAGTGAACTTCATCTCCTTGGGTTCCTTAATGGAACAGGGCTCACTATGCTCGGCAAAAAAAGCCAACAAGCGCGGACGGAAAAGAAGATTGCAGAATTTTGGTGCAGGTGGATACACGGTACAACTGAATCAATTTTAGAACAGCGGAACCGGCGCTTAGTTAGTTTCCGTCGTGCCGCAAATCAATTCTGGAGACTAAAGCCTGAAGTCTACCATTTTTTCATCACTAACATTCTATCTGCAGGTGTACGCCCAGTACTCCAAACAATAGAGTTGCTCTGCAATGGCAGTGATGCGGTTCGTGCTTTATCACTTGATGATTTCAGGTCATTAGCTCCAATAATACTAGATGGGAAAGGCCTTCCAGAATATATCAGAGAGGCAGTTGCTGATTACCGTGCCAATAAGGGTAGTCGCAGCTGGATAAGCAATGATCGTGAAGTAATATTGAAGGCGTATAAAGGAATCTATTAAATGATCAATTTCCATTTTCTAAATTCAAGCAGAAAATCCTTGAAATGGGAATTTTATTGGGCACATGACTAACTTGATCAGTAGATGAAGACTGAGCAATCACGGTAATGTACTTATTCAGCTGGACTGGGTTCTCCGCCAGCAGGAAGGCCGAAATAAGATGACTAATCCTTATGACAACGCAATGCTGTGAGATCCAGGATTGGAGGCGTTTATGATTGACCCGGTATTTCTGAAGCGGGTAGTTCTTAATAATTACAAGAGCATCAAGGAATGTTCGGTAACACTCGGCCCGTTGACTTTTCTTCTGGGACAGAACGGGGCCGGGAAAAGCAACTTCCTTGATGCCCTTCGCCTTGTTACGGAATCGCTCAACACTTCCCTCGAGCACGCGCTAAGAGAGAGGGGGGGCATCAAAGAGGTGAGGCGGCGTTCGGCAGGGCATCCGACTCATTTTGGAATTCGCCTTGAATGGCAACTTCCGAATGGAACGCAGGGAGTCTATGCCTTCCGTGTCGGCGCGCAGAAAAAGGGGGGCTTCGAAATTCAAAAAGAAGAATGCCGGGTTTTCCAATATGGACGTGTGGAAGAGCATTTTTATAAAGTGGAAGATGGCAAGCTTCGTGAATCCAGTTTTGACGTTGGACCTCCCCCCTCAAGCGACCGCCTTTATCTCGTGGCAGCCTCAGGGCTTGCACCTTTCAGGCCGTTGTACGATGCGTTCTCCCATATGGGATTCTACAACCTGAATCCTGATGAAATCAGGGAACTCCAACCGCCGGACGCCGGGGAAGTCTTGAAACGCGACGGAAGTAATTTGGCAAGCGTCTTGAGTGCGATGGCTAAAGAAAACAGGGAGGGATATGATCGGATCGTTGCTTTTCTGTCAAAAGTTGTGCCGGGAATCGAGGGTGTTGCCGTCAAACATGTGGGCAAGAAAGAAACGCTAGAGTTTCGTCAGCTTGTAGGAACCACCAAGGCACCCTGGCGCTTCATGGCGGAAAACATGTCCGACGGCACGCTACGGGCGTTGGGTGTTTTGACCGCATTGTTTCAGTCATCGGACGGACAGAGAAAGAAAGTTCCGTTCGTCGGCATTGAGGAGCCGGAGGTTGCCGTACACCCTGGTGCGGCAGGGGTACTCCGCGATGGCCTGCGCACTGCATCAAAGGTCACCCAGATCGCGGTGACCAGTCATAGCCCCGATCTTCTGGACGATAAAGACATTCGGGATGATAGCATTCTTGCCGTATTGAACAAGAACGGCGAGACGAAGATCGGCCCTCCTGACCAAGCCGGACGATCTGCAATAAGAGACCGCCTTTATACGGTGGGCGAATTGTTGCGACTGAATCAATTAGAACCCGATGAAGAGGCGACAGATAAACTTCCACCATCCCAGTTGGAGCTTTTCGCGGATTATAACCCATGGAGGAAGTGAGAATCGCCGCTATAGTCGAGGGTCACGGTGAATGCGAAGCCGTGCCCATTCTCATAAGGAGGATAGCCCAGATAATTGATCCGGGATTTGTCCCAAAGGTCCTCCCTCCGCTTCGGGTTCCAGCTTCCCGGCTAATGAAGCAAGGCGAAATGGAACGCTCCGTCGACCTCGCCGGCCGAAAGCTGCTGGGGCAGGGGGGGATTCTCATCGTTCTCGATTGTGACTGGGATAATGGTTGTCCGGCAACGGATGGTCCAGCATTACTAAGCCGCGCCATGGATGTACGCAGTGATTTACCGATAGCTGTAGTTCTCGCCAAAAGGGAATTTGAGGCCTGGTTCTTGGCAGCGGCGGAATCTCTCAGGGGTAAGCATAGCCTACCGAATGATCTTGAATCCCCGGCGGAACCGGAGGGTATTCGCGGCGCAAAGGAATGGCTAACCGACAAGATGCCGTATGGCCGAAGTTATGCGGAAACAATGGATCAGCCCGCATTTACCGCTATCTTTGACATGGATTTGGCTCGGCGTGCCGATTCTTTTGATAAGTGCTATCGCTCGATTGAGACCATGCTGAAGGAATTACATCGTTCGGCAAATTGATTTTGAGGAAGTTGAAGCCGTCGACAAAGCTCATGCTGACTGTTACCAGCATTGCCCGGACAAATGCCAGATATCCCTCCGCTTTGGGCCTCTATCTTGGAAGCCAGGTTCCAGAATGTATTATTGCTCTGGGCGACCTGGATATTCTGCGGCAGAAGACGCTCGCCCTCTTTTGCTCCGTCAAGTGCCCTGGCAATTTGATTCTTCAGACGTACGACCTCGCCCGGGAATTGCGCGACGCGGGAATGGTAGTTACCAGCGGCTTCCACTCTCCCATGGAGAGGGAATGTCTCTCTCTGCTCTTGCGGGGAAAGCAGCCGGTTATCTGGTGCCCGGCCAAGCGTCTGACCGTCAATCGGTTGCCGAAGGAATATGCCGAGCCGATTTCTGAGGGGCGGCTCCTGATGCTGTCTCCCTTCGCAGAAAAGGTCAAGAGGGCCAGGCAAGATATCGCCCGCTTCCGCAATGAGTTCGTGGTGGCATTGGCCGACCAAGTTTTTGTTGTCTATGCCGTCCCGGGGGGTAAGATCGAAAGCTTCTGTAGAAAGGTCCTTGAGTGGGGAAAACCGCTTCTGACCTTTAACAAGCCTGAAAATGCCTCTCTGATTGCCTCCGGAGCACGACCATACACGGGTCTTGAAGCCTTAACAGCTAAAAGCAATTAGGAACTAACAGGCTATTTCCCCCTGGGGGGGTCACTTTCGTTTTATCCTCCCTCACCCCGACCCTCTCCCGCCAGGGGAGAGGGTGTTTGAAGGCCTGAACCCGCTTATGAATTAAGCAAGCCTCGAACTCCACCGGGAAAGCTGTCCAATTCTCTCGACAGACCATTCCAAGTTATGCATAATGCAAATATGCAAATTCGAGGTGGTTTATGAAAGCATCGCTTACTGACTTGCGTTACCGGGCGAAGGAGGTTCTCAAAGCCATCGATCGCAACGAGGAAGTGACCATCCTGTATCACGGCAAAGTGAAGGGGGTCATCAAACCCAAAATTTCGGGGAGTCGCAGGCGGATATCCGATCATCCCTTCTTCAACATGTACCAATCAAAGAAGACGGTACCTGAGGTGATGGCTGACCTCAGGGGAGATCGAAATCGTGCTATTTGACACCTATCTGCTCAAACCATAATCAGAGCCGTAACGCTTCCCGCCCCACTGTTGATGGCCCCACAAAAAAGTTCTTGAAAAGGCCTCTTGCAAATCCCCCCAGTCCACCCCTGCAAAAGGGGGGTTGTCGGGAGGGGATGAAAGGGAGGGGGTTAATTCGCGTAAAGTTTTTGCGATTTCCGCTATAATAGAATTGATTATGATTTCATTTACCAGAGGGATTCTTCTCGTGGGAATGTTGGGGATGCTAACTGCTGGCTGCACCCGGCAGATCGATCTATTCAAGATCGTGGGGAAGAACTTCGCTTATGAGACCCGGCATCCCGTACAACCCCCTGCCTCGAAGTTGAAAGCTTTCCCAAGGGATAACCCGGGAATCCATGTCGGTTGGGTCGGGCATTCCACGGT
>Ga0315284_10012013_pt1 | contig 12330 bp, 30 predicted proteins | sample YL17G09_16_MG_FD_203696 | JGI IMG/M metagenome (GOLD analysis project Ga0315284, IMG submission 203696) | Sediment microbial communities from Yellowstone Lake, YNP, Wyoming, USA - YL17G09_16 | ecosystem: Environmental > Aquatic > Freshwater > Lake > Sediment | place: USA: Wyoming | collected...
CTTATAGTCTTTGTTCTTCTTCCCATTTTATCTTTTATTAATATTGCTCCGCTTAGCTTAAGCTCTTTCATATCCTGCTTTGTTATTGCTTCTTTTATTTCTTCGATTCTTGAAGGATTAAATGCTACTCTTTCAACTCCAACTTTAAGTGCCTTTGCAGCCAATTTTTTCTTTTTCTTTAGGTTCATTTTTTAGTTTATTATTTTTAATTTAAATACCTCATCAGGTTTTTTGGAAATCCTGAAACATCAATACCATTTGCTAATGCATTATCTCTTGCAAGTACATAATTTCTATTGCAAATTTCTCCTTTCTTTTCAACAAATCCTCTTTTTTTAACCATTGTATATAACTCAATTGAATTTTCATTTCCACAATACACCAAGTATCTCTAATCCTTACATATGTCTCTCTTATATCTGAGGGGAGATTTTCTATTATTGCTGTTTTTCCTTTTATTAATATTGGTTCTCTATCTAATATACTGCATCTATTTTTCATTTTAAATTCATTATATATTCTTTTAATTTTGGATGAAATGGGGTTGCGAAGTGTTTTTCCAATTTCTCTGGGTTAACCCATTTTACTTCTGCAAATTTCTCGCCTGCTTTTTCTTTTCCTCCAATAACTTCGCATAAATAATAGATTGATAAAAATTCTTTTTTTTCTGGATAAGCTTTTGCAAATACTGCTCCTAAACTTTCAACATCTAAATTTGTTTTTTTCTTTATTTCTCTTTTAAGCCCCTTTTCCAAGTCTTCACCATATAGAGGTCTTCCTTCAGGAAAACACCATCTTAACTCTTTAATATATCTGTCTTTTTTTCTTTTTCCAATTAATATTTTCCTTGTTTCTGGATTAAATATTATTCCAAGAACATTAATTAAGAATACTCCTCTATCAAATTCTTTCCAATTAATTTTAGCTTTCATGCATTCTTTCATATGTTTTTTCATGCTTTAGCCTCCTTAATCTCACCTTTATCTTTATTTTCCAAGCTCTGCAAAAATTTTTCCACATTTAAATTCGCAATCTCAATTCCTCTTTCTTTTGCTTTTTTTACAATTTCTATTTTATTTTTCTTTCCAACTTTAGCCAAAATCATTATTTCATTTGGTTTTATATTTTCCAATTCTTGAAGATTATTGACAATTACCGGGATTTTCCCTTTTATCTTCCCTCTTTCTTTTTTGCTTCTGCTGTAGCCAATTTCTACTGTTCTTGGCCGTCCTGCTGTCTTGAGTCTCATTTTATTGTCTCTTCCTTTAGGAGCTCTCCATTTCTGCAATTTCTTTCTTTTTCTGCCCAATCTTAGATATTTGGTTGTATTTCTTCTAAGGAATTTTAATCTTTTCATTTTGGTTCTACCCATCTTCTTTCTTTTAATAAAATATCTTTAAATTGATTATAATCTGAACAACCTTTAGGGTAAATATTTTCAGAGAAACCACCCCCCTCTGCATAAAACTTTCCACAGATAGCCTCATTTAAATCATCTTGCATTATTGTAAATACCCCGTGAATATTGGGGTTCCAATCAGCTACACATCCTGTACATTCTAATAATTCTCCTGTTCCATTTATAATTAGTATATCTAATCTATTCATTCCTTTCCTTTTTACTATTTCATATACTTTTTTCCTTTTTACTTCTGTTATCATTATATTGCCCTCCCGCATTTTTCCGTTATATAAATCCCGTCCTGGAACTTTCTTCTGTCTTTATTTCTTACTTTTGTAGCCCTTTCTAAATTTGCAGCCATTTGCCCTGCAATTTCTTTGTCATGAGATTCAACTGTAATTTTATTTCTGTCAATTTTTACACTAACATTGGGGAGTATATTGCATACTCTTGGTTTTTTCTCTCCTAAGAAATTCTTGATTAAAACCCTGTTATTTTCCCTGTCAAGTTCAACAACCATGGGAAAATGAACATATGCTACCTCTAGATTATATGTGAACACCTCTTGAAGCCCCTTTACCATATTTTTCACATGAGCTTTAATTGTATTTATTATTTTTAGCTCTTTTTTCCCAGCTTTTTTTGATTCTATAATCAGCGAATTATCTTGCTTTTTTAATGTTATATTTATCAGCATGAATTTCTTTTTGTTCTCCTGACTGTCTTTTTTTACAGTCAGGACATTTCCAATTACTTCAAATTCAATTCCTTGCGGAAATTCAATTATTTCAGATATGTCTTGTTTTGTCATTTTAGTAAAAATATGCAATTAAGCATCCTCCAATATTTTTTTCTATTGCATCTTGATGCGTCATTAACCCCTTGCTTGTGGAGATAATTATTATTCCTACATCTTTAGCAGGCAAAAATCTTTTCATATATTTTATTATTTCATCTTTTGTAACATTAAACCTTGGCTTAATTGCCCTGCATTCATTTAACTCGCCTATTTCTACTTCAAGACTCTTCTTATCAAGTTTATAATCCTTGATATATCCCTTATTTTTTGCAATATTTAAAATTTCAATCAGTAATTTTGAAAATCTGGTTACAACTATTGATTCTTTTTTTGACCTTTTTCCATTCATTATCTTGTTTAGTGCATCTGCAACAACATCTTGGCTCATTTTGTTAAATCTCCCCAATTGTCATTTATTTTTTGTTTTTTTCTCCAACTAAAATGATCTTCTTGAACTTTTAATGCTCTTTGTATATTTTCTTGAATTAATTCCATACTATCTCCTGGTGCATCTGTAAAAATTGTTGGTATTTCTCTTTCAATATAATCTATTATAGTTTTCATCATTTTATTTTATGAATATTTTTTAAATCCAATCTCCTCTGCAATTTCCCTGAAGCACTGCCGGCAGAAGTTTAATCTGTATTGCCCGACTTTTGCGCCAAATCTTCCGCATCTCTCGCATTTGTATTTTGCAATTCCTGTCTTTCTTTCTTTAGGTTTGCAGTGTTTGATAAATTTATTTGCAACTGCAGGTTTGCTTTTCAGCTGATTATACAATTTTCTCCAATCGCTTGCTGTCATTTTCTGAAACTTGTCCTCCACAAGTGAAGATATGAAAAATATTTGTTTTTCATTTTTATTTTATTTTAAAAATTTTGTTTTAAAATTTTCCCCCATAAATTTAATTATTTCTTCTTTACTGACATTTTGTCTTGCAGGAATACTCCCGCGCTTTATTTTTTTTCTGCTTATTCTCTTTCCTTTTCTTGTAAAAACAATTGTAACTTTCAACCCAGTCATTCCAATATCCCTGTCATATTTTTCTCCAGGTATTTCAATATACTCTGCTATTCCAAATGAAAAATGATTATCAGCTATTTGTTTAAGTTTTAATTTGTTTTCTATTGCTGAAAGAAGCCTGCCCAATAATTTTAGAGATTCTGGCCCTCTTAATGTCACCATGCAGCCAACTTCCATATTTGGCCTTATATCAAAGCTTGGAATTCTCTTCTTAGTTTTTCTTTTTGCAGGTTTTTTTCCGCTTATTTTTTCAAGCAATTTGAAGGATTTTTCCAATTCGTCCTTGACTCCGCTGCATGATAAAATAATTTTTTCTATTTTTATTTTTCTCATTGGGTTTTCTTTTGTTGTCGTCATTTTATTTTTTTATTTTAAGTTATTTTTTATTTTGATTTTAAGGGAGATTTATAAGATTGTTTTGTCAAAGGGAGATGTCATAAATTTCGTCAAAGGAAGTTTATAAAGGAAACCTTGGTGTTTTTTATTTTTATTATTCATTAATTATGATTTCCTCCATTTTTGTTTTTATTTCTCCATGACTTGATTTAACATTTACTTCACTGCCCTCAATTTTTGAAATTTCCCCCTCTTTTCCAATATACTTTCCTTTAATGATTAAAACATGTGATTTTTCCTTGATAGGAATTATTTTTTCTATTTTTTTGCTTTCAAGATTGATAAGAACGCAATCTCCAACATTTGCTTTTTCATTTGATAAAATGTTTGTTCCATCATTAAAATTAAGCTGTACTTTTTTGCCTTTCATTAATTTTTTATTGACTATTTTGCATATTTTAACCATGCATTCTTTTTCACTTATCTCTTTCATAACTGCCTTCCCACTCTCGCTAAATGTAATCCTGTAATATTTGTTTAGTTCTTTTAGTTTAAGAGTATCAAACAGCAGTAAAGTTCTATTCTCCTCTTTTATTGTACGGCAATTAACAATGACTTTTTTCTCAATTAATATTTTTTTTAATTCTTTTCTTGTTTTTACAAATCCTAAAATGTCCCTTAGTATGATTAAAAGAGGAACTCCGAATTTTTTATTATGGCTGGGTACAACTACATATTTTGTGCCTTTTTTTGGTATAGGCCATACTTTGCTGATTGTTGCTCTTATTGTATGCATTTTATTTTTTCTCCTTAATCTTTTTCTCCTTGCTTTCTTTGTTTTCTTTCTTTTCTGTTTTTATTTTTTCAATTTTTTTAGGTTCTTTTCTTGCTATTTCTTTAATTCTTTTTTTATCGTCTAAATTTAGTGATTGGACAAGTAGGTTTGAAGCATTGAAAAATACATTTAGTTTTGCCCCATCTTTCTTTTTTCTTTGAATTCCCTCAATTGCAACTTTTTGTTTTTTAATATTCACAATTGAAATTTTTCCTGTTTTTCCCCTGAACTTTCCAACCATAACTTTAACTTCATCTCCTTTGCATATAGGAATGTTTCTCTTGCCATATTTTTTTCTTAATCCTTTGCTTAGATGTGATGAAATCATTTTTCTTTTTAGATGAAGCGGGGCATTTGCTAAATATTTTCTTTGTTTTCTTATTTGCCTGCTCGCTTTCCACGATTTTGAAAATTTTCGTTTCATTTTTTAGTTCTTAATCTCCTTATATCTCTTAATTGAGTATCATATTCTGTTACATCAACTCCCATATTATACAGGCTTGTTCTTATACCTGTATAATGTTTAAGACATTCTCTAAAGGATATAGGTGAATTGGGGTCATGATTTCTTAATCCATTCAACGTGTCTTGAATATTTAGTCTAAGGGATCTTTCACTATCTTCCCTGCTAGTTTTCTTTTTTGCTTCTTGACTTAACATAATCCATCCATCCTGACCAGGAATTGCTGTTTCCATTTTAGAAAATTAAACCTCCCGATTGAATTACACCCATTAATGTACTGTCTTCTGCTTTTTTGCAAATTGCATAAGCATATTCTGGATTTTCTGCAACAACATAAGCATTTAATTTGTCTTCTTTATTTATTATAATTCTTTTTCCAAAGCTGATTATTACTGCATCTGGATATGACCTTCTAAGCACCCCATCCATTTTCCTAAATTCCATCCTCCTTATTTCCCGATTTGTTATTTGTGTTTTCATTTTAAATTGGTACCTCAAAATTTAGTCTTGTATATGTTAAAACATTAAAATCCCATCTGCTCACATCAATCTCATTATCAATAAATTTTTTTCTTAATGTCCTATACTCAGAGATTACCTTCCTTACTCTTTCAGTTGAACTATCCCCTTTCCATATTTCTTCTTTTATTTCATACATTAAATTATTCATTCTTGATATTTCACTTGTCTCCATTAGTTTATTTGTCGTCATTTTATACAACCACCCTTGCTAATTTAGCAACACTTGCCCATCTTTCCATGACTTCTCTTGCAACAGGTCCTTTAATCTGAGTTCCCTTTGGATTTCCTTTTTCATCTTTCAAAAGAGCTACAGCATTATCGCTGAATGCAATTCTTTCTCCTGTCTTTCTTCTGTATGCCCTTTTTTGCCTTACTACAACTGCATCAAAAACCTCTCCTTTCATTTCTGGTTTTCCTTCTCTGACGCTGACTTTTACCCAATCAGCAACTTTTGCATATTGCTGCCTTTTCTTTGTTGTTTTTCCCTTTTTAACCCCAACTATTTTTACAATTCTTGCCCCGCTGTTATCTGCGCAATTCACATAACTTCCTATATTCAGTCCTCGAGTAACTACTGCGCTGATTGCTTTCATGCTGTTCTCTCCTCTACAACTCCATTTAATCTACTTGTAGTCCCAAGTAATTGCGTCTCAATTCCTTTAGTTTGAATTTTTATTTCTCTTTTATCAGATCCTAACCCACGCATATTAAATTTATATGAATCTATTTCTGCCTCTGCTAATCTTAAATTATTCCTGGCATATGCTTCATCTCCAATTCTTTTCCTTGCTCCATTAATTAAGTCTACAACTCTGCCAATCATCTTTCTGTATGCTATTTCATATTGTTCTGCTTTCATTTTTCCTCCTCTACTTTATTTTCATTGGATTTAATACCACCATCCCTTATTTTCTTAACAACAACATGATGTATGATTTTGCTTAGTGGCCTGCATTCAGCAACTTGCACATAATCTCCGATATTTATCTTGTCTTTTAGTTCAAATGGTAACCGAGCATGTATTTTTGTCTGAGATTTAGTGTATCTTTCATATTTTGGCATGTATTTGACTCTTTCAAATTTTATTGTTACTCTCTGCTCAAATTTTCTGATTACATACCCCTCAAATTTTCTTCCTCGTGTAGAGTATGGGATTTTTTCTATAGTTTCAACTAATTTCATTCCTACTTCTGACTTTATCATTTTTTTCTTTTTCATTTTTTGTTTTAGCGTGTTCAGTTTATCAACTTATTGACTCTTCTGCAAAGCCGATTTTTGTCAGGAGAGGTTTTATCTTTCTTGTATGGTCTCCCTGAAGTTCGATTACATTGTTGCGAATTGTTCCTCCGCAACCAAGCTCTTCTTTGAGCTCTTTTGCTATTTTCTTTATATCCAGATCTTCTATTCCAGATACAAGCGTGGTTATTTTCCCAAACTTTCTCTTCACAGTTGTTATTTGTATTCTTTGCTCACTCTTGGTGATTTCTTCACACGCACAAGCCTGCGTTGGCAGGCCGCATTTTGGACATATATCCATATTATGATTATGATTTGTTTTTCAGCATATTTAATCTTGCCAAGGTTTTTCTTATTTCTCTTATCTTAACTTTCCCGCCCTTGCTTGCTGATAACTTGGCTTTTATTAGTTCTAAATTTAAATCCTGAATTCTTTGTTCTATTTCCTTTTTTCCAAGATTTTTTAATTCTTTAAACTTTGTCATTTTATTTTTTTATCTATATACTTCTAATTTATCTAATTTAGATGAATATACTTTTTTTCTTGATAATAGTGAATCTACTAATGAAAGTCCCAAATTTAAATATCTGTTGGCTTCATTTTCTATCATTTCTCTTGCTAAATCTTCTTCTGCTTTTGTATATTTTTGATTTGTCATTTCATTTATTATTTTCTGATTTTATTTCTTTTGCTTTATTTGGCTCTAAATTTATTTGGTCATGTATTTTTGCATCTGGATGAAGTATGCTCACTGTTATCCCGACAGTTCCTGGTTTTGTCTGCGCAACAGCTGTCTCTTTATCAACTACCTTTGCACTATCTCCAACTTTCTTTAAATATCCTTTTTTAAATCTCCATGTTCTTGCTCTTGCACTCGGCAATTTTCCTGAAAGTTTTATTTCAACTCCCTTTGCTCCAGCATCCATAATTTGTTTTAGCAGCCTATATGCGATTGTCTTGAATTTTGATGGCCCGCCGTTTTCTATATTAATTGCAATCTCATCAGCAACTGCCTGCGCATCAAGGTATTTATTTGTTATTTCCTGAATTTCAATTGAAGGATTTTCAAAATTAAATCTTTTTTTTATAGATACAGTCAAATTTTCTATTTTATCCCCGCCTCTTCCAATAACCAGCCCTGGCCTTGTTGTCATGATAACTACTTTTTCGCCTATTGGAGTATATTCTATAGTTACTTTGCTGATTTTTCCTTTCCCAAGGTATCTTTTTACAAATTCCTTAAGCTTAAGTTCTTCTTTCTTCAATGTAACAAACTTTCTTTCTTCTACCATTTTTATTTTTTCTTCTCCTTATTTTTATTCGTTTTCTCCGAGGTCTTTCCTAAAGAGCTCTCTTTTGCTTTAATCATAATGTGAATTCTCTTAAATCTTGTGCTCCCAAACCTGTGCAATTGCTTTGATGCTTTGTTTGGGATTACTTCTGTTATTTTTGTATTCTCGAGTTCTAAGCCATTTACACTGCTGTTAGCTTTTAGTGTTTTTAACAACTGAATAATATGCTGTGATGCTTTTACAGGATATTTTCCGCCTGCCATGCTTCTTCCATCTAATCTTTTTCCTTTTCTATGGGCAACTTCTCCTTTAAATGGAATAGCCATCTTTTTCTTTCTTACTTTTTCAAGATTTGCTATTGCCTCGTCAATTCCAAAATTTTTGATGAATTTTCCAATTGCAACTGCATGTTTTAAAGAAATAGGAACATTTTTTCCATAAACAAATGCCTCAGTTTTCTTAACCTTAATTTTAGTTTCTTTTTTTGCTGGTTCTTGAGCTGGTTTTTGAATTTCTTCTTTTTTTTCGCTTTCTGTTTTAATTTCTTCCTTCACTTCTTCCTTTACTCCTACTGTATTTGTTTTATTTTCCTTCATTTCTGTTATTTCTGTTTTATTTTCACTTTTTTCTTTTTTAATTTCTATTTTTTCTTTCTGTGTTTCTTTTGCTTTATTTTTTGCATCATGTTTAATAGGAGCATGGGCTATATTTTTCATATTTTTTCCAATTGCCTTATTTTTCACAATTTTTTGCTGTTTTAGTTGTTCGTCTGCCATTTCAAATTGATCCTACTGCCTCCATTTCTTCAGGAGTATGGATTTGCATTATATAATCACAAACCCCTCTTCCAAATCTATAACTTTCTTTACTTTTTGTTAATAATGAAAATTCAGTGACTTCCTTTTGAGTATTTCTCATTATGTACACTACTCTACCAATTAATTTTTCATATCCACAAACATAAACATTTTCTCCGGCTCTTACATTTTTTAAATCTAAGTCATCCATTTTACTAACTGTCTTGGTTTCTTCTAATCTTTCTAATATTTTTCTTTTCATTTTATTTCACACTCCTTGAAGCAGAGCTTCTTGTTGCTCCAATTCCTGCTGCTCCGTGCTTGACTGGTTTTCTTGTTAATGTAAACTCACCTAATCTGTGCCCAATCATTTCTGGAATTATTCTTACCTGCTCAAAACTTCTTCCACTATGCACAAAAATCACCATTTCAATCATTTCTGGGACAATTATAATTCCTCTGCTGTGTGTTTTGATGATTTTTCCTTCTGCAATTTTTTTATTGCATCTTGAAACAAATTTTTCAACAACATCAGGATTTCTCATTAAAGTTCTTTTTTCTCTTGAGGGTAGAAGTTTTGCAAACTCTCTCAAATTCATTTTTTTCATCTCTTCAAGAGCCCTGCCTCTATAAACAAATTCTTTCTTCTTTTCAATTTCAATTTCGTTTTCTGCCATGTTTAAAATTTCCTTATGTCAGGAATATTAAAACCACACACTTTAGTGTGTGGTATTCCTGAGCATCCAAAAAACAAGTGCCTGTCACAAACCCACACATTTATGTGTGGGTGGCACATTGTTTTTTTGATTTTAAATATAAAAAATTTTATTTTTGCCATTTTAATTATTTCTTGTCAAATTTTGTCTCTTTAATACTTGTAATATTAATCGTCCTTGCGTTTGTAATCTTATAATTTCTTTTGCTATTCTTTCTACTTTTATGCGTGAATTATGTTCAAATGAATCATCTCCAAATATTTCTTCATCTATTTCATAAAATTTTCTTTTAATTCTCCTTCCAATATATCTTATTCCTTCTTCACTCTCTCCAAATAATACTAATCCAGTATTATTATGCTGACATGGGGAATAATAATTTTTAAGTTTCATTTTATGATGCTCCTTTTCTTCTTCCAGTTCTTCTTGCCCTTACTGAACCTACTTTAGCTCCTGGAGGTGCATTTCTCTTTGGTATTTTGCCTAATCCACCGTGAGTGAGATTTTTTCCTCTTCCTGAACCAAATGGATGGTCAACTGCATTAACTTTTACTGCAGAAGTTCTTGGCCACATTTTGTTTCTTGACTTTCGAATATAAAACATTCTTCCTGCTTTGATAATTGGCTTTTCATGCCTTCCGCTTCCAGCAATTACTCCAATGCTTGCTCTGCAGTTCCGGTTAAATACTTTTTCCTGTTTTGAAGGCATTAGCAATGTTATTCCACTATCATCTTTTTTCATTATAACTGCTGAACTTCCAGCACTCCTGATAATTTTGCCTCCATCTTTAGGACGGGATTCAATATTATAAACCTGGGTTTTTACAGGAATATCTTTTAATTTTGCTATATCTCCAGTTTCTGCTCTGTTCCCGAGAATTATATTCTGCCCTTCATATATTCCAAGCGCAGCAGGATTATAAAATATCTCATCGCCTATTTTTATTTTTGATAGTGGTGCAGAATGTCCTGTTGAATGGATAAGTTTTAATATTTCTGCTTCACCTTCTTTTTTAGGATATTTTATTCTATATACAAATGCCTTTCTTCTAACCCTATATGTAAGGCTTCCATGCCCGCGCGCCTGTTGAATTATTCTTTTTCCCATTTTAACTAATCTTCTCTTACTTGTTTATTTACAATAACCTCTCCACCTACAAGTGAAATATCATTTGGTTTTACTATATATCTTCTTGCATTTGAACCTGATCCTATAAAATGATATTCTTTTTCACTTTTTTCACCTCTTATTTCTTCAAATAAAGCATGAACCCCACATCCCCGATAATCTAGCATAACAACTTTTCCTAAAGATTCTTCTAAATCCTTTATGCTGCTTATTTCTTTTGGTTCTATTTTTGATTCTATTGCAGTTATCGTCATTTTAAATCATCCCCAGTTTTGTTGCAATATCAATTGCAGGATTTTTTTTATTTAATCTGACATAAGCTATTTTTTTGCTTCCTCTGCTTAATGTTCTCACTTTTTCAACCTTAACATTAAATGTTTTTTCAACTTCACTTTTAATTTCATCCTTGCTGTCTTGAGACGCAACTTCAAATAATATAGTATTATCCAGCTCAATTAATCTTACTGCTTTTTCTGTTGCTATTGGTTTTTTTATCATTTTCTTAAAACCTTCCTGAATTCTTGAACATCTTTATCATTTATCTTAGCAGATTCTATTGTTTTTGTAAAACCATCATAATGGTATCTTGAAGTCATAGGCTCAATAGTTCCAGATTCAATATCTTCAATTAATATTCTATAATATGATTCATCTATTTCATTTGATACTAAAAAAATCATTGTATTATTCTCTCTTTCAAGCAGCATTGCCTTTCCTTTTCCATCTATAAAGTCTCCTTCATCCAAAACAGGAATGATATCTCTTACCTTTAATCTAGTTACTTGGTCCATTGAATGTAATTTTTCATATATCATTTTATTACTCCTAATTTTTGCTTCTCTTCCAAACTTTTTAAATCATTAATTGCATTTTCAGTGTAAATAACAAGCCGTCCTATCGGGTATAAATCAGCCACTCTCAGCTCTTTAACTTTTTTGCTTTCAATTATCTTTGTTTTAAATTTTTCATTGTTTCCGATTATAATCAAAGCGCCTGCGCTTTTCTTGTATTTTCTGTTCCTTAATTTTCCTCTTCCTGCTCTGATGCTTTTTTCAGGAATAGCCACAATAAATAAATTCCCAAGGATTTTTTCAACAGCTGGAATCAGCTCTTTAGTTTTCAAGGAGATTATCTTATCTTCAACAATTATTGGAAGTTTTATATTAACTTCATTAATTCTTTTGTATCTTGATTTTACATTTTCTTTATGCGAAGTTGAAGCAATTGCAGATATTAAAGCGATAAGGGCTTCTTTTTTGTTTATTTTTTTAGTTTTTAGCATACTCTCAATTTTTGGTGGATGTGCTCTTCTTCCGCCTCTTGTTCCTGAAACTTCTGCACCAATCCAGTAAAACTGCGTCCCTCTTCTCCACATTATTTTTCTAGGAACTCTTGATCTTCCGCTTCCATAACCTGCTTTCCATGAATGTCTTTTATGCCTTATGATTCCAGATGCAGATGCCTGTCTTCCTGCCCTGAAATTAGGAGCATAAGGATGCCAGATTTTTTCAGCTTCAAAAACTTTATTTAATATATCATTTCTGACTTTTGCAGAGAACATGCTGGGAATTTCTATTTCTTTTATTTTTTTTCCATCAATTGATATTAAATCTGCTTTCATTTTTTATTCTTGAAATATTGCCTCCAGCATTTCTTTACATTTAATATATTCTGCAGATTGTTCGTCAAATGGATATGTTATTTCTCTTTGTATTGGAAATTTATATTTATCCTCAAACTCCCAATCAACTTTACCAATTGGTTTTGCTTCAGGTATAC
>Ga0315284_10012014_pt1 | contig 12329 bp, 10 predicted proteins | sample YL17G09_16_MG_FD_203696 | JGI IMG/M metagenome (GOLD analysis project Ga0315284, IMG submission 203696) | Sediment microbial communities from Yellowstone Lake, YNP, Wyoming, USA - YL17G09_16 | ecosystem: Environmental > Aquatic > Freshwater > Lake > Sediment | place: USA: Wyoming | collected...
TACAGGGCGGGTTTCATTTGAATCAAGAAGTCCTTTCGTAATCAAAATGAAATGCGCATCTGGCAGAAAGTTCGTTATCGTAAAAAACCCGCCCCTACATTAGAATGATCACTTTTTCAACAGCCCCATCCCTGTCCGCTATTTACTGAAAGCTGGTATTCAAGCGGACAGGGATGTCCGCGATCCCGGTGAAAGATGAATTTTCGATGCCTTTATGGCGATTAATATTGTGGGGATGGAAAAATCGCATCCCTATGGGCTTGATTTAAGGTATATAATTCTTAATGGTTAATCGCCATATAAGGCGGCTATTTTTGCACTTATGAGTTTGTCTAAAACCTTGTCAACAGAGAACATATTCCCGTCACAGACAAAAGAGATGAAACTACTGCTTGTCGGTCTGAAACCCAGTAAGCAGAGAGACCTTCTTCTACGCGATTTAAGCCCGAATTATCTGATTAAGATATTCGTTGACGGGATCGAGCTGGTTCGCAATATCCCGAAATTCAAGCCATCATTGATACTTGTTGAATCGGACCTTCCCGGTATATCCGGATTCCAGGTGGCACAACTTGTCAAGGGTCATCCGGACCTGAAAGAGATTCCGGTGGTGTTGATTATCAGCCAGGGTTACCGAATAGGGGAGTTCTGGTCGAAGGAGGTTGGTGTTGAATACTGTCAGCCGAAACCGACTTATGAGCCATCAATGCTGGCGAAGAAGATTGAGAAATTAATAGAACAATTCGATGAGAAAAGCATCAAGGATGAGACATGGAGCGAGATAAACAAGAAGATGTCCGGCGATGGCGTTCTCGCATCTCTTTCGGCAATCCTCGATGACAGGCTTCTTCAGAGCACAGTCGCAAATCGAATTGGCAATATCGCCCAGAATACATCCCATCTTCGAAACCTTCAGAGAGCTATCATGATTCTTCTCAAGGATATACTCGAATTCAATTCCGGTGCGATTTATCTTTTTAAAGCCAATGAGATATACAGTTTCGTCGAGAAGGACATAAGCGAGAAGGATAAGGCAGCTTTTCTTGAGGACGTTATTAGGTACAGCGAAATTTATCGTACTCCTGATAATCAAATTCCACCTGAGAGTCCTCTTGAAGTGCCATTGGGAACATTCCCCATAATGGAACAATTCATAGAACGTGCACCGACAATCTTCACTGTTCCGCTTGAAACTCACAAAGCGACTCTTGGAACGCTAACCCTTATGACTTTCAAAGCGGCAGCCAGGCGTGAATACTACCTCAGATTTCTGGACATTATCGTCAGGCAGATATCTCTCGTTCTTGATAACGCACTTCTATACCAGGAGGTTCATCGCCTTTCGACAGTCGATGAGCTGACGGGATTGCCAAACAGGCGCGCGTTTTTCGATATCTTCATGAATGAGTATATTCGTTCGAAACGATTCGGATTGCCTCTATCAGTTGCGATTATAGATATCGACCTTTTCAAACAGGTCAACGACACATACGGCCATCTGCAAGGCGACCATGTCCTTGCTGAATGCGCGAAGATATTTTCAAAGAGTATCCGCGAGAAAATCGATATCGTGGCACGTTTTGGCGGCGAGGAATTTATTATGCTTCTTCCGCAGACCGATATGAATCGCAGCAGGTTTGTCCTCGAACGACTCCGCAAGGCCATAGAGGAGCACCATTTCCAGCCGGTTGAATCAGGCAACAGTCTTAAGATAACGATGAGTATGGGATTGACGGGCATTGATGGCAAGGGAGAGCATTCGCTTGACGAGATAGTAAACGCGGCGGACAAAGCATTATATAAGGCTAAGGAGTTGGGCAGGAATCGAATTGAGGAAAATCCGTTGTTTGTATAACCATGCTTTCCTGTCATTCCTCTGAAAATAGATATTAAATATTTTAAGTGTACGGGCGGGTTTACAGTTCGGGCGGGTGATTGCGAACGTTCTGTAAGTTATTTCGTGTGTGAGGAAGCTTCTGATTACGTAGAAACCCGCCCCTACGTCCTTGATAAAATTAAAAGCACTGCTCTCCTTGCAAATCTGCTAAGAACAATCATATAATCCATAACACATGATAAAAGACAATACATTGGCAATCAGGGTTGGGAATCTACAGCTCGATAATCCATTTATTGCGGCGAGTGGCACTTATGGTTATGGTACTGAATGGGGAGAGCTGAGCAGCCCATCGGAATTCGGAGCGATTGTCAGCAAGGGAATAACTCTAAATCCGAGAAAAGGAAATCCAAACCCGAGACTCGTTGAAACATCATGCGGATTGATTAATTCGATCGGACTTGAAAATCCGGGCATTGATGCTTTCATCGCTGAAAAGCTTCCTGAGATGCGTTCTTTTGGATGCAAAATAATCGTGAATATCAACGGTGAAAGCGAGGAGGAATTCGGGATTCTCGCGAAAAAATTGCAGGAATCAAGCGGAGTTGACGCGATCGAGGTTAACGTGAGCTGTCCGAATGTTTCTCAAGGCGGCATGGCTTTTGGCATTGATGAGAAATCTGTTGAGCGGATAACGAAAATTGTGAGAAATGAGTTCATGGGTCCATTAATTGTCAAACTGACTCCTAATGTGACAGATATTAGATGTCAGGCGCGAGCTGCTCTTGAGGGCGGAGCTGATATTCTTTCTATCGCGAATACATATGTTGCGATGTCCATAGATGTCCGGACACGCGGGAGCAGAATAAATCGGGATTACGGGGGATATTCCGGAAGCGCGATTAAGCCTTTAACACTGCATCTTGTGCATCAGGTTTACAGGGAATTCAAGTGTCCGATTATCGGAAGCGGAGGGATTTATGCGCTTTTTGATTGCCTCGAGTATTTCATCGCGGGTGCCGGAGCTGTCATGCTCGGTACGGTGAATTTCACAGACCCGATGCGAGTGGTATCTCTTAAAAAAGAGCTATTGGAATATCTCAAAGAAAAGAATGTAAAGCTTCCGGATCTGGTGGGTAGTTATATCGAATTTTCGAAATGAGATTATTTTCCTTTTGACCACTTCTTGCGATACTCCTCAAGTTTCTTTTTGACATCGTCATTACCGCAACCAGCGATAATCTGAGCAGCGAGGATAGCGGCATTATCCATTCGACCGATTCCAACCGCGGCAACCGGCACGCCTTTGGGCATCTGAACTATTGAGAGAAGCGCATCGATACCTCCAAGAGAACCCGATGGAATCGGAACACCGATTACGGGGAGAATCGATTGAGATGCTATAACGCCTGGAAGGTGCGCAGCTAATCCCGCGCCAGCTATAATGGCAAAACAACCTATTGATTCAGCCTCTTTGATAACAGTCTTCAACCTTGCGGGTTCTCTGTGTGCCGAACAAAAGCGGGTTTCATAATGTATACCGAAATCATCAAGAAGCTCAGTCGCGTTTGGGAGATATTCCTCATCGCTTTTGCTTCCCAGTATAATCATCACTACAGGTTTCATCTGAGATTCAGGCATATTTTCAACCTCATAGCGGCCATGCAGTCAATACAATCAGTATTAAAACCGATAAAGTAACTGGAGCATGATAGGTTCAGAGAATGAATCTGTCAAGTTTGAGAAATGAAGGATTCAAGAGCGCTCCAGTTGTGTCATGGATTCAATATGATATAATCCTTTTTACCCCGAATCATTCGGGGGCGCTTGTTGTTTGGCAAAAATCAAGCGCTTTTGGTGCATGAGTAAATTTTTGCAGTTATTAAGGATACAATGAATCCTTTAAGCGATATTTTCGGAAAGACCCGAGCTGTAGAAAACCTTCTTTCGCGAGGCGATTCGGCGCTTTATTCCGGAAATTTCAAGGTCGCAGAGGAATTTTTTGAGGATGCCCTTGAGAATCTTGATAAATTAAAATCGACTCAGCATGTGAATCAGCAGATAATCCAGTCGCTTGTGGGTATGGCGATGGCTGTCGATGGTCAGGGACGTCGTGAGGAAATCTACCAGTATTTCGATAAAGCGCTCGATGTCCAGGGGAATCATGATGATGTGTATGCCACGCTTGTTAAATTAATAAAGCCGGATGAGATGCTCAACGAAAGCGCGCTTCGAGTTTTAAAGAAATCATACGAGAAGAAGAAATCAAACGAGTTTATCCTGAAGCTTTACGCTCAGGCTTTATGGGATAACAATATTTTCGATCAGCGTTCATTGGAAATTTACGATAGGGCTCATCAAGCCGATCCTAATTTTCCCAAAGCAATAAAGGGTCTTGGGAAAGCGCTCGCCCAGTCGAATCGATGGGATGAACGCGCTATGAAAATTCATAGAAGGCTTCAGAAACTCGAACCTGAAAACAAGGAACACCTGAAAAATATAGCTTTGTGTTATGCATCGATGGATCCTCCGCCTGATGAAGCATACCAGGTGATGATAAAAGCGAGAGAACTATTCCCCGATGAGCAGGCGATTTTTGATGGTCTCACGAATTATTATTTGCATACGGATGAGATGCGCGAAGCGATTTATGAGCACCTTAAGGAAGCATATGAAAAGAAGCCATCAAGAGCAGTAGCAGAGAAACTGCTCCCTTATTTGTTAAGAAATAACGATACAAGCGATTGGGCGATTGCAATTTACGAGCAGCATTACTTTACGCATCCGAAACGCGAACAAATACTTGCCATTCTCTCCGAGCATTACATCAGGACCGGACGCAATGATGATTTCGCGGTTGAGATACTTGAAGCACTGTTCGCACTTAATCCAAGAGCGAGAAACAATGCATCGTATCTTGGCAGATTATACGCAAGGGATGGACGGTTCGATGACCAGGCGAAAAGAATATACGAGACAATCTATGATGAAGAGAGCGAGGATACACCGCACGAGATAATCAGCGCCCTCGCGCGTGTTTTCATCAATGATGAACGAAAGGACTCGATCGCACGTGAGATTTACTTCCGTGAACTTGAGATAAAACCTCATGACATAGATGCTCTTAAAATGCTTGGTTCGATTGCATTCATGAAAAAGCATCTTGATGATCGCGATTACAATACTCTTCTGAAACTGTTCAAGACGCCATCTATCAAAGATGACTTTAAGTTGCAGGTAGCAAAATCCCTTGTGAAAATCCTTCCAAAGCGAAAACCCGGTCAGGATATCGCGCAGGAGGTTTACGAATATCTCTGGAAGAAAGGTGCAGAGCTTCCACAGGAAGCGATAACCGAGCTTGGCATGCGACGCGCCAAATCCGAAGTCGTCGATACAAAAGATATCAAGCTTTTCGAGGAGATTCTTAAAATCCGTTATAATCCGAACATAGGCTGGGCGCTGGCTAAGGTTTATATGCTGAACAATCGGCAGGATAATCAGGCAATCGGGTTGTATTTGCGGGTTCTTCAGGATGATCCGACCAGCCAGTCGATAATCAAATTTATGGCACCCAAAATACTCGAGGAAAGAGAGATACAACAGAAATACTATCCGATAATCATGGGTCTTCTTGAGGTCGATCCAAAACTTCTAATGAATAAAATCGCCAAAACACAGGGCATCGCTTTTTTCATAAAGACAGGGCGGTTCTACTTGAAAAGAGGGGATTTCGATAATGCTTTCAAAATACTGAATTTCACGCATAGAAATTTCAAAGACTCGGTTCTTGACTACCTTTTGGGTATCTCGCTTCTTGAAAAAGGAGATTTGAAAACAGCACAAAGCATTTTTATACACCTCGTTAAAAATGAGCCTCAGAACCCGCTTTATCAATACCGACTTGGACATCTGGCTCTTCTCGAAAAGAAATATTCTGAAGCCGAGAAAATATTCAAGAACCTGTTGAAAAGCTATCCCGGTCATCCTCTTCTGAACGCGCGGATGGGTATGTTGTATGAGGTTAAGGGAGACTGGGCAAATGCCAGGAATCACTATGAAATTCTGGTTAAAGCGGGAGGAGATTTTGCACCATACGGTCATCTAATGCTTGCGATTGAAAGCTTCCGCCACAACCGTGATGACAGCCACGAAGAGAAGCTGAAACAATACATTGATGATTCATATTTCGGACAGCTACTCGCACGCTGTCTCGCAAAAAGACGTTTTGATCTGGGTGTACGCTCGTTCAGGGAGGAGAAATACCAGGAAGCGGTACACAACTGGGAGATAGCATCGAATTTCATTGAGACAACCGAGCTTCAACGTGCGCTTTCGGAGGCTCATTTCCGCTATGGTGTCCAGCTTTTCAAACGATCTGACCTGGTTAATTCGGAGACTCATTTAATAAGAGCGCGCGAGATAGACAACAAGAGCGGCGGACCGGATTTGATGCTTGGAATCCTGAATCATGTCACTAACAAACCAATAAGAGCACGCACTAATTATCAGAATGTGATAAATAATTACCCGGATGTTCGTGAGGATGCGTTAGTTTTCCTCGGACGTCTCGATCTCGGGAAAAAGAATTACCTCGCTGCCAATGAATCGTTTGAACTTGCTCTCGAATACGAGAAAGTTCATTATGAAGCACTTCTCGGGCGAATGATCTCGTTTTACCAGAACACGAAGGAGAGGGATTTCCCGAGAGCGCTGGAGAATCGTGATTATTTCGGACTTTACCAGCGGGGATTTATCAGTCTTCCATTCCTTGGTGTTATCTTCTTCAGAGGTGGACGTTACGAAGAGGGGGTCAAGGTTATTGAGAAGGCGTTCGAGAAGGATTCGGATGTTCAGACTCACTTCGTACTCGGGCTTCTTAATATCTATTTGAATAAAAAACAAATCGCATTCCATTACTGGTCGGATATCCCATCACTGCTGCGAAAGACCGATTTTCCGCTCGAGCAGAAACTTCAGATGCTTTATGCGATGGGATATTACTATCTCGAGGAGGAGATGATCGACAAGGCGAATGAGATATTCGATGAGGTTGAACGCTTCAGCCCCAGTAATGTCGATTTGAATATAGCCCGTTCCCTGACATATATTCACAGAGGTTATCTTGATGCGAAGGCGGGAAATCTGGATCGTTCAGTAGGGTCATGGCAACATGCTCTCAAACTAAGCCCGTCATCGCTCATGGCGCTTCAAAACCTTGCTCTTGCTTATATAATCAAAACCAAGCCGCAGGAAGCCCTGACTCTGTGGGAGCAGTATTACGACCTTCTTGAGAAGAAAGTCCAGAGATTTCCTGATGAAGATTCCGTGGTTGAGCTTAACGAGTCAAGGAGAATACTTAACACGTTAAGAATGGTCAGCGGAGATGAAACTACTTTCCAACTTGCTGTAAGGAAGGAAATCCTGATAGATAACATAGAGAATGTGAACAAGTATTATTGGACTTTGAATCTCGAAAAGGGTGCAACAGCGGAGGATGCAAAAAAATCATACTTCAGACTTATACGCACTTATAATCCGGAGCGATATCCGGAGGAGTTCAAACAGATCGAGGAGGCATACCAATTTTTCAATGACGAGGATAGGTTCAGGAAAGCGCAGTCGCTTATATTTAATGGATTCAGCCTTCATAAGACCCTTCGAGTCATAAATCTTCCGTTCAAATGGGGAATTCCGGAATTGCCGGCTATTATCGAGTCATGCAGCAAGTTCGTCGATACGAAATATTTTGTCTCTGAGATAAAATTCCAGACATATTACAGAACTATTGATTTTGAGAAGATTCTGCCTGAATATCCCACACATGAATTTGTGTTGGATGATTATTTAACCGACTGGTAAGAAATTTGATTACATGTAATTAAAAAATGGGGACTGTCCGAATAAGCAGATTAGAAAAACGGAGAATTTGGATAAAATGCAAATTGAAGAGAGAACAAAGAAACTGAATGCTTGCGGATTACCGCATTTTTTAATTACAGGATGGGTCTCCCGGTAAAATTTTTGAAATGAACGAATTTTTATTCAACGATAAGCCGTTTGATATAATCCGGGAGAAGTCTCCCGATAAGGCATCTTCAGAGACGCCGACGAAACCGTACCTTTCGGAAATACTTAGCGAAGTTGGAAAGATACGGCTTGAGATTCTACGGATGCAGAAACGGGCACAGGTTCAATCGAAGACAGAAGGCGGTGCCAAAGCTGATGATTCTCTCTCTTTGATAGGACCTGAAATAGCGAAAGCTATCACATACCTTGAGCATGTGATTCGGGAAATCAGGAGCTTCAAGCCGGAACTGCTCTCAATCAAGAACGAGTTTGAGGATGAACTTATCGCGGATTATATAAAAGACATGCTGCCGGTGGTGGATGCTTTAAATCGTGTCATGGCGACTATGGAGGATGTATCCGCGGATTCAAAACTCAAAAGCTGGCTTCTTGGGATAAAACAGATTTACAATACTCTGATGCTGTTCTTCAAACAGCATGATGTGGAGGAGGTTCCAGCACTCGGGTTAATGTTCGACCCGAAGAAACATGCTGCGGTAGCTGTTGTTGAAAATCCTGACCATCCGAATGGAACTATCGTAAGGGTGGAAAAAGCCGGGTTCATCAGAAAGGGTTTCACTATACGGTATCCGGAAGTAGTGATTGTTCGGAATAGTGATTCTGTTTAAGAGGGAATTTGTTTTTCTTATTGAATTTCGGAAAAATGTCTTATATCTATTGGCATAATTACATAGACATGTTAACATATACGCTCTTTTTGCTTAAATCAAGATAGAATCGTTGTGGTGATTCATAAGTGAGTGTCAGGATAAGATTGCAAAGAACGGGAATGCGTAAACAATCATCTTACAGGATTGTCGCAGTGGATGCCCGCAAGCAGCGAGACAGTCGTTCTATTGAAACCATGGGGAGTTATTCGCCGTACAAAAGGAATAAACCATTGACGGTCGACCTTGAAAAGGTTGACAAATGGATTGGTTTTGGGGCTCAGGTTTCGGAGCCCGCGGCAAGGTTGATCGCGAGAGCACGAAAAGCATCTGAAACCCAGGGAACGAAGGTTGTTTCTTTAACATCCACACCTAAGCCTAGAAAACCCAGCAAAAAAGCCAAAGCCAAAGCCAAAGCTGAGGGCGCTTCTCAGGCACAGCAATAACGGCAAATGGAGTGTCCAAGTGGATTTTATATCTGTTTTATGTTGCACGTGAACAGTTGGGATATGATATAATTCAGAATCAATACCGGATTATAGACCTGTGAATATCCACGGGTGACATGGAAACGGAATTCTGTTCATTCAGGAGATGGTTAAGATGCGGGATCTCTTATTGCAAATCGTAAAAGAACTGGTGGATCACCCCGACGACGTGATTGTAAAGGAAGTAGTAGGCGAACGGACGACCGTGCTTGAATTGAAGGTTCATCAAGATGATATCGGGAAAGTAATCGGTCGAAAAGGACGTATAATCAACTCGCTGAGGGTGATCATCAAATCCGCTGCTGTCAAGGAAGGGAAAATCGTATCGCTGGAACTGCTCTCTCAGTAGCTAAAATCCTTTCCAGCGACCAAACGGGGTAATGAAATTCCGAGGCGATGCTTTGTGCGGGTTGTTCCGCAGGTTCATAACACATGTGGAATCCGCATATTATGGCAGGCGACCCCCGATTTCCGAAGGTCGCTTTTTTAATGGTTACAATATCCTGATAGATATTGAAGCCCATGTTTTCGAGGTATGTGAGAATGGACTCTAAAGAAGAAGTCAATATCGGTTTAATCCTTGGCCCTTTCGGAGTGAAAGGGGAACTGAAAATAATGCCGCTCACTGATGATCCATCGAGGATTACCGAGCTCACCGACGTGTTAGTTGGAAAAGAGAATGAGGAATCGCAACCTTATAATGTCCTGAAAATACGGGTTCACAAAAACCTTGTAATAATAAAGCTAAAGGGCATCAATACTCGCGAGGAGTCGATAGTACTCAAGAATTCCTACCTTCGCATATCGAGGAGCCAGCTCAAGGAGCTTGGCGAGGATCAATTCTATATTTCAGACCTTGAGGGGATGGATGTTTATCTTCAGGATGGTTCGAGGCTTGGGAATCTCAAGGAAGTCATAAAGACCGGAGCTAATGACATATATTCAGTTGCCGGCGATAAAAAGACATATCTGATCCCGGCCATCAAGGAAGTTATCAAGATGGTCGATGTTGAGAATAAAAAAATTGTGATTGAACCCATCGTCGGTCTGTTAGACCTCGAGGGTTGAGATGACGGTACCTTGTTAATTGACGTATTGACTTTATTCCCGGACTATTTCCACTCGCCGCTCGATGTCAGCATGATTAAAATAGCCATCGAGACCGGCCTTGTGGAAATCGAGCTCCATGATTTCAGGAAGCACGCCGAGGGCAAGCATTCGCAGGTGGATGATTCTCCGTATGGCGGCGGTCCCGGGATGGTGCTTATGCTTCAACCGATTGTCGATGCACTTGAGAGTCTTATCGACAAAAGGTTAAAAGACGGCTTCGAGCGTTCGCGGCTTATTCTCCTGACACCGGAAGGTAAGACATTTACCCAGGAAATGGCTCGCGAACTCAGCAGGGAAGAGCATATAATCCTTGTCTCAGGCCACTACGAGGGATTTGATGCAAGGCTTACGCAGCTCTTCCCGTTTGAAGAAATAAGCATAGGCGATTATGTGCTGTCGGGTGGGGAGGCAGCTGCGCTTGTCATTATTGAGACGATTATTCGAGAGATACCGGGAGTGCTTGGGAATCCCGATAGTATCGAAGCGGAATCGTTTCGTTCGGGTCTCCTTGATTATCCGGTTTATACTCGTCCACCGGAATTCAGGAATCTGAAAGTTCCTGAAATCCTTTTAAGCGGGAATCATAAGCTGATTGCGGAATGGCGTTTGAAAGAATCAATTAAAACAACATTGAAAAAAAGACCTGATTTAATTGATGAGAGCAAGCTTGATGAGACCGGACGACGACTTCTTGGTGAGATTAAGAGAGAACTGAGCGAGTGACCTGTGCAGAAGTCAAGAAATAAGGAAAAATTGGGGATAGTCGTGAATGGTATCTTAATAGAATGAGCAAGGGAACTGAGTGTTATGGATTCCCTGTATTTTTATTCAGATATGTCGTGTATGTGTGATAATGATATGTTGACCATGTAATTGGTTTTCAAAATAAAAGTCGAAAGAAAGTTATAAGAGGTTTAGTGTTATGGCTGATGAAGCAGAAAAAAGAGACCCGGAGGAAATAGCAGAGGAAAAATCCGCAGAGATAAAAGCTGAACCGGAGAAGGCTGCTCCGAAGAAGCGGGGACGCACCAAGAAAGCCAAGAAGGCAACTGAAGCAAAAAAAGAAAAAAAAGAAGAACAGCCGATTGACAAAGAAATTCTTCAAAAAAAGCAAATTGAAAAGCTGAACAAGGTCGTTCTGTTCAATCGCAAATACCTTAAAAATGATATTCCCGTTTTTAAAGCTGGCGATACTCTCAGGATACATTACCTGATTGTTGAGGGTGACAAGACACGTATTCAGGTTTTCGAGGGTGTTTGTATCGCGCGCAAACATGGCGGATTGAACGAGACTATCAAGGTCAGGAAGATGAGCGGTTCAGTAGGCGTGGAAAGGACATTTTTCCTGCACTCGAAGAGAATCGAAAAGATAGAAGTCAAAAAAGTCGGTCATATCAGAAGAGCGAAAATTTACTTCCTGCGTGGAAGGACCGGCAAGGCTGCTCGTATTCGCGAGATGAGTCTGCACTAACAGCGATGGATGTTGTATTTGATTTTTCATCAAGCCTGCCATTGGCAGGTTTGTTTTTTATTTCAAATGGATAAAACAAATGATTCTTAAAGACGAGCTGATGATAGATGTTATCCGAAGCGGTTCCCTTGAGTCGCAATATATAGGTTCGATCGCGGTTGTCGATTTCAACGGGAAACTCCTTGCGAGAGTGGGTAATCCTCTAAGGCGATCGTTCATGAGGTCATCGGTAAAACCGGTTCAGGCTTTGCCGTTGTTCATGGATGATGGCTGCATGAAGCATTTCAAATTCACAATGCGGGAACGAGCGTATCTGATGAGCTCTCATAACGCGGAACGACGCCACCAGGCGGTAGGAGCTGCAATACAGAAAAAAATTGGAGTTACGAACAAGGATATGGGCTGTGGGATTCATCCACCTGCATTTCAAGATACAGCGTATGATATGCTCCGGAAAGGCGAGGAATTCACGCCACTTTGCAACAATTGCTCCGGAAATCATCTGGCTATGCTATCTCTTTCGATCTATCGTGGATGGGATATAAGCGATTATATTAATCCAGAGCATCCATATCAAAAAGAAGTACTCAAATGGCTTGGTACGTTTACAGGTATTCCAGCGAGTAGAATCAGAATAGGAATCGACAATTGTTCCGTGCCGGCATATAACCTTACATTACAGCAGATGG
>Ga0315284_10012015_pt1 | contig 12329 bp, 24 predicted proteins | sample YL17G09_16_MG_FD_203696 | JGI IMG/M metagenome (GOLD analysis project Ga0315284, IMG submission 203696) | Sediment microbial communities from Yellowstone Lake, YNP, Wyoming, USA - YL17G09_16 | ecosystem: Environmental > Aquatic > Freshwater > Lake > Sediment | place: USA: Wyoming | collected...
GCGCCTCTTCGGTATCGACCACCGTGTAGGTGATGAGTCCTGCGGCAACCATCGCGTCAAGTTTGACCTTGAGATGGTTGTACTGCGCGTAAGTGAAATCAACCGTCTTTGTATGCGCCGGATCGAGCGTGATGCAGAACGTCCCCTCTGCCGGAAACGTGTCTTGGATCGTTACCGCGCCCGTCGCCGCCGCCGTGATCGTCAGTCTTAGCATTTTCGTTACCTCCTCGAAATCGTTGAAATAAGTATAGTCCCAGAAAGCCGAAAAATTTATTTCTTTTTGAAGCTACGTTGAACTGGGTCCTCGTCGGGACACTGGATCAAAACTATGACCGATTCGGAGTTCTCGTCGAGTTGCCTGACCTCGCAGTTAGGGTTCCTGGCCTTAGCGTAGTCGAAAGCAGGCGAACCGCAGGCCGAAAAAAAGAAGGCAGCGAGTAAAAGTCTTAACGCCATATCGAAGCTCCGGTGTCGCCGCGGACTTCAGGTTTTTCAGGAGTAGTCATCGGCGGAGCTCCCTGCTTTCCTGGAAATCCGACGATTCCCGAAGTAGGGGTTACACACCTAGTAGAAGGATTGACTTTGTCAAGGACGAGGTCGGCGATCGCTTCAGACGTCTTCGCCGTGAACTTCGCCACCGTCTTAGTTTTGTCATGCGTCAAGAAGTCGGCCGGGCGCACAAACAGCATCGACTTCTCTCCCCGCCAGTCGATTTGGGGATACGACAACGCGATCGAACCGCTGCACGTCGTACTCTTCACAAACTTCTTCAATTTCTCACTCTTATCAGCTTTTCTGACTAATTCGTTGACTTCAGTCTTTCCCCACGGGAAGTAGCCAAGGCGAAGAAAATCCTCAAAACTATAAGACGGATGTCCCAACGAACGCATCTTTTCGAGTGACTCTTTTCTCTCTTTAACTGAAAGGTCCGGGCGTATAGCAAGTAGGTCGTACTTCCCCTTCGCCAAAATATCTAAGCCGTGATCACGAATCGTCGCCTCAGACTCAGGAACCTTCTCGCCCCACGAATGGCGCGCTTTCGACTGATGCACGATCCTGCCTTCGCCGGCGTAGAGTGCGGCGTGGCCCCAAGGATAGCCGGTAAACGCCTTAATAAGCCACTTATACGGATTGAGCCCCTTCGTTTCGGTCTTTCCCAGGATGATGTCTCCGGGTTTTAGCTTCTTCTGAAATTCGGCGATATCAGTGAACTCGGGGGCCTTCGCTGAATCGTCGACGGCTAACTTTCTCAGGACCGAAGAATACCCCCGAGCGTAGGCCCCTTCCTTCTTAGGAAGTTGCGGCAACTCAGGGGTTTGCATCGGCGACTGCTCCTGGCCGATGTTCAAATTCCGGCGTGAACCGGTAGCATCGGTATCGAAGAATGTCGACCGGACCTGCGGGTTAGGGCGTAACGAGGTAATGCCGGCCATGGGATACGTCGAACCCTGCATGGGAGGGTAAGTGCTGACGTCGATCGCAGGAATGGGGAAGTTCTCAGACAATTTAGTGAGAATGTTCATCGTACGAAATTCTTTACGGCGGTGCCGCCGCCGGCATTAGAAATCAGATCGCGTAACTTAGAAAATGGTGTTCCTGCTGACCCAGCATCAAATGCCTTTTCAAGTGCAAAACGACCAACATTATTATTCTTCAAGATCGTACGAGAAAGATTAGGAAGATTCTTTTTAGCCAGACGTCCGGCCGTTCCGGTAACTGCCTCAATAGCCGGCAACTCCCCTGTCATGTTTCTTGTCTGTTTCCAAAATTGTTGTATTTCGGGGGACAACATTCGGTTATTCCGAATTTCCTCGAGAAGTACTTGGGGACTTCCATGACTTCCGACCGCCGGGCCAGACATGAGAGCCTCCGCTTTTAACACCTCACGCAAACTCGGATCTGAGATTCTTTTTGCCAATCCACTCCCTGATTCATACATTTGTTTGAGCGCCCCTTCTCCCGGGGACTCCACCGGCATATAACCCTTTGCAATCATTGTCATGGGATTACGTAGCCCGTGCATCCGACCTAACGCACTGAGTTCAGAACCCTCATGTCCTAAGACTGATCCCTGAAATTGCTCCAACAGTTTAGGACTCTCTGTGATCTGTTTCGCTGCGTCTCCCCCAACATCCTTAAGCAGCCCTAAATTTTTATGTGGGAACGAAAGGGTACTTTGTGAAAATGGATGCACTAACGCCGGCGACCCACTCATCCTTGCTCCTAACATTCCCGTGAGCGGGGGAGCTCCCTTACGCCTAAAAACTCGCCCAACGGCCCCCTTGAAACTTTGCCAGGGAGAACTCAGAACATGTGATGTATACCCCGACGCGCGAGCTTTGTTGGCCCATCCCTTCGCCAATCCAGAAGCTTCGCGCATTGGGTCGACCCCCATCGTCGACTTCAACTTCTCGGCCGCCGGACCCATTACTTCCCCTGAACGGATCGCCTCGCGCCAACGAGAACCGGCGAACTTCGCCATCGCCGCCTTGTAGCCTTCTTGGTATTCCGGCGGCATTACGTCGTAAAGTTCCTGAGGAGGAAGTTCCCGATCATTCGCCGCCATGTGGTCTTCCAGGTACTTAAGTTGCCGGTTTGTCACCGGCGTCGCCGAAAGCTCTCCGAGTCGTCTTCCGGCGAGCGCTCCGGCGATGCCACCACCAACGAGGCCAACGCCAGTGCCAATGCCACGAGCCAGAGGAGACTTGCCAGAACCGAAGGCATTTCCCACAGTCCTACCCAGGATGCCACCCCCAACACCACCGACGCCACCACCGACGACACCGCCGCCACGACGCAGATTCTCGAGATTCGAGGAATAGATGGCATTTGCCGTTGTGTCATCGAGCGGCATTTTGCAATAGCATCTTATAGGCTTCGAAGGCGGAGGTCTTTTCGGTCTGACGATCTTGATGCAACTTGTATGAATTCGCAAGAACTTCTGGGTCTTCCCTAAGTTGCTTTTTTGCTCCCTGGAGCATCAACATGCTAGGAACACTCAAAAGAGCCCCGGCACCGGCGCCAACAGCGGCACCCAATCCAGGATGACCACCCATTGCAGCTCCTCCAGCGGTACCCGCCAACGCCCCCAAACCGGCGCTTCCCGCTCCTAAGAGAGCCTGCACCAGGCGCATCCGCGGAATACTATGCTCTTTCCAATCTTCAGGAGACTTACCTTCAAAACCCTTGTCCACAAAGTTTCCAACCCAATCGGCTTTCTTTTCCTGTTTCTTTCTCTTCAAGAAATTTGCGAACGTCCCGACACCCGCCCCTGCAGCGGCGCCGACCGGGCCCGCGGCGACGCCACCAACTGCGGCTCCGATCCCCGCGGAGCGGCCGTAACCCTTCTTTTCTTTGTCGGCTGCGAGTTTATTTGCAATGTTGGACATCATCCGCGAACCGCCGGGATGCTGCCAAATACTGTTAAAAGCAGCATGCGGAATAGTTTTTTCCGCCGCCGCCATAACCTTTGTTGCCCGGGGCGCCAACTTCATAGCCTTCACAGCCAGGTTATGTTCAAACCCATCAGTAGCATTTCGAAAAACTTCGTTTATCCCTGAAAGGCTCAAGGCGACCTTATCCAGATGTTCCGCGTAAGCTTCGATTGCCGAGGTCTTATTCATGTCAGAACCTTCTTTCAACCTAACAAGGTTATGCCGTGCTGCCAACTCAAATATACGGCGGTACTCGTCGTGTTCAGGAGTCCCAGGTTGAAACCGCGGATTCCCCGACAACTCGTTGTATCGTTTCTTCGCTGCAGGATACGCCAACAGACCTCCCGCACCAGCGCCAACAAGCCCTCCAACCAATCCGCCAATTCCCATTCCCTTAAGCGCGGTGGGAAAATTCTTCTGCGCACCGGCTACGCCCCCTACGGCGGCACCCGGAAGACCCAATACTGTTGCTCCAAGCAACGTATGTTTCAACGCACTGGGTTTCTTTTCTTCTACGTAACGCGCTTCCGGTGGAGTCTCTTCATCCAAGTCTCTCCGCGTTGGCATTTGTAACCGGTAGGAAAAAGGATTTGGCATTTGAAAACGTCCTCCTTGACAAGTCGATCCTTATTAATTATAGGCGCCACAACGGCAAAAAAGAAGGCACCTTGAACAGGCACCTTCTTCGACGTCTACTCGACGATCTTCGGAACGAACTCGAGGTATGCCCCCTTGACGATCGCAACGTCGTCGTAACCCACTCCCCGCTGGAGCAAGTCCAGAACCTCATACTCCGTGGCCTGGAGAGTTGTACACACGTGGACATCGGTCGTGTCGCATCGATCAAAAACAACGTACACATCTGTGCCAGGTCTAACCGGACACGGCGGAGGATTTTTCACAGCCTTCATCTCCTTCTTCATCTTCTTCTCCTTTGCAATGTTGTTTTAAAAGTTCTAGGAGCTCGTCACCGAGTCCGTCGAAACGTTGAACGAGCCGGACACGGTTTTGGAGATCGTCAATAGGCCCTTCGGGGTCGACATCACCAAAGCTACCACCTGTTGGGCCGTAGAGAACGAGGTATCCGGAACTTCGTCCGTTGAATCCGACGCAACAGTGGTTTTCCTGTTCCCAGACAAGTAGCAATAGCTGTGCAGCATCCCGGAAAGAGGTGCTTTCGATAACGCCGTAGGCCTTTTCTCGTTCATCGTGTGTCAACTCCAATCGCGGTAATTTTACGTTAAGTGCGTAGGATTGTGTTTTGTTCCATGAGTTTAACGTATAGTAGCGAAAATGCTCAGAAAGAAATGCTCCCATTTCTTCCCGGTCGGTCAGGTCGACTGGTCGGAAGAACACGGGGGAACCTCGGTAACTTCAATGACGACGATCGGCGGAAGTCCCGTTACCATCCTCGGTAGCCTTTCCACTCTTCGCAGCTTTTCTTCGAACTCTTTCAGGTCTTTGACGTCACACTCGACTAGGATTTGAATTCGTCGTTTCATCGGAAACCTCCCGACGGGAGATTCTGAAGCGTCTGCGCAATCTGATCTTGCAGCGCCTTACCGAAAACGGCGATCATGAGGGATTCCATGTTCTCCTTAATACAATCTTTGACTATCTCGGAGACCATGGCCGGCGTTGGCATCCAAGCGAAAACACCCTGCGAAGCCAACTCACTCTTGATCATCTCGGCCGCCTTCGGGCGAAGTTGTTCGAGAACCATCGTCCGCAGAGGACTATCCCCATGTGCATCGGCCCTCACAAACGCTTCCACTTCTTTCTTGATGTGCTCGAGCCAGACGCCTTCGGGCATGAGCGTCGCGAGGTCACAGCGAATCTTTTCCTGGAGTGTTTTGCGAAGCTCTTCGGCGTATTTATTGAGATCGAACGGATTGTCGGACATTGTTTACTCCTTTTCAGCGGGACAACCCAGGCTCTCACGGTCGTAACTGCACGCTTCTCCCGGACACAGTCGGCGACAAATAGCCGTTAACCACGGCCGCGTAGACAACATGCGCAAGTAGGGACCTTCGGTACCGGTGGCCGTATTACACACGGCGATATCTTTGCCATCGATTACGTAGATCTGTTCCGTTGGAGAATCGATGGTCTCAATCACCGAATATGGATAAGTCCTCCGGGCTTCTTCGTCACATTCGAACGGGGTCGGGGCGCACGAGGAAAGAAGAACAAAAACGGCGATTATCAGTCTTACCATTCTTCCTCCTCGTCTAAACAGAAGCACGAAGTGCCCCGGTAGAAGTAACACCACTGTAGCGCCTCTTCGCAGTTCGCAGAACACGCGCTGCAAATCGCAATGTCGTCGGCCTCTGACGTGTCAGGCTGGAAACGTTCGACTACGGCGTTCTGCTGGATTTCGTAGTCGTTTTCGTAAGCGTCAACCACGCACTGGTGTAAACGGTTGTTACATTGATCGAGCGACTTGACAACCGTCTTGTATTCGGCGAGTTCGACGAGAGGGTCGGGACAGGTGCACACGGGAAGGCGAACGTCGTCTTCGTGCTGCCCGATAAAGCCCAGAACAGCCATAAAGACAAGAACACCTCCGATCATTCCGACAACCCAACCATCCATTCTGTGTTGCCATTTTTCGCGGTCAATCTTCATCATAACCTCCTTTGTCGTAGTTTTTCCTGATACCAAAAAGAGAGGGATATTCGTCCCCCTCTCAAACGGCGTTACCAAAGAACTTTGAGCACCGGGTTCGCGCACTCGTAGGACTCGGGGGCTTTCGGCGCGCGAGATTTGTATGTCCTGAGTTCCGTCACGTACGCGTACTTCGTCGTGAACGCATCGATCTTAGTGGTCTCGTTAACAACCCGGGACATGTCCTTCAGCCAGCAGCGGCCTTCCTCGTGGTCGACACGAGAACCGCCACAACCGAAGGAGGGAAAGAGGAAACTTCCCGCGTTTTCCACAGAGGTAGTGACGGGGCCGATCGGACAGTCTTTCTGTGTCTCCGTGAGTCCCCATAGCGCCGGATCAGGATTGGGAATATCGACTATTCGCCCGCTTGCGAGAACGATCGTCGCCGAATGCGTGACCTTAGGAGCGACGCCATAGGCAGCAGCAAGCTCGGCGCACTTCGCGTCATCGGAGCGCTTCTCGTCTTCGACGTGTTCGAGACTCGAAACATGAAAGTAACAGGAGTCCCCACCGGGCAGATTCACGTACACGTGAACTTCTCCGCCCGTGACGGAAGACATCGAGAAAATCTTCACCTTCGTCCCGACGTATCTATTCATCGACGAACACGAGTGTTCATCCAGACATTTGACTCGAACGATGTCGCCGACGGAAAAAGGCCGCATGTCTACGGCAGCCTTCGCGTCTTCAACGAAAACGAGACTCGAAGTCTGCCAGTACCAATCGAACCCGTCGTCGCACTTGACCCGCCATCCCGCTACCCCCCCCGCTCGCCTCCTTGATAATCTCCCCAACCCTTCCAATATATTTTTCCATCGAACCGAGAGAGTCGCTGTCACACTTCATGATCTTAACTTTGTCGCCGATCTTCATCGTTTTTTCCTTTCTATTTAGGATCGTCCCGGTGTTTTCTGAAACTCCATTTGTCAAAGCCCTTCTTAGCGGCCATGTCGACGTCGCCGATCGGGACCATCGGACGCGACGACTGCCCTAGAACTCCTGAAATGAACTGGGCGAGCTCCTGGTAGGCGACTTGGGGAGGCTTTACTTGGTGAAATCCAAACTCTTTCAAACACGGGTTAACCGTGCGATCCGCCTTATGGTACGGCGCGCTTTCGTGGATAACGAATACCGGAGCTTGAATGTCCTGGAAGATTTGTATTTCGGGTTTCGCGAAATACGAAAACGCATGCTGCGCGCCTTCCCGCTGAAACTCGATTCGGTCTCTCGACCAGTGTCGTTTACCCTTCACCTTGACCGGAGTATTGAAGCGCGCGAGAAGTCCCTTGTTGACACTTCCCAGGAAGTCGGCGAAGTGTTCCACGTCGTAAACATCCGCGGACTTATCGATGTAATTGTCGTAATAATGGAGACGAAAACCCACGTAGAACTCCCCACAGAATCCGACGAGAAACATCGGCCAGTACAATCCACCCTCCCGCGAATTCCAGGCACGCAGCTCTTCGAGTTGTTCCCTCTTCGTATCGAGCGCGAAACACTTATCTTGACCCTTGAACTCCTGTTTGCGACGGTTGTAGACGGTGAGCTTGTCGACCCCATGCTTCTGCATGATGTCGTAGTAGTCTTTGAAGTCGCTGTTTATGATCATCCTCCCCCTCCTAGTTTTACGTAGAATTCTGCGCGAGCTTGGACGCCCCTGGCCCGGCCTTCGAGATACGCCTTACGCACTTCTTCCCGACCATGACAAAGCCACTGATTATGTGGGTTAAGTCCGTGCCCGGATGCCCCGTCTTCCCATCCGGCGATGGCCGCCACGCAAAGAACTTCGCGTGTTGCCGGCACGTAGTGTTCCGCGCGCCAATCTTTCATGTCTAAATCTTTTTTCGCGACGACGGTTACTCGCATGACAGCAACTCCAGTTCTCCCCGCCGAATCTTTTCGAGCGTGGTCTTCTTTCCCGTTCGATGATCGGTGACTCGATTATCTTGTTCGCGGTAAGTTCGAATTTTGCAGCCCCGCATGCCCGCCCCCACGAGAACCTTTCGTGTCGCCGCTCTTTCGGCATCAGCTGCTCCCTGTGTAGCCTCGTAGACTCGGATACGCAGCAACTCCCTGGCCGTTTCACGGTTCGACTTCTGTGAACGTTCAGAACAACACTCCACTTTAATCCCTGTAGGGACGTGTGTGAGTCGCACCGCGGTAGCGGTCTTATTGTTATTCTGCCCCCCGTTTCCCGCAGCTTTTCGATATAACGTCTCAGTTAAATCTTCTTCTCGGACCTTCGGAACTTCGGCGAGAGCACCGAGGATAGCGACCGTAATTGTACTGGTATGTATTCTGTGATTTTTGTCAGTAGGACTCTCGTGCTGAAAACGATGACCACCTGATTCGTTCTTGAAAAGCTTCTCAGCTTTTGGATCGTCGAATTTGAGTGTCACCTGCGCCGGTCTGTCGTCGACAATTTCACCTGAGAACCCCTGCCGGACCGCCGCCTTTGCATATATTTCGACCATCTCCCGAACGAGGCCGCGACTATCGGCGCCTCCTTCGGCCGCGCGAATTTCGATGTAAAGAGTCATACTTTCATTCCTCTCTCGCGAAGCTTCCCTTCACGCTCTTTCACGTCTTTTTTGAACTGGTCGATCTCTCCTGCCGTCGCCTCTGCCAAGCAGTGCGTGTTCAAATACTCGACGTACTCCCGAAGTAGCGGGTCCTTCCAGACGATTGTGTCGTCGGCGCCGAATCCGATCCAATTCAGGCCGAGAGCGTTTTCGGCGGCATCTTCGACCCCGCAGTCGACGCAGACAGCTCCCGGCCAACCAGACCAACGATGTCTATCGCGAATCAACGTTTTCCTCCTTCAAAAGGCGAATCCCTCGTCGTTCCCACAACATCACAACCGTCGTTTCTGCGAGTTCCTGCGGCAATTTGTAGTTACCACATTTCAACTCCTCTACGGTTCGCCAGAACGCCTGCATTGCCCAATGACGAAAAATTCCCCAAGCCGTAACTTCGAGAACCAGGATTCCCCCCAACAACCCGATGAACCACCAAGGTTGCGGACCACAGGTCAACAGCAGAAAGAGAACGAGGACCATCGTAATCCCTGTCTGCTTCTTTATGCTATACGGTTCTGCCGGATCGAGCCGGTACTTCACTACCATGTTGTCCTCCTTTAAAAAGCTAACAGGTGATCGTCCAATTAGGCCAAGGCGGGTTAACTGGACCAGGATCGAATGGAACGCAGGGCTGCGGAGGCGGAACATATGGTAGCCCGTAATTCGGAGGCGGAACGTAAATCAGGTAAGGCGAGAAAAGTGGTGCAGTCGTCTGTTTACCGAGTAAACGCGCGAGAAGCTCGTAGAGCTTTTCCGCGTCTTCGACGCTTAGTGTCACCTCTTTGCCGTCGACCTCAATCGTCATCTTTTTCAGTTCGGTCATCACATTTCTCCACCGGAACGACGTTATTCGCCCCTGTTTCCAGCGCCCTGATTGCCGCTATTACGCGGCAGTACTGGCACTTCGTCCCACAATTCTCCCAAAGTTCACCGAAATTGTCGGCGATACGATCGCACTCGTCGCGCTCGGCGAAAACGCGAAGCAAGGCCGCTGCACTTCTCGCCGATTCAGCGAGTTTGGCGACATCTTCGAACCACGCCAACATGCCTTTGCGTTTCATGGCTCTTATTTTGCCGTTTCTGCGAAGCATTGTCGATTAGAAAGATCGAGTCTTTTCCAAGCAGCGGCACGCCGATCGATCGAAGACGCCGTTACAACGTCCCCACCGGAGGACAGGAGATAGTAGCAGGCAGCGAAACCGTCGCAAACAGGAGTTATATCGAACACCGGCGGCTTCTGCGCCTCGGCGGCGAGGGCCCGTTTTTTCCACGTTTCGGCCTGCGTCTCCGCCTCAAACCAGTTATAGCCTATCGCGCACATCCCAATGGCCGCCATGAGCAAACCTGTTGCGCCCCACAAGGACCATGCTTGTCTATTCATTTCCTCACACAATCCTCTCGCTTAATCAGATTCCATTCGATCAGTTTTCGCTGAGCATCTTCATACGTACTCAGACAACAGTGGTCGTACGCCGGTCCTCGATTCGGGTCGTCGGAACTCGTCGGATGCGTGGCGCAAGCCTGATGAAAAAGATCGTGCGCGAGTTCTCGCGCCTCTTGTAAAAGATCGTGCGCGAGTTCTCGCGCCTCTTGTAAAAGATCGTGCGCGAGTTCTCGCGCCTCTTGTATCTGTTCAAAACTACCGTTTCCCATGTTCCCTTCTTTCTAATACTCGCCATTGACACGTCGTAAATCTTTTACCACAAAACCCCTCCGCATCCCGAAAGGTGCAGTCCGACTCCGGCGGCTTCGCGCAACGGGGACGCGGAGGTAAAGTAATCGGCCGAGTTTTTTCATCCTCTCTTGGCACTTTTTAATTATGAACTATAATTGTCTTGAGGAGGTACAACATGACCAAAACTGATTCTGATTCCCCTGTCGAAGTCGTTCCTGGTGGTTTCAAGTTCAAGGTTCGTTGGAAATTCGTCGCGTCCTGCGTAGGACTATTCCTAGGAGGCAGTACTGTCGCCGGCTTAGCAACGACAGTCGGAGTCGGGACGAGCGTAGCTCAGGACTTCGACAGCTTCAAGATGGTCCAAGGCTACGCACATGACCACATTGATAAAACACTCAAAACCCAGGACGACCATGCCACGGAACAGGATGGAAAAATCAAAGTAATCAGCGACGTCATCGGATCGGTGCAAACAACCCAACAACGGGACGTAGCACGGACAGAAGCACGAAGATTAACAGAAAAGATTAGAGACAGAGACGAACGCGAAGAAGCCTATGACCGGCTCTACGAACTAAACCTAAAAAGACTACAGCGTAACGTCGACCCCTGCGGAACCGTTAACTGCAATTAACTCAACCTGTGTGGAGTGACACTCCGCATGGGTTAAAACCCAGCGGCTTCTCGGGATACGCTCGGCCCTCTAGCAGCCCACGTTGACTCCCGAAGGAGGTGTCCCCTCCTAAGAATGTTCATTTGATTTGAAATCGCGTCTTGCAACAGGGACATTGAATTTCGCCGGAGTGGCTCACATGAGACACCACTTCGAGATTTTCGATCCGATTGTCGTGTTTGATTCCGTTCTTGTGATGAACGTCCTCGAAAGATTCGAGATAGCGGCCAAGGTGCTTTTCCATGACGATCCGATGTTCGGCAACGTATCGCTACGTCCACCGGGTGCGGCTTCTGTGTGCTGTTCATGGCTTCCCTCCTAACTCTTGCCCTCTGTCAGCGTGCCGGAGTCGCTCCACTTTACGACGCCGCGTTTTCGTGAATCCTCTCCATTCGATACGTCGTCGATTGGGTATCCCTCGTTGACGTGTTTTCCGTCTGCATCACGTCGCAGTCCGTGCACGTAGCATTGATGTTTCCCTTTATGACCGCGCCAACCATCACAGCGAAATTCGACGAGCGCATCAGCCCCGATGGTCGCATTTACTAAGAGCAAGTCGCCGCAAATTTTCCTCATGTCGTCCCCTTCGTCACCGGCGGCTCGGAGATCGGCACGGGCCACCATTCGAAGTCGTCTGGATCTGCGCCGTTGAGATACCACCCCCAACACGCCAGCCCTCCGCCATCTCCGTAGTTGAGATGGATGACCTGCGGCGTCGTGTCGAATTGCAACACTGTGTTTCCTGGTACGCGACCTGGCTTGTGCTTCGTCCAATACCACCCCGGCTCCTTCGGCGGCTCCCCCGTCCACTCCACCTCCGGTCCAGGCACGGCGTCGGCTGCGGCGAGGGCCTTGATAGCATCGCTCAATCCGAACATCGCCTCGATCATAGTCGGGTGTTTGTCGAACCAGATCTTGTCGCGGTCGACGTTGATGTCAACGTGCGCCATCGTGTCCCACGCGACCTTGAACGCCTTACGAACCCTCTCCACCCTCTCCTCCTCCGTCACCTGCCCGTGGCCGGGGGCGCGGATGGGGAGGGGAGGGGCGGGGAGTTTTCGTTTCGCGGGGTAAAGACACGCACACCGTGTATCGCAGTAATCGCGAAACAGCTCGCCGTCCTTCCCCTTGCACAACCCGTCGTGATCGGAGATGCACTCCTCTTGACTGCGTCCCCAGTGGGTGCACTCTTTCACGCAGAGCGCATCCGGTTTGCGTGCATGCTCACAGATATGCACCGTCTCGCTGGCGGGTCGAATAGCCCCGCAGATGTCGCAAACGAAATGGCCGTTCATGGTTTC
>Ga0315284_10012019_pt1 | contig 12328 bp, 13 predicted proteins | sample YL17G09_16_MG_FD_203696 | JGI IMG/M metagenome (GOLD analysis project Ga0315284, IMG submission 203696) | Sediment microbial communities from Yellowstone Lake, YNP, Wyoming, USA - YL17G09_16 | ecosystem: Environmental > Aquatic > Freshwater > Lake > Sediment | place: USA: Wyoming | collected...
AACGTAGCGAGTTATCTGTACAACGACAGGCCGCTGTCTCTTCTATTAGATGGAGTTGGTTTAATACAATAGGTTACTTTCCGCACAAGTACCAACTATGTTTTCATAATTCGTGGACTCCTGAATTACTGCAGTATATAACGGACAATGACATCTCTTTAGAAGAGGCTAACACTTTAGCTAAACCAGCGAGACATAGGACTTGCATAGCAGGACGACGTGGAGGGAAGAGTGAGGCGACTGGGCACGAAGGTTCGGCCTATATGGTGGCTGGTAATTACAAAGTATTAATAGGGGCGCCTTCGTATGACTTAGGTTACCATGAATTTAAGATTATAAGGGACGATCTTTTACATGAAGATAGTCCTGTTAATATAGTAGAACTTGGAGATAATAAAGAGGGTGGAAATCTAAAGATAGTAACGGATATAGGTTCTGAATGCATTGTTGCCTCCTTCGATAAACCGAAAAAAAGCGCACACGGAGCAGAATTCGATCTTGTAATTCTATCCGAAACAGCACTTATGGATAATATCGGAGGAGAGAGTGGCGTTTGGAATAAGACTCTTGTAGGAGCAATGGCGACTCGTAAGGCTGAAACAATAGCACCTACGACACCTCAGGGAAGGGATGACTGGTTATTCCCACGCTTTATAAGAGGCTGCAAGCCAGATTCAAGGTGGAGAAAAGAGTATGGGTTATCAGAAAAGGATTACCCTTACGATCCAGAGTATCTTTCTTTGACGTGGCCTGCTTATGCAAATGTATTCGGATATACAGAAGATCCTATTAAACAAAGAGCGGAACTTCCCCCTCGAATTTTTCAAGAGCAGATATTAGGATGGTTCGTTAAGTGGAGCGGTAGTTGTTGGGTTAACGACTTTTGTTACGATCCTAATGTTAATGTTGTAGATTCTTTTGATGTGCCTGCGTGGTGGAACAGAATAGAGATTATCGACCCTGGTTATAGTGGTTTATTTGCATGGATAGCGGCGGTTATATCACCAAAAGGTGAACTGTTTGTTGTTGATGAGTATAAAGCAAGTAGAACTCTTTATGATTCTCACATAAAGGATATATTTGATAGACGTAAAGCGTTCTATAAGAAAGATTATGACCCATCTAGATTTATTCCAGTGTATATAGACCCAGAGGATCCACGAATAGTGGCTGAATTTAATGCTAAAAATATGACGTGTCTATCAGCAGACAACGATGTTATGTCTGGGTTCCAGCAAGGTGCTTTTAGATTTTCTCAAGGAACACTAAGTATATTTAGAAATTGTAGGAATGTTACAGAGTCTTTGCATAACCATCAATGGGCTAAACAACCTGGAGATAGTGCAAAGAGGAAAGAACTAAATGACTCTTTTAAGCATTTCAGCGACTGTATAAGATACCTATGCAACGCTCCAGTTTGGAACAGTGAATTTCCAACAGAGATGAAAGAACGTGGCGAAGGATGGGTGGCTAGTGAGTTACTAAATGGTACGAGGAAAGATGTGGACTTGGGCGATATGAGTTTTAGGGACTGGGAGAGGTTACATGGTTGATATAAAAGGACTGACAGGATGTTTTAATAATCCGTTTACACCGATTGCACGTAGTATGCGGGAAGAACCTGGTGATAAGTATAAATCAGATGAAAATACTTGGAAACATCACGAGGCGGCTAAAGAGGAACAAAAAAAGTATCGTGTGTATAAAGATAAACACGGGACAACACATATAGAGTATAGAAGTAAATGAGACAACCGACAAGCAAAGAGCGCTACCAAGGTTGGCGGGAAACCTACGAGTTTAGTACGCAATCACGTCAGGATATAGAGAAACGTTGGCGTAGGTATTATAATATTGTAGATGATAATCTTTGGGCTGGCGCTAGAAATACGGACGGATCTACAGCGATTGAAGTAAATGAATTAGGCTCTATTATAGAGACCATAATTCCTAATATAATATTGCATCCAGGTAAGGTAGAAATAAGAGCTATCAATGAAGAAGATATTTATAAAGCAGTTATATACGAGTATATAGGTAAGTATTTATTAAGCCATTATAATATAAAAGATCAGTTTATGAAGAACGTATATGATTCTTTAGTGCTTGGTGACTCTTTAATTAAAGTTGGGTTCTGGACGTTACCTCTCGTGCGAGACGCGCAGTGGAAGGCTGGGCTGGCTAGCTCCACCACAGAGTCAGCCTTCGCCTTGCACACTCCTTTATTTGAGTTCTTTCCAGATTATCACGTTAATGACTGGTCTTTACAAAGGTTTTATATACATCAGGTTTATAAACATATTGAAGAGTTTATAGATAATGATATGTATGACAAGAAGCAGGTTGATAAACTTAAACCAGACGCAACCGAACGTGATGTTTTTGATCCTTCCAATGATATGCTAAATAACAGAAAAGAGTATATTAAAGTTCAGGAGATACATAATCTTGTTAAAGCAGAGATGTATGTTATGGGCTATAACTATGGATGCGATGATTTCCTTATGGAAGGACCTGAGACGTATCCATTAGTTCCATTTGAACACCTTTCTTTCTTTCCACGTCCTATGAGTATATGGGGAACATCAGTATCTCAACGTATAGAAAAGCATTTAGTAGAGTTATCACGCTATCATAGTGGACTATCTTCGATTATGCGTAAGATTGGTGTTTTTAAGACTATGTTTGACTCTACAAAGATTAAACCAGAGGTTATAAAACTATTAAAAACTGCTAACGATGAGGCGTTACCGATAGTCGGTCCGCCTGCAGGAGCTATAGAGCCCGTTGATTTAGGTGTATCTGGTAGGCAGTTTATATTCGATCAAGCTATTAATATAAAAGAAACAACTATAAGAAGTATGTCTGGTGTTACTCAACAGGAAATGGGTGTTGCTGAGACTGGAGTTGATACCGCATTTGAGGTTAATGTATTGAAAGGCGCATCTGATATAAAGAATCAGATGAGACTAAATACATTCGAGGCATTTGCTAAACGGGTTATAGAGAAGTTAATTTATATAGTATCTGTTGAGTATACACCAGACCGTATATCGCAAATGACTGGTATAGATTCAAGTGTTATTGAACAACTTATAGAACCGTATAATCCAGGTCGCTACCTTTTAGAGTATGGTGATAGTGCAGCTAATAGTAATAAAGAGAGGATGAATAAGTTACAATGGCTTTTACAGAGCCCACTGGCGTCTGCAATAAATCCAAGTTATGCTATGCAGATGGCTGCTGACGTTTTAGGATTAGAGTTCTCGGATGAAATGCTTTTGCCGGGCGGACTTATTGGTGGAGGTAAAGGTCAGCAACAAACAGTTCAATCTGGCGTAAGTACTCCTGGTAATAGAGGAGTTTCTAGTGGTACGAATAATAGTCAGTCGACTAGAAGGAGTATTTAACTTGCCTAATTATGCATATATCTGTAGGGAGTGTGGGCATAAATTCGAGGAAATAAGAAATGTTGGGGATCACGTCAAGAGATGTCCTAAATGCGATAATAATGATATTGATCGTGACTATCAAACTGAGTTTTCTGGCGTTGCTGTGGATACTGACGATTGGGAACCTGGGTATAATATTGGGATTAGCGAGCATTACGAGAATAAAGCAGACTTAATAAAAAAGATACGTGCAAAAGGGTTTGAGCCTTCACGCTACAACTCTTTAGGAAAAGTTAAGCGTGAGTTGTATGGTGATGAACGCAGGATGGAGAAGGATAAATCTAAACAGGCCGACTACGAGGTTGTTGTTGAGGATTAAAAGGGTTGATTAACATGGATTTAGAACAATGCGCCGAGAAGGTAAACGAACTAGAGCGCAATATAGCGGTATTACAAACTGAATTTGAGGCACATTCAGATTATACTAAGATTGCTATGGATAAAGCTGATACCGTTATGAATATTAGACTAGATAGTATGAATGAATTTAGGGCACAAATTAAAGATCAGACTGCAACATTCTTAACTCAAGTTACTTATGACGCAAATCACAAGTTATTAGAAACCAAGATTGAATCTTTACAAAAGATAGTTTGGACTGGAATCGGGATGTTATTAATAGTGCAGATCGTTATTCAGATAACGATGCACTTCTTACCGTAGGAAGTGGTAAATAATGAAGAGGATGTTTAATTTGATTTTAGGGTCATTGATAATAATGATAGTATTGCAGGTGTGTTTACACCTTGCTTAGGAGATAGTTAATAATGGGACGATCTGAAGAACTCGACGATGACGAGACAACCGACGATCTAGATGACTCATCAGAAGAACAAGAGTCCTCAGAAGAATCTGATGATTTATTTGATGGGATGGATGTTCCACCCGATCTTGAGGACACTAAGAAGAATATGCAACGTGCGTTCACTAAAAAAACTACAGCACTTGCTAACGAACGTAAGCAGTTAGAAGTAGAGGTTGAGAGGTTAAAACAAAAAGCAGAACTTTACGATAAACTTGCCAGCGACCCAGAGCAAGCTATAGAGGTATTACAGAGAATGACTGGAAAATCCAGCAAGAATCGTGCAGACGACCTAGGTGATGACGATGATGATTTTGCAGACTATGGTGACAATGCAGAGTCTATGAAAAGACTTGTTAAATCAATAACTAATAAGGTTACTAAATCTATAACACAGCAGATGTCTCCACTAATACAGAACGCTGCCGAATCAAGTGCAGATAAAGAGATGAAGTCTTTATCATCTTGGGTAGAATCTCAATCTAAAAAGACAGGACTTGATCTGCCAGATCCTAATATGTATGAACCGACGATAAAGAACTTAATGTCGTCTGGTTTAACAGCCGTTCAGGCATACAAGGCGTCTATAAATTTAGATAAACTACAGGTTAGAAAACCTGTTATAAAAAAGAAAGGTCAATCTACTTTTCAACCAGGTGGTATTGGAAACGGGAAATCATCTAAAATAGGGTTCTCAACTGAGGACGCTATTAAAAGAAGATCTGAAGGTAAACGTGGTGGTTTCTCTTTAGAAGAGATTACCAGAATGGTTGATAGTAAAGAGACATAATTGGAGTTAAGGAAATGGCAAACGAAGAAATTAGTAGATCTATATTGAATGAAAGAGATACAGCCATAATGGACGGGTATCTCAAGACTACCGTTTTCGATATGGTTGCATTGGATACCAAGATTGGTATGATGATGATGACCAACCCATACAACGTTAAGCGAAATGGCGGACGCAGAATAAAGATAATTATGAGAGTAGGTCACACCGACGGACTTATCTCATTCGGAGATAACGATACTGTTGATCCGCAGAGAAAACCTGTGTTGCAGGAAGCCTATGCAACATTTAAGCAGGCTTTGAGTTCTATTCGTATTGGTTGGGTTGAAGAGGCAGAGAACAGAGGCTCTGATTCTATCGTCAATATACTGAAAGCAAGAACCGATGCAACCATACAGGACTGTAAAGAAGATTTCAGGACTATGATGTGGGGCGACGGTACTGGTAATGGCGGAAAAGATATGATGGGTATTACAGGTTTGATACCTACCACGCCGACAACCGGTATCGCAATGGGTTACGATAGGGCAATAGCCGCCAATGGTTTTATGCACCCTTGGGTATGGAATGTAGCGCACGGTCTTGGGCCTTATCCGACTGATGAAGTATGCCCAACGCCAGCTGCTATAGCGTACTTTGGAGATATATCAGATAAGGCTGCGACAGGATTGCAGTACTTTGATTATGCGGTTTCAGCTACACAATCAGATGAGTCTCCTTCAGATTCATATTGGTTAAGCGATGAGACCACGTATAGTTGGTATAAGACTCTTTATCCACTTTATTGCGATCACGTTGAAATACCTATGAGCGGGGATACGTTGAAGTGGGGTTGGGATGCCGCAATGATTTGCAATAGACCGTGGATATACGATACTGTTGCAAACGGAGCTCCTGCAAACGAGGTTAGACTTGTTAATAAAAAGTATCTATTCATGGTTCAGGATTCAGGTGCATGGTGGGTTTGGTCAGACTGGAAAGAGCCATTCAACCAACCTTCACGTGCTAAATTTATGTTTGTCCGGGGCCAGAACATTTGTACGAATTTTATGAAACAAGCGGTTCTTCAATTCACTGCGGGATGGCAGGCCTAGAGCAAATATTCGGCTAGTGGTGAACTTATAATCTACCACGAAAAGTGATTTCCCTGTCACCTGCCGTCTATATTATTAGGGGATATAATTAAGGGAGATTATAAGATGGATCAAGAAAAAAGATTCTGGTCTCATGTTGATATTAGAAGTGATGATGAGTGCTGGAACTGGACAGCAGGTACTGATAGTTACGGGTATGGGCGATTTAGATTTAATGATAAAAGAAATAAATTAGCCCATAGAGTGGCGTGGATACTAACGTATGGAGATATACCTGAAGGTATGTTAGTTTGCCACCATTGCGATAACCCTAAGTGCTGTAATCCTGATCACTTATTTTTGGGAACAGATTTTGACAATACTGTTGATAAGTGCAATAAGGATAGACAGGCTAAGGGTCAGAATGTTGGAAATGCTAAGTTAAATGAATTAGATATAATTGAAATCAGGTCGGCTCATAGTCAGGGGCAAACTCATCAATATATAGCTAATTTATTTGGCGTTAGTAAAACAGTTATAACTAATATAGTTAATAACAATGCGTGGAAACACGTTACTTAAAAGAGGAGAGTGTTTAATTTGAAAGGTGAAAGTTATCAATCAGGGGCCTTCGATATAGGCCCAGAATTTCCTTTGACGTTGGCTGAAACTTACTCCGACTCTGATTTGAAAAATCAGTTGATAGGTACCGTTAATGGACTTCAACCAGGTATGGAGAAGTTCATTAATGCAAGTATAGCTATTTACACTGGCAAGCTAGCAAAGAAACCAAACCAAAGTTCAGCAAGTGCTGTATTGTTATACGGCCCTGCTATAGTTTCTTTAGTCTGTAACCGTTCAGGTTCTACATACGCACAAGGAGCTATGACTAAGTGGTATACTCATGGAAGTATAACGGCTGACGCAGCCCCAGTTCCTGCAACCAACAAGAATACTCTTACAGATACTGGTGAATTTATTGCTAACGAAGAGGTTGGCAACTTTGTTCACATACTAGATGCCGTTGCTGGAGGTGGAGTTGCACCTGAAGGTGAGTCTCGTTTGATAGTAAAGAATACTGCGAACATACTTACCGTTCAACCTGCGTTTAGTGCGGTTGTAAATATTAATAGTACCGCAACGATCTTTAGTGCAAGTCAAACAATACTATCAGCTAGTGGTGATGACAGAACCGCTACTTCAGGAATTGTTCTTGCACCAGATGGTATTCCAGATAATTACTGGGGTTGGGTTTGCCGAAGAGGTCGTGTTGGAGCTCTTGTTAAGGCAACTACCGCTATTGTTGCAGGTAAATCCTTGATTGCAGATACTGGAAGGTTGACTCTTTCTAGTACTTCTGTATATGGACTTTCTATGGCTCAAGCGATTACAGCGTGCTCAAATGATATTGTATCTGATATGATTGTGGCTTACTTCGACGCATGGAGTCCTCAAAGTATTACTACATAACAACAACCAAAGAAGGCGGGAAACCGCCTTCTTATTTAAGAGGTAAAATAAATTGGCAGATAAGAAGGCAGAGAAAGTAGCCCCGTTACTTTCGACAGATAAAAAAGCGACAACGATAAAGGATAACGATATAGTCTCTTTAGGGGACACACCTTTCGGTGAATTGTGGGCCGAAGAAGTTGTATCTTCAAAAGGAAAAAAGACTTACATTAATAGGTATCTACAAAAAGACGGTATATGCACTCCTATAAATTATCCACCTATAGAACTTAATCCAGATATGTTGTATCCTTATCGTGAGTTGCAGATGACGCAGCAACGTTTTAATGAAGCCGATTATATTCCTGCGGATACATGGGTTAAGGAATCGTTCAGGGATAGTAATGGTCAACTTATAAGAGATACATCTGGTAGATCTATTGATATGTATTTCTGGTGCAAGTTATCTATTAAGTCTTTACGTGAAGAAGAGGAGTTCAAATACGGACCGATTCAGTATATACTTGGATCTGATATTTCGAGATACGTAGAAGCGAAAAGTATAGTTGGTGGATCGTTGGGCAATACAGTTAGACAACGTATCGAAGAAGAAGAGCAGATGGTAGAGGTATGAAAATCTCTGATAAAATAAAAATATACGGTGGTTTGCTAATTAGCAAAAATGGCGAGGAGCCTATTGAGATACAGAATATTGTATGCTCTGTTGGTAGACAGAAACTAGCTTCTCATGCAGCCACTTTGGCAAATGTACAATACTGGTTCTCCCATCTCGCTGTCGGTTCAGGTATACTTCCAGCGTCTACCGAGGATTTGGCGCTAGACGATGAAATATATAGAGTTCAGTTTGATAGTGTTTTTGCAAGTAATTATACCGTGTATGGAACTGTAGAAATTACTGGATTAATGATTGACGCTTATGTTGGCGTTGGGCCTGGGGTTGGTGAGTACTTTTTAACAGAATGGGGTTTAATGGATGCAGACTCTGGTGGCAATCTAATATGCCATCAAGTTCCAGACTATCAGTTTAACGTTCAAGGTGATGATATACTTGAGATAATCTGGGGAGTTATTATAACCTGATGGAAGCATTGGCAAATAAACCTGTAGTTATATCACGAGTTCTTGGTGGATTGGGTGACTGCTGTATGGTCAGACCCGCAGTAAATGCGTTTATTGCACAAAACCCTGAGCGTGAAGTTTATATAAGGACATCGCGACCTTTGGATGGCGTGTTTTTAGATATTAATTGCGCTGGTATATTACTAGAAGATCCTAAGTTTGAATATGAGTTATTTGATATGAACGCGCCGTGTCTTAATTATGAGTTAAGTCATCATCCGTTTATCGTAGTTAATCAAAAGAAGTTAATACCTAGTGGTAAAAAAATTCTATTATCTAGGCAAGAAATATTTTGCGACGTTGTTGGAGTTAAGTTTGACCAATCGAATTACAATGTTAGGTTTACAGAAGAGGAGTTGCAGTTTGCCGAAGATTACATTAAAGGATTAAATAATATATTACTTATACACTGTAACGCAAATGAACCTAGCAGGTCGTATAAATATGAATCAGCTTTACTTGATTATGTTTCTAAACATTGGGACGGTTATATTATAGCTATTAGACCTAAGAAAGATCCAAAAAGGAATAACGTAATAGTTTGGCAAGATGGAAGTATTAGGCAGTTATGGTCGGTGATGACAAAATCTACTGCTGGAATTATGGTCGACTCTGGGCCTATACATCTTATGGGTTCTATTGGTGGGGTTGTATATGCAGTCTTCGGTCCAATTTCTCCAAGTATACGATTAAAATATCCACATGCGTACTGGAAAGATATTAAGTGTCAATATACACATGATAAACCTTGTTGGTATACGCCTTGCCGAGGTTCTTATTGTATGTCTAGGTATCCAAAAGAAATATTCAGAGACGCTATGTCTAAGATGGACTTAACAGCTAATACTAGGAAAGAACATATTAAACCTATAACTATAATGAAACCAAAATTAGATCCAAGCACTATGAAAGATGTTGCCGTATGCAGAATCAGGGGTATAGGTGATGTGTTATTATCTTTACCTGCAATTAAAGCATATAAGGTTAAGTATCCTCATATAAATATTGACTATATAACTGATGAAGATATGGTTGATATAGTAAAATCTACTGGATTATTTAGAGAAGTTATAGGTGTTAAGTATAATCATAGAGGTTCTGGTTATCCAGACTTGCCACTGGGTACAGATGTAGATATATATAATAATGTTTATAACCTGATAAATAAAGTGGACTTTGAAAAGGAATCTGCATATATACCTAGAATAGAGTTATTTGCTAAAGAGTTAGGGGTAGAAGGTGAAAGGTTAGAAAGAGTACCTATATATATAGAGAAAGATAATAGGATTGAAATCAAAGTTATTGTTATTCAATCTGACTCTAATGGTGAATCTCGTAAGTGGGATATACAAAGACAACTAGAGTTGTGCTATTTTCTAAAAGATAAGTTTATAATAATAGTTACTGGGCTAAAAGAGAATAATGTTTTTCCAGAATATGTTGTAAATCTAACTGGGAAACAGACGTTACAAGAATACTTTAAGACTATAGCAAATGCAGATATTGTAGTTGCACCTGATTCATCTGCAGTTCATATCGCTGGTTGTTTAGGCGTTAAGTGTATAGGCCTTTATGGTTCTGTTAATCCTATATTAAGGACTACACATTATCCAAGTGTATACCCGATGGTAGGTAAAGGCAAATGTGTTCCTTGCAACGACTGGCAAGATGGCAGTTGTAAAGGTATGAAGCACTATCCAGCGTGTCTCTTTAACATAAGGGCTAAAACAGTTTATAATAAGATTATGGAGTTGATATGAATAAGTTTGGCGTAGTCGTATTAGCGTATAATAGACCCAATTATCTATACGTTACACTAGATTCTTTGTTTAGAAATAAAAGTATAGATAAAGTCGATGTCGGGGTCTATATAGATGGAGGATCAGATAACATACACGATGTTCTTAATGTAGTAAATGGATTTGGGGTTAACCATATCCACGTGAACGATACGAATTTAATGGTTCTAAATTCATTAATGTCTGCACTTGGAGACTTGTTCTACAACAGAAAGTATGATAAGGTCTTGTATATAGAGGACGATCATATACTAAGAACCGATACAATAGAGTACTGTTTATCTACAAATATAGAGGAATTTGTATTATGTCTTAGTGGCAATGGTGGCAAGGCTAGGGATTATAGACCTAAGGGCAATGTTATTACTAAAGATAATTTTGATATACTAAATGACTGGATAGGAAAAAGAATGTATGTAGGTACCGCAAGACCGAACCATCCAGATCAAATATTAGCAGAAGATACTAAAATACACGATGCTGTATTCTACTCTTTTATTGTTCAACATCAACTACTTAGTCAATTTGCTCCTGAATTTTATGTTGCAACATTTGGAGTAAGAGGCGTGCACTCTAGGAAGGTTAATATTGTAGACCACATTATAGAACGATTCTTTTCTGGAGATAGAGATACATGGGTGGATAATGTTGTAGAAGTTATTATGGAACAAAAGTTTGATAATAATTTGAATCCAGATTTATGGCCTGGAGAAAGGTTTGAATATCAATGAATATGTCAGTTATAGTAACAGTCGGCGGCGTTCCACATACAGATAGGTATATAAATGCGTTAAAGCAACTAGAGTGTATTCGTAATCAGACGTATCAACCTATAGAGATAATATACGTAGAGCAGACTATTGATGGTAATTATTATTTTAATAACTTGCCCATACCGTTTGATAGTGATGGTAGTATTTATAAGTATATACCTATTAAGTTTAATAAACATCTTGCGTTATATTCAGTTGCATGGTGTAGAAATGTTGGTATATATAAATCTGTAGGGGATATTGTTGTATTGATGGATCTTGATTTTGTTTTTGATAATAAATATCTTGAAACCATAAGCAACACCGTAGTGGATAACGTCTATGGTGGTTGGGATAATATATACTATATACATAGAGAAGAAAGAACTAAATATATGCAGTATAATATTTTTCCAGTAGGTGAGGAAAATCTACCTGGTAGAGACGATAATAGACGTAACCATCCTGGAGAAGGCGGTATACAAATATTTAATAGGGAATGGTTTATAAATAATATTGTAGGTTTCCCAGAGGATATGTTTGGGTGGGGAGCAGAAGATACAGATGTTTATGAAAGATGTAGAGAAATTTTAGGAACAAGAAACTCACTCAACTACACCGTATACCATTTATGCCATAGTTTTAAGTTACCTGCTAAGTTAATTAACGTTGTTATTATGCAGAGGAATATGGCAGAACCTATAGAGACTGCGGCATTGATGAGAAGCATAGGGGTAGGCAATATAGACGGGCCTAGAGCTATACACAAAGATTCTCTTAGGTGGAGTTTGTTATGAAAATACTTGTAACAGGTAGCGAAGGAACGTTAGGGAAGCCTTTAGTAAAAGAACTACAACAGCGTGGCTATGATGTATATAAATCTGATGTTATGCACGCTAACAAAGACAACTATATGAGGTGCGATATATCCGAGTATAGGCAAGTAGTATATTTATTGAATGAATATTATCCTGATTATGTTATTAATCTTGCTGCTGAATTTGGTAGGAAGAATGGGGAAGAATACTACGAATCTTTATGGAAAACTAATGTAATAGGATTTAGGAATAT
>Ga0315284_10012021_pt1 | contig 12327 bp, 11 predicted proteins | sample YL17G09_16_MG_FD_203696 | JGI IMG/M metagenome (GOLD analysis project Ga0315284, IMG submission 203696) | Sediment microbial communities from Yellowstone Lake, YNP, Wyoming, USA - YL17G09_16 | ecosystem: Environmental > Aquatic > Freshwater > Lake > Sediment | place: USA: Wyoming | collected...
CTTTATACCCCAATATGATTAGAATGCTGGATGGCGGGAAACAGTGGCACAGATACAGCGCATAGGAAAATTGTAACGACATGAAACGATTGTTTGATGTCATCATGTCCTTTTTTCTGCTCTGCCTTCTCAGTCTCCCGCTGCTCCTGATTGCTATACTTATACGGCTGACCTCCAAAGGACCGGCCCTCTACTGGTCCGACCGTGTGGGGATTGATAACTCGATCTTCAAGATGCCCAAATTCCGAACAATGCGCATTGACACCCCGACCGTGGCAACGCACCTGCTCGAAAGGCCGGAGAATTATCTTACTCCATGCGGCACCTCTTTGCGCAAGTTAAGTCTGGATGAATTGCCTCAACTATGGAGTGTCCTTAAGGGTGATATGAGTTTCGTCGGTCCGCGCCCCGCCCTATTTAATCAGGAGGATCTCATCACATTACGAACTCAGAAGGGTATCCATAAAATTATGCCTGGGATTACTGGCTGGGCTCAGATCAATGGGAGGGATGATCTCCCTGTCCGGACGAAGGTAGCCTATGAAGAATTCTATCTGAATAACCGTTCATTTTTTTTTGACCTCAAGATACTTGCTCTCACCCTTCTGAATGTTCTGAGAGGGTCAGGCGTTCACCACTAATTGCATGAAAAAGAAGAGCGATGGCATCTACGTGGCAGTTTTCGACAGCGGATATCTTCGGGGTAACAGCGCTCAACCAGGAGGCTGCATCGGTTCACTACCTTGGGTAATTATGGATGGGATCGGCTCTGTCATGCCATGGCGTTCAACTTCGAGCGGTCTTGCGGTGATCAGGAAACCGGCTCCTGTTCCTACGATCTAGGGACAGGTGTGTCTGGAGTATGGGAACTGCCACGGGGCAGAGGGGAAGATCAGGCAGCAAATACAGCTGCGATCCATGATTCTTGAATGAAAAATAACCTAGAAAATCTGAACCGACCTAAACCGTGAATATGCAAAGGTCTAGTGTTGATAATTAAAGGGATGGGGTCTATAGTAAACTAAGCAGATAGGTTTTTTGCGTTGCATGAAGGGGTGAACGTCATATCATGAGATTGTTGTTGCGAAAAAACTTTTGGGCGATCTTTCTTGCCGACATGACGCTGCTTATTCTCTGCTATTTTTATGCTTATTGGCTGCGGTTTGATGGAAGAATCGATAGGGCTACGCAGATGCTTATGGTGGTTACGCTTGTCCCTTTGTTGCTTTGCAAGATGTCCAGCTTTATTTTCTTTGATCTTTACAAGGGGATGTGGAGATATACAAGCATCAACGATCTGGTAAATGTAATCAAGGGAGCGGTGGCTGGTTCGCTGCTGTTCGTGGTTTACCTTGCAGGGCGCTACCATTTTTTGGGGATATCCCGTTCAGTCATCCTGGCGGATCTCATCTTTACCATCGTGGCTATTGGCGGGCTACGCTTGCTAATCCGGCTCTATTTTCAAAGGCAACCGGGTTTACTAGTAGAAGAACTTTCCTTTTGGCGCAGGTCGCGGGCGGACGTCCGCAAGGTCCTCATATGGGGGATAGACCCTTGCGCCGAGAGGCTTCTTCGAGAATTGAGCGGCGGCCACAAGACTCAATACAAAGTGATCGGTTTTGTTGACGAAAGTAGTGTCCACAAGGGGATGAAGATCCACGGGGTCCCCATTTTGGGATCCCTTGAAGATATCCCCCATCTGGTTGTTTTTTATGAGATCGATGATATATTTATCGCCGTTCCTAATATGCCCGGAAAAAAGATTAAAATAATTATTGAGACATGCGCAGGTTTGGGGGTCCGTTTCAAAGCCGTCCCTTCCCTCACCGAGAGAATCAATGGAGCTATCGCAGACCATCTGCGGGATATCAAGGTGGAAGACCTGCTGGCGCGGGAACCTGTGCAGCACGATATGTCTGTCGTGTGTAGGGAGTTGGAAGGCAAGACCGTCCTGGTGACGGGGGCTGGCGGATCGATAGGGTCGGAACTAGCCAGGCAGATCATGGTTTTTCATCCAGAAACGCTGGTGCTGCTCGATAATGCCGAAACCCCGCTGTATAATATTGAGATGGAACTACGTCGGACCCCCGGAAGTATCAAGGTGATCCCTTGTATCGGGGATATTCGGTCTATGAAAAACCTTGATCGCATTTTTAAGCAGTATAAGCCGGATGTCGTATATCATGCCGCGGCCTACAAGCATGTCCCGATGATGGAGATTGCACCGCTGGACGCGATCCATAACAATATCCTCGGAACCTATAAAGTTGCGACCATTGCCTGTAAATACGCGGTCGAAAAATTCGTCATGATCTCTACCGACAAGGCGGTCAAACCCTCTTCCATTATGGGAGCAACAAAGCGGGTGGCGGAAATGATCGTACAAAGCATGAACGGTAATGGAACGAGGTTTGCCGTCGTGCGGTTCGGGAATGTCCTCGGCAGCAATGGCAGCGTGGTCCCATTATTCGAGAAACAGATAGCCGAAGGCGGACCGGTCACGATAACCCATCCCGAGGTCGCGCGCTATTTCATGACCATACCAGAAGCAGTGATGTTGGTTCTCATTGCCGGAGCGATGAGCCGGGGGGGTGAGCTGTTTCTGCTCGATATGGGCGAGCCTGTTAAGATTGTAGACTTGGCCAAGAACATGATTCAGCTTGCTGGTCTCGTCCCCGACAAGGATATAGAGATCAAATTCATTGGCCTCAGGCCAGGTGAGAAACTCCATGAAGAACTACTCATCGCCGGTGAAGATGTGGTCGATACGGCCTATGAAAAGATCAAGGTCTGTAAGAATGCCAACAACATCGATGAACGCATCCTTTATGAAGCAGTCGAGCGTTTCAATGTGCTGGTTGAAGATTCCTATGATCACCATGCTGCGGTGAGCATTCTCAAGCGACTGATCCCGGCGTATCATCATGAGGATAAAACCGTATTCAGGGATGTTGTCACTATTGTAAAACCGGACACGATCGCTTCCCCGACACCCCCCTCGAGCAAGAAAGTTCAGACCTGATTGCGCACCACGAATCTGCACATGGTACTGTGATCAGGGCGATCAATCTCTTTATTCAGGGTATTATTTACATGCATATTTTTTACAATGGCATACCAGATCGTGATCTATTCCAGCCAGTATTTTTAATCATTGAATGAGTGGGCCGGCCTATGCATAATCGTCTGAGACAGCCACACACCTGGTTAATTGACCTGCAAGATTCTTTGGAGCAATTGTCGCCTCAGGTCTTATGCGGAACGGTATTCATCCTAAGCACCTTGGCGCTGATACCAATCTGGGCTCATTATGATATCGTTGCCCGAGACGGTGCCCATCTATATATACCTGTTGCCAAACTTTTCTTAGAGGGGCGCTTCCATGAGGCGCTCTATGGTACCTACAAGCCGATCTTCCCGCTGCCATTATATGAGTTCTCTATCTTTCTTATGGCGAAAACCACTGGATTTGATCTTGAATTATCCGGAAGATTGGTATCCGCGTTAAGTTTCGTCCTAGGATCTCTAGGCGTCTACAAGGTCACAGAGCTGATCTTCAAGAATAGACTAACTGCGCTCTTGTCCGTGCTTTTTTTTATTAGCAATGGGGAACTTCTTGATCGCTCAGTCGATTGTCTGAAAGAATCCCTGTTGGTGTGCTTGGTGGTGTGGGGTAATTATTATATCCTTAAGGGGATATACTCGGAACGAGGCACATGGTTCTTTTTCTTGGGAACCAGTTTGTTTCTTTTAGGGGCCTTGGTACGAGGAACCGCCCTCATCTTCTTTGGTGCGTGGTTAATTATAGGGGTGTTTTATAAGCGAGAAGGATTAACTTGGAGATTGATGATCCTCTCGGTTCCATTACTCGGTGTGTTTTTAATTGGGTATTTCATGCCCACACTGCCTATATTCAGGAGGAGCCTATCTTTCATAAGGTTCCTTTCTTTCGATCATTGGGTGTTGACCCCCTCAATATTCTTCTATATGAGTCAAGACTTTTTCCGTGAATTTCTGGCCAGATCCTTTTATGGTATAGCCGTTTTTGGGTTGCTTGGGCTTTATTATCTTAGGCGAGAGTACTATGCCATTCATATAATGATTGTCATGGTGATTTTTTACTTTGTATGTATGAAAACGGGTTGGAATTATACAGGCCGTGGTTCGGATAGATACATATTGGCTCCGATTATATGGCTCATACCCATTGCTTCCTATGCCGTTTTTAGAGCTATAACCTCATCGGGCAAGTTTTTAAAATATCTTGCAATTCTGGCTATTGTTGTATGCCCAATGCTTTTTGTGGGGAAAGCATTTACTCCACCCGATCAAGACAGATTGGCAAGGAAAGCAGCCGGGTTGTGGATCCTTTCCCAGGTTGGTCCCCATCAGGATATGATTACCACAGACGAAAGGATTACGTTTTATGGCCACGGTCATATCCTTTATCTCCATGACGATCTTGTGCTCGGCACTATAGACAAGAAGGTAGCGAAGAGGTATCCGGAAGGTTCGGACATAGTATTATCTGATATCATCAATCCTGATAGAATCAGGATGCCCATCGCAATCGAGATCCGCTCAAGTCAAGGTAATTTATGGAAGAATTACCTAGATTCACTCAAGATAAGGCCCAATCGGGTGTTCAGGGAGATCTGGGTCTATCTTCCCGGCAGAATTAGAACTGAGTGATGTTGATGGGTGAACATCCTGGAGAAACGTGGCGATTTCTTGAGTTGCTCCATCGCAGAGAACGGGGCTGAAGAACTTGACTTGCGAGGTACTTGATGATAATGCCGGGAGAGGCTGATTGCTCTTTGATGGAAATTGCGCTGGAAGAGGCGGAAAAGGCTGCCCATCAAGGGGAAGTCCCGATCGGGGCCGTGCTCATCGTTGCAGGGGAGATCTTCCGGGATCATAACCGGATAATCATGGATTCCGATCCGACAGCCCATGCCGAGGTGGCGGTGATGCGCGCAGCCGCGCGCGCATTGGGGAACTACCGGATCATGGGGGCCAGTCTTTATGTCACCTTGGAGCCCTGCCTGATGTGTGCCGGGGCGATCGTGCATGCCCGTATCGCCCGGGTGGTTTATGGCGCCCGTGATGAGCGCTATGGTGCGGCAGGCTCCCTGATCGATGCCTTCTCGCTCGGGCTGAATCACACCCCCGAGGTGGTCGGTGGCGTCCTCCAAGATAGGTGCAGCGACCTCTTAAAGACATTCTTCCAGGCACGGCGTTAGGAGAGGTACCGAAGAGGTCGTAACGGGGCCGACTCGAAATCGGCTGTCCCTTTCACGAGGGACCGTGGGTTCGAATCCCACCCTCTCCGCCATACACGTTTGGGGAGAGATGCCCGAGAGGCTGAAGGGGCGCGATTGGAAATCGCGTGTATCGCCCAAAGCGATACCGAGGGTTCGAATCCCTCTCTCTCCGCCATAAAAGGCCTGGGATGAGGCCGGGTCTCATGCAATACAGCGCTGCGAATCCCGTCAGGCCCGGAAGGGAGCAGCGGTAAGCGGTACGTTGTATGTGTGTGGTAAGGCCCGGCCTTTTCCCCGGCTTTTTTCTTGAATAATCTCGCCCGCAATAATAATATGGCAACATGTATCAAGTCATAGCACGCAAATTCAGACCCCAACGTTTTGAAGACGTGATCGGGCAGGGCCATGTGACGAGTGTGATCAAGAACGCCATCGACATGGGAAAGATCCCTCATGCCTTCGTCTTTTCCGGACCGAGGGGTGTGGGCAAGACATCGGTGGCGCGGATTCTCGCCAAGTCGCTCAATTGCTCCCAGGGACTCTCCAGCTCCCCCTGCAACACCTGCAGCATCTGCCAGGACATAACCGCCTCGCGTGCCGTCGATGTCTTCGAGATCGACGCCGCCTCCCATACCGGCGTCGATAACATCAGGGACCTCATCGAGAACTCCCGTTATGCCCCGAGCGTCGCCAGGTACAAGACCTTCATTATCGACGAGGCGCACATGCTCTCCCGGAGCGCATTCAATGCGTTGCTCAAGACCCTCGAGGAGCCGCCCCCTCATGTGATCTTCATCCTTGCCACTACCGAGCTAGCCAAGGTCCCACTTACCGTCCTCTCCCGGTGCCAACGGTACGATTTCAGGAGGATTATGATCCCCGATATCATGGGTCAGCTCAAAATTATTGCCGCGGGAGAAGGATTGGATTTCAGCGAGGATGCCCTCATGGTCCTCGCACTCCAGGCAGACGGAAGCATGCGGGACGCGCAAGGCATGCTCGAGCGGGTGGCGGCTGCGGGAACGGGCAGGATCGATGTGGATACAGTCGAAAAAGTGCTCGGCCTCGTCGGCCGTTTAACCTTGCATGATATCCTTGCCGCTCTCATAAACCGGGATGCCCCGACCCTGCTGACCCTCATCGATACGTTGTACCGCTATGGACATGACATGGCCCAGCTCTATCGTACCCTGATGGAACAGTTCCGGAACCTGATGGTGCTCAAGGCCGGGTATGAGGACATCTCCATACCCCTGGAGGAGAAACAATACCTCAAGGACCTTGCCGCAAGCAGTCCCCTGGAAGAGATCCACCGGGCCTTGAGCGTCCTCATCAGGTCTGAAGAGGACTTCAAATACTCGAGCCTGCCGAAGATTACCCTAGAAACCATCCTCCTGAGAATCATTTCTGCCCCCAACCTCATGGATATCCAGCAGCTCATCCAGTCATTGACATCGAAACCGCTCCCCTACCAACCCACGCTGAAACCCGTGGAAAGAGCACTGGATATGTACAAGCGGCCACCATCCACCATACCGAGATCATGGGACGGCTTCCTCTCTTATCTCAAGGACCATGATCAACCCTTCTTCGCCATCATTTCAAAGACGAGTCTTGAGAGGGATGAGGAGCGTAAGATAACCCTTGCCGCTCCCAGCCCATTCCTCGCAGAACAGGTGACAAAGGGGAAAAAGGAGCTGGAGAAGAAGGCCTCGGCATTCTTGCAGAGGGAGATTACCATCCAGATCGAGGTGAGAGAGGATGCCTCACAATCGAATAGCCTGAAGCCTTCGGAGCTGCGGGCCATGGTCTTGAACTCCCCCATCGTCAAGGAGCTTGTGACCGAGTTCAACGGGATGGTCAAAGATGTCAAATCCAAGGAATGACACGCTCACGGGTATCGACGGCTTCAGGGTCGGTCATGCAACGGATCTTCAAGGGGGGACAGGGCTGACCGTCATCCTCTGCGACCCGCCTGCCATCGGCGCTGTTGATATCTCCGGCATGTCCACATCATCGAGGCAGATCGACTCCCTGGGCATGATGCATCCTGGTTCTGCGGTGCATGCCCTCTGTCTGACCGGCGGAAGCGCCTTTGGCCTTGATGCTTCCGCAGGCATCGCTCGATACCTCGAAGAGAGGGGGGTCGGCCTGGACCTCTTCATTGCCCGGCTCCCGGTCGTTCCAACCGCCGCCTTGTTCGACCTCTCCTTCATGGATTCCAAGGCGCGGCCTAACCCGGAGATAGCCTATGCCGCCTGCCTGAGCGCCTCTTCGGCTCCTGTGGAGCAGGGCTGCGTCGGCGCAGGAACGGGCGCTACCTGTGGCAAACTGCGTGGTGTGCAGGGCGCGACCAAGGCAGGACTCGGCTCGATCCTAATCGAGGGCACTGGCGGTGTCAGGGTGGGCGCCCTGGTCGTCGCCAATGCATTCGGCGATATCCTGGATGAAGCTGGGAAGATCATTGCCGGTGCTCGCACAGGGGAGGGCTTTCTCAATTCCAGCCAAGCCATAGCCGGTGGCGAAATCAGGACCCGCATCGGCTCCCCGACTAGTACCACCCTGTGCGTCATCGCCACCGATGCCAAGCTGGACAAGATTTTGGCCATGCAGGTGGCACGCATGGCCGGCCATGGCCTCTCGAGGCATATCTCTCCCTTTAATTCCCCCTTCGATGGCGATATGGTCTTCTGCCTGTCTATCGGCAACCGCCATGCCCATCCCCTCCACCTAGGGGTGTTGGCTGCGAAGGCAGCCAGCATAGCCCTTCTGAATGCCGTCCGCCACGCTGTAAGCATGGGCGGTATCCCTGCTTCCCGTGATGTTTTGGGCTGAACCCCATTTCGTTAAAAAAAGACACAGCCCCTTTCCAGAAACATCTTAACCCGACGCGCATTCAAGAAAATATTATACACCCATACCCCCTCAATCTTCAGGGGGCGCGATATCCGCTGTAAACCTGGTCCTCTCCCCATAGACGGGGCTCAACGCATCTTGTCTTTCTTTCCCCCCTCCTGTCATATCTCGGGCATGGCTATCGCTTGTACTTGCCCATGAGCTGCGCCTCTCCGAGGATGTGACCTTCCATGGCCTTGAGGAGCTCCTGCTTTGTGGTGCCCGAGGTCAGATTGAGCAGGGTATCCAGGGCATAGAGCTTGAAGAAATACCTGTGTACTCCACCCGGAGGACAAGGACCGCCATAACCTGCCTTGCGGAAGTCATTCACCCCCTGCCTGCCTCCGGTTGGCGGGGTTTCGGTCTTCGCAACATTCTCCGGCAGGGACTTTGTCCCGGCCGGGATATCATAGCAGACCCAGTGCACCCATGTCCCCACCGGTGCATCAGGGTCATCACAGATGAGCGCGAAACTCTTTGTCCCCGCCGGGGCATTGTCCCAGGTAAGCGGTGGCGATACATCCATCCCGTCACAGGTGTATTTCGCCGGTATCATCCCGCCTCCATTGAAGGCAGCACTCTTCAGATCCATGGCAAATCCTCCTTCTGTTGTTTGATACAGGAAAGCCAGCATGAACACTATGGCGAGTATCCCCTTCTTCATGTTAACCTCCCATGGTCAATTATAATCCCGCCTTCTGGATATTCAATACCTACACGAGGGTGCAGCAAACAACCCCCCTCTATTTTTGAAAGGGAAGGTGTCTTGCATGAGAATTCTTGGGAAGGGGCGTGGACGAGCTCCTTTTATGAAAGAGCTTCCCCCAAAAGTTGCTCGAGCCTGAGAGCGTTTTGCGGGGCATAGGCCATATAGTCGTTATCGAAATAGACATAGGTCTTTCTACCCCAGGACCTGATCTTTTCCGCCCACGCTTTCAACTCTTCCTCGCTATAGTCGGATGCATAGAGCATCTTTGATCCATGGAGGCGTATGTAGATGAAATCAGCGGTTATTGCTTCCAGGTAGGGGTAGCGTTGGGCGGTATCGGATATGCACCAGGCTATATGGTATTTTTCGAGGGCGGAAAGGGATGCGTCGGTCAGCCAGCTCTTATTCCTCGCCTCGAGAGCGAACTTGAGACCTCCCGGCAGGAGGCGAGAGAATGCATCAAAAACTTCGCCCTCAAAACCAAGGCTGGGGGGCAACTGAATGAGGATGGGCCCCTGCTTTTCCTTGAGTGGTGCAAGGGATCTGAGGAATCGGGCCAAGGGTTCTTCAGCCTCCTTGAGCCTTTTGATATGTGTAATGAACCTGTTGGCCTTGACTGACCACTGGAAACCTGCGGGGGTCCTTTTATACCAGTTCTCGAAGGTCTTTTCTCGCATGGAGCGATAAAAAGTGGCATTCAGCTCAACGGTATTGAAGCTCCTTGCATAGAACTCAAGCCACCGGGACCGTGGACAATCCTCGGGATAGAATATCATCCGCCAGTGATTGTAGTTCCATCCGGATGTGCCGATGTAGACCTGCATGCATATCAAGGCTAGGTAATATGAGGCATGAGGGCCCATTTTATCACCCATGCCCCTTCGACCTGATCCATGCAAAGGATGCCGCCGTTCTGGAGTTTGAATACGGGGATCTCCGCATTGCCCGTGATCAAGTATGCTATGAGTCGTTCCAGAAACGGCAGATGTCCTACGAGCATGACATTTGTACCGGGATCAATGGTTTTGGCTAAAGGTTCGACCTTGTCCAGGGGGTCCATACCGTTCCTTTGGATTAGGCCATGCGCGGGTTTCAGCCCTCCTGCAATGATTTCGGCGGTCTGGCTCGACCGTTTCTTTCCGCTGTGTACAATAGATGTCACCTTGACTCCGTAATCCCGGGCTACCTTGGTTATCCTTTCCACCTCCATCCGACCCTCCTCCGAGAGTCCGCGCTCAGGATCGAGTTCCTTCGGCATACTCTTGCCATGCTGCACGATATAGAGTGCCATATCGACCTCCTTTCATATATAATAGGCGATACCGGAAATGATGCAATAGGAGGCACCTTTAAGAGGGAGTGATAAAAGTGGCGCTTGGCAATGAAGTGAAAAGACCCGAGTTGTTCGTGTCGCTTGGGGCCGTGATGATCAGTTTCTCGAGTGTCTATGTGAAGCTCGTCCATGTCGGGCCGACTATAGCCGGATTCTATCGGGTCCTCTTCGGAGGCTGCTTGCTCTTGATCATACTCCTCATACGGGGAGACCGTCTATGGAAGGATACACTGGGCTTCTTCTTCAGTGCTGTCTGTGGGGTGCTTTTCGCCCTGGACCTGTTCTGCTGGCACAGGTGCATTCATTATGTCGGACCCGGTCTGGCGACTATCCTCGCTAATTTTCAGGTCTTCATCCTCGCCCTCTTCGGGATGGTAATCCTGCGTGAAAAACTTTCATTACGGGTGATCGGGTCCATAACACTCGCCATGCTTGGCCTGTTCATGATCATCGGCTTTCGGTGGGGAAGCCTTGGGCATATGTATAGGGTGGGATTATTCCTCGGTCTGGCGACGGCTCTTTGGTATGCTTCCTTTATCATCATCCTGAGCAAGCTCCAATCCAGAGAAAACGCGCTTGCACCGATGGCCAACCTTGCCGTCATCTCATTGATCTCGGCGTTTACCCTGGCCTGTTTTTCCTTCCTGGATGGCGAATCGTTCGTCATCCCTGATGCGGTGAGTCTTTTCGCCCTGATCTGTTATGGTCTTTTCAGCCAGGTCATCGGCTGGGTGCTCATCACGAAGGCCCTGCCCAAGGTTAGAACCTTACTGGCGGGCCTATTACTCCTTTTGCAGCCCGCACTCTCATTTCTCTGGGATATCGTGTTCTTTCATCGGGAGGTCAGCGTGCTATCTGTCATGGGGGCAGCGATCACCCTTGCTGCCATATATCTGGGTGCCACAGGCAGATAGAATGGTATTGTGCATGCCTTTTTTCCCTGCTATATCCGACCGAGGGCAGGAAAACCTTTGGCCCTTGTCCAGTGCGACCTCCCTCTCAGGCTCGCGGCTTCTCCATAATCAGGTTGCAGGACTGGTGGCGAAAGAGGCCGATATGAGCGCCGACAATCTGATGATCTCCGGGACCCATATTCATTCCGCCCCAGGGAATTACCTCGATAGCGAATTCTATAATAAATTCACCTCGAACGACTCCGGCCTTGACAGGGGGTTTTTCGACTTTCGCTCACGAAAAATAGCTGATGCTGTTATCCAGGCATACCAATCGAGCCGGCCAGCGAAGATTGCGACAGGCAGGATCGAGGTATGGGGGGCTGACCCGGAACCGCAGTATAGATCCATACCGTGCAAACAAGGGGGTCCTGAAGGATATCAACAAGTGCCACGCCATAAATCCGAATCTCTTTATGACGCGCATCGATTGCCTGGATAGTACCGGGCAGTTCAAGCCTATCGGCGCCTTTTCCAGCTTCTCTGTCCATCCCAATGCTGTTCCCTACGGTTTGTTCAGTAATGGCCTCTATAACGGGGAGGTCTTTGCGTATATGGAAAGGGAAGTGGAATGGGCAATCAGGGAAAGATACAAACCGCAGGGGGAAGCGGTTCATTCTGCAGTAAACGGGACGCAGGCGGACAACTCTTCTGATTACCAGCCAGGAAAGCAATGGTTTATCGAGGCCAAACGCATTGGGACCGCCATCGAGAGAAAGGCCGTCGAACTGTTTATCTCCCTGGATGGCAAGCTCACGGATGATGCGGCGGTTCAATCCATCGTGCGTGAGATCGATGTCTATGAAAACCCGTGCATCGATGGCGTATGTCTCTGCGAAAGACCAGTGGTAGGGAATACGCTCACGACAAGGGGCGAGGACTCCTAGTCGCAGCTCCTCCCTTATCTCCCCATCTTCAGAGAAGGTTCACCGCGGTGGATCTTCACCCGCTCCTGCCAGGGGCATAAGTGGGTCGTGGGTGGTCCGTTGCAGTATCTCATCTTGCCCAAGGAAGAATTCCCCCACATCCTGTTTCTCCAGGTAATAAGGGTGGCTGATATGCTCCTTATCCCCTTGCCCTTTGAAGTGGCGACAAAAGCCGGCAGACGCATAGCCTCGCGGTGCCGGGAGAGCAGCCCAGGAATGAAAGACGACATGTATATGGTCTTGAGCG
>Ga0315284_10012023_pt1 | contig 12326 bp, 8 predicted proteins | sample YL17G09_16_MG_FD_203696 | JGI IMG/M metagenome (GOLD analysis project Ga0315284, IMG submission 203696) | Sediment microbial communities from Yellowstone Lake, YNP, Wyoming, USA - YL17G09_16 | ecosystem: Environmental > Aquatic > Freshwater > Lake > Sediment | place: USA: Wyoming | collected...
GTGGTAATTTCTCACGCAGGGACGTCCTGCCGGAGGCTCGGGAAGCACCGCCCCGCCCGGCCAGGGATGGAGTTTCACCGTTATCTCGGTGATGAGCCCTGCGGTGCCGGCACTGCCCCTCACCATGCTCAAAAAATCCGGTCCCGGGCCATACTCCCAGAATGCCTCTGTTCCGGCAACAGCATCCGATCCCGTCATGAAGATTTCACCCGTGGGAAGAACCATCTTCACGCTGATGATGTTCCGGGTGAGCGTCCCGTACTTCAGGTCCGTCTGCCAGATACCGGCAAATGAGGTCTGGGAGGATAATTTACAGAGGGTTGTCGCTAAAGGGCTGCCCCCGTTCCACAGCCCTCTCTTCATGGCTTCTGCCTGCAATTGGGCATAATCCGCAAAGGCCTCGAGGGTGGCAGTCAGGTTATCTTCATCAATCGCAAGGACACGGTTCATCCTGCTGAAATGGACGCAGATGGTAGGCTCCGGATTCGTGGGCCCGTTGAAGGCGATCATCCCGTTGGTGAAGGGAATGACCGGCACCTTGAAACGGTTGGCGATCCTCATAATAGCCTGCACATCCTCTGTGGACTGGGGCAGGACAATACAGGCCGGCAGCATGGTGTAATCCCTGAGATGCTTTCTCAGCGCACCGGCAGAATCAACGGAGAAACGGCTATAGGCCTCAATCACCGCACGGTCTTCAGAGACCCACTCAGGTCCCAGGATATTGACCAGTGCAGAGAAGACTTCACGGGGAAGCCTGTTTGGGATTACTTTCTTGCTTTCTTCCTTCTTCACTTGAATTTTCTTCCTCACTTACGCTTCCGACAGAGATAATTGTCCTGTCAGGTAACCGTCAATCGGCAAAAGCAATGCCCGGGTTCATGATGTTTTCAGGGTCCAGACGATTCTTGAGTTTCTTTGCCATATCGTAGAAATTTCCGGTCAGGTTCGGGACAAAGGGGTCTCTCCCCAGTGTCCAGGGACCGGTACCCATCTTCCAGGGAACTGCCCCCATGTTGTGCATACACTGCCATACGGCCTTACAGTGTTCAGGGTTGGTGTGGTCATAGGCAAAGATGAATTCAGCGATCACGAAATGGCCCCACTGATAGGTGTAGAGCTGGGGACCGCTCGCCACCTCGCCAAAGTTGGGCTCGGGAAAATCCATATAGGAGCGGACCTTGTGAGTCCCCTCCGTACAGAGCCTCACATATTCCGGAACCTGATCGACCGACAGGTAGGCCATGTTGGTCATGATCATCCCCAGGTGGCGCATCAGCCTCGGGCTGTTGGACTGACCCCACCCCTTGATATTCTGCTCATGCCCCCGGTATACCTCTACCAGTTCTTTCGGGGCAATCCTCCCCCCGTGTTTTTTAATAACCTTATGAGCGAGCTCCGTCTGATAGGCAACTGAACGCCTCGTCCCTTCCACACCCATGCCCAGCATGTACTTGGGACAGGCCTTTGCCAGACGGATACCCTCTTCACGGGTTTCTGCTGAATAGGCAGCCTGGGTCCATGAAGGCATGATGAAGAGTCCCCTCCCGATCTCCTTGTGGAGGAGTTCGATCAAGCACTTTGTTGCAACCTCGAAATCCTCGTAGTACGCCCAGATACTCTGGCAGGCCTCAGGCATGGGGAAGAGGCTCCAGGTGATCTTGGTACAGATCCCAAACGACCCGAGGGCAAAGAAGGGGAGATAGGTGAGTGTGGGCCCCGGTCCCTGCATCCAGTGGTTAACGCCAAAGATACTGGCACCGCCGGCAGTGTTCAACACTGAACCGTCAGGGAGGACAATTTCAAGGGAGGCAATGTTCTGGATGCCCACGCCGTATTTCAGGCCGGCAAATTTGTTAATGCCCTGAAAGATATTGGTAGCATTGTTGAGGGATCCGCCGGGGGCGCCGGTAAAATACGGGCGCCAGGGGAAATTCTCCTTTTCAGTTAAGTTCTTGAAATAGCCGGTGAGCGTGGCAACAAATACCCCCGGCTCAACGGTTACCGTCAGATTTTCTCTGTCCAGGCGTATTCCCTGCATCCGCTTCAAGTCTACGGTAATCCCGCCGGTAACCGGTATGGAGCCGCCCAGCAGCGTCACGCCTCCTCCGATCAGGTGGACCGGCACACGGTACTGGTTGGCAATCCTCATGACATTCTGCACATCGGGGGTAGAACAAGGCATGACAACGATATCCGGACGTCTCTCCGGATAGGCCTTCAGTCCATCGGTAATCAGGTCTCTCGAATAGGGAATACAATCTACCGGTTCATCGGAGACCCACTCTTTTCCGATGTTGTCCTGGAGCTTTTTCTTGACCTCCTGCAGATTCATTACTTTGCCTCCTTTATCTTCCTGGTTGCTTCCTCTCCGAAGACTGACTGGTGGAGGAGTTCCACCACATCTGCAAATTCAAGGGTCAAACCAGAACGGTTCAGATAATCAAGAAAATTCTGTGAGCAGAAAGGACATGCGGTGGTGAGCATTTCAGCGCCGGTATCCAGGGCTTCACGGATTCGCCGTTCCGCCGTTGCCAGGGCAAAGTCAATCTTTCCAGTCCGTACTCCCCCCCCTCCACCACAGCAGAAGGAATAATCCCGGATGCGGTCCATCTCCTTGAGCGTAAGACCGGGGATCGCCTTCAGGATCTCCCTCGGCGCATCAAAGATCTTGGCGTGCCGCCCCAGATGGCAGGGGTCATGATAGGTCACCGTCTTTTTTATCCTATGCTTTGGCTTCAGCTTTCCCTCTCTGAGAAGATCTGCAAGAATTTGGACGCTGTGTTTTACCTGAAATGCACACTCGCCGATTTCCGGGTAGAGATTCCTCAGGGTATTGAGGCATCCTGAGCATGGCGTAACAATCGTCTTAATACCGAGCTGGTTAAAGGCCTTGATATTTTCCTCCCCGCACTTCTCCAGCACCTTGGCATAGCCCAGGTTAAAAGCCGTTGAACCGCAGCACTTCTCAGCAGAACCCAGGATGCCGAAGTCTACCCCGCCTTCATGCATGAGGTTAGTTAGGAACCTGAGGGACGGCTGGATTTGCGGGTCGTAGGGATAGGTACATCCTGGATAGAGGAGCACCTCTGCCTTGTCTTTCCCGGTTGAGAGGTCTTTGATTTTAAACGGTAGTCCCCTGGTCCAGCTGGTTCGTCGCGCCCTCGGCTGTCCCCAGGGATTATCATAGGCTTCAAGATTCTGAACGATAGTGCGCTGTGACGGCAGCGGTCCAACGCCAGCCTCCACTGCTTCAGAACGGAGCCAGCGGATGATGTCCGTCGGTTTGTTCACATTGATCCGTTCGCAGGTGAACTGGCAAAAACCGCAGGTAGTACAGGAGTAGATCACATCCACCACCCGGTCCGACCACTCGAGCTCGCCCCGCTTTAAAGCTACGGCTGCATAGCTGCGTCCGGCGGGGTAGTAGGATTCGAAAAAGTAGTTGGTACCCGAGGGGCACTGCAACCCCGTTTCCAGTCCATGTATCTGCTCCGCATGGACTGTCCGGCAGGCACCGCACCGGGCACAGAAGAGCGCCTTCCGCCACATCTCTTTGTCAAATTCAAACTTCATACACTCCATCCCTTTCTTATGGTAAAGCCAGCTTGCCTGGGTTCATGATGTTCTTCGGGTCAAGTATTTCTTTCACCATCTTAACTCTCCGGTGATAGGCGCCCATCCGGAAATAGACCTCCTCTGACCAGAGAGGATAAGGACGGGGGAAAAAGCCGCCTGCCTGGATGAGGGCACGGCTGATTTCCATAAATACCTTACGGGAGCTCTCGTGATCCTCTCTGCTGTCAGGATTGTGATAGAGGTTTGGCTCAAAGTAATAGCTGCCTCCAAAATTGAGCGGCATAATCAGAAACCCCAGTTCAGGGGCATTGCCTCCATGGGCATTCAGGGTTTTCAAGGTCAGATCATAGAACCCTTTAAGCTGGGTTCTGGCTGCCATACAGGCTATATAGTTGCAGGCTCCCCGGTACCGCCGCTGGTTTATCATTCCCCGCGGATGCTCAATCTCCTGCGCAAGCTGTTTCTCTCCATCAGGAAGACCGGGCAGGTTCGCCATCCCCTTGAAGCCGAACTGATTGAGCACATCATTGATATCCTCTTCCTTGTATGCCACCTCGGCTTCCTCATTTCCGGAAAGGCCGATCACAGCGGTCCAGGGAGGCAAGGATTTTTTCAGCCCTTCTATTTCTGCTGTATCCCGGGCGAGGAGACAGGCAAGGTAGAGGCTGTCGGCGATAAAGTATTCATCGTTCGCCTCCTGGTGCATGAGTCTCTGGGAAAATTCACTCACCTTGTCAAGGTTTTCCAGAGCTACAAAGATAAACTTTCTCGCTGCGGGGACATTGGTCAGGGTGATAGCCGCCTTCACCCCGATGCCCAGCGTACCCTGAGCACAGAAGAAGAGCCGGTTGAGTACTGCAAAATTGGTCGTCCAGTTATACGGCCGTTCAGAATCAGGAAGGGCCATCTGTCCTGTACCCATGAGCTCACCGGTTGGAAGTACCATCTTCAAGGTAAGGGTTTCCCACGTCTTGTACCGGGGCCAGAGGTAGAGAGGTGTGCACTCAAGGTAGGTGGCAAGCACCGAACCCGAAGCGGGCACTCCAATCGGGGTCATAACCCGTAAACCAGCTTTGTTCGCCTCTTTCTGAAGCTGCTCAAAGGTGACCCCCGGTTCAATAATCGCATTCCGTGCAACCGTGTCCAGGAGGTCGATCTTGTTCATCCTGCTTACATCTACCGTGATTCCTCTTTCCGTAGGGATATGTGCCCCCTGATAGGTTGTCCCTGAACTGTAGGGAAAGAGCGAAAGAGAAAGCCTGTTCGCCATCCGGACAACACCCTGAACCTCTTCGACAGTAGCAGGTTTTACCGCACAGAGAGGCTTCAAGGGTTTTACAAAGCTGCCATCCGCCGCATACTTTTCCAGACCGGCAGGATCGGTGACCAGATTTCCAGATCCCACGATCTCTTGGAGGGTCTCGTAGATATATTTTTCTTCCATCATCTCATCATTCCTCCAGACCTTTTACCATCTCTGACAGTTCACGATCTTTAGCAACCAATTCCTGAGCTAAGAAAAGCATCTCGATTATCGTAGCCCCGTTCCAGTGGGTGAAATGCCCGGTATCAAAGGCAATCTCTCCCCGCGGGTCCAGAAGACCGTAGACAAGCCGGTATTTCCCGAGCATGACATCCTTGAAGAGACCTGCAGAAAGTTTCCACCGGAGCAGGGGTGCGCTGACCGAACCCTGGTGAACAGTGAATTTATCTCCCTGAATATCAACTACATAAGAAGGCTTCTTTGCTACCTCAAGCTGGATTGCTGTCTTCCCTTCAAGGGTTGAATAGATACTCTTATTCCGTTCCTTAAGCTCGCTATCACTGTTGAGGAGCTGCTCCCAACTGCTCATCACCTTTTCGAAACCGTTCATAATGTATCCTCCAAGAATTCAGGAGTCAGGAGACAGGAGCCAGAATATTTCATCTCCTGAATGCTGACTTCTGTATTCTGAATTCTCAATCTCCTATTCACTAACGACTGCTCACTCCTTTTATTCCGCAATCTGCACTCCGCATTTACTTGACCCTACGACCCTTGACCCTTTGCCCCTCTTCATAGTGCCAGCTTCCCCGGATTCATAATATTCTTGGGGTCAACCATCCTTTTTATCTCCCGTATTCTTCTGTGATACTCCGGGGCCTGCGCATAGACCTCTTCCGCCCATAGCGGATAGGGCCGATCAAAAAATGCCCCCTTCTGGATCAGTTCTCTGCTTGCCTCTTTAAAAAGTCCTTCTACCTTCTCCGTTTCACCTGCATTATGGGGATTCCGGTAGAAGCCCGGCTCAAAGTAAAAAGTGGCACCATGGTGTAAAGGGAGTATGAAGAACCCGAGATCTTCTGCAGCATACCTGTGCCTGCCGGCACAGGTGCTAATCAGGGCGTGGAAGGTCGCAAGGTTCTCCTTTGCTGTATAACAAAAGATGGGGTTCCACGCACCTCGGTACCTGTTTTGCTTCAGGAATCCTGCCGGACTTGCGATTTCCTTAAGGATCCGCTCGCCGGCATCGTCAAGGCCCGGGAGAGAACCGGCTACCCTCAATCGCAGGGAAGAGGCCACATCGTTTACATCCAGTGCCTTCAGCTCCACTTCCTCCTGAAAACCCCTCACCACCATTATGAGAGTCCAGGTTGCAAGGTTTTTCCTGATGCTGCTCAACCCCTCATCGCCTTCTTTTGCCAGAAGCAGGGAGAGGTAGAGAGGATTGGCTACAAACACTTCCTCAGTTACCTCGAGGCGGAGAAACTTCTGGACTGCCTCTGCCATGGCGGCAAGGTCGTTGAACCCTGCAAAGAAAACTCTTGCTGACTCATATAACGTTTTGACCGTAAGGGCAGCTTTGGTAACGATACCCAGAGTCCCCTGGGCACCGAAAAACATGCGGCTTATGACAGCATACGGAGTTGTCCATGAGTAGGGGAGCTTAGAGGCCTCTATATCCATCTGGCCGGTACCCATGATCTCGCCGGTGGGAAGCACCACTTCCAGGGTAAGCGTCTCCCAGGGACCGTATTTCGGCCAGGAGAAAAGAGGAGTAAGTTCCAGGCAGGTGCCGATGACCGAGGCATGAGCAGGTGTCCCAATAGGCGTCAGTACCCGCAAGCCATGCTTCCTCACCTCACCCTGCAGATGAGCAAACGTTACCCCCGGCTCCACGATGACGTTTCTGGATACCGGGTCTATGAGATGAATTTTTTTCATCTCTGAAAGATCGACGGTGATGCCCTTTTGAGCCGGAATATGTGCCCCCTGCAGCGTGGTTCCGGAGCTGTAGGGGATTACCGGAATGCCGGTCTGATTGGCGAGAAGGACGATTTCCCGGACTTCATCTTTTGACCTGGGTTTGACAGCGCAGAGAGGATCTAAGGGTTTAACAAAGCTCCGGTCACTTCCATACTTCTTCAGTGCCCCGCCCTCAATCACAACATTCCTGGTACCTGCAATCTTTCGCAGGCTCTCTATGACCGGGTGTTCACTTTCTACCATCCCTACATCTCCTCTGCGATTTTCCTCATCTCCGGCGATTTCTTCACCATCTCGCAGGCTAAGAGGATGATTTCCAGGGTGGTTATCCCGTCCCAGTGGGTAAAATGGGGGGTATCAAAGGAAAGCCTGCACCTTGTATCCAGGAGGGCATAGAGGATCCTCTCTTTCCCCAGGAGTGCTTCCTTAAAAAGGGAGAGAGGAACTTTCCAGCCCAGAAGGGGAAGCGCTGCCTTCCCTGTTCGTATCTGGAACCCTTTTTCTTTCAATTCTACCGAAAAGACACCTCTGCCCTCGACCTCCAGCTCAACAAGGGTTTGTCCCTTTGCAAGGGTGGATTTGAAGTGGGCCGTTCTCTCCTCTAAAACGGAGTCCTGATTGAGGTATGCTTCCCAGTTCTGCACAAATTCGTGAAAAACATCCATTCCTGCCACCTTCTTCACCATACCACCATTATCTCTTCAATCTGATACAATTTTCTCAGGGTAAATGAAAAAGGGGAGAACCCTCATTCAAAAGAATCCTCCCCTTCATTCAAGAAAATCTTACAAACTAACCCTTAGTAGCCTTTCTGGAGAGACTGTAAGGTAAAAATCTCTGGTGAATAGTCTTCGCCTTGTTTTGGATTCTTGTGCCAGTTGGGGCCTGCGTGATACCTCTGGGCATCAGAATAGGTATAACCGACCACGTCAATTACCGGGTATCCCTTAATACTGGTGAAGTAACCCATCTGTTCATCCATTTGCCTCCACAATCTTCCCTGCCTGTCCCAGGCCTCCTTGTAGGGCATCTGCCAGGTCTCTGCATCCAGGTACCATATTACCTTGCTGTAAATGCTGGTTTTATCTTTCGGGGTCATCTCAACTAAGTAGACCTTGCACCTCTCCCGCTGAATGCCAGACCAGAGCCCCTGTCCTTTTTCTCTCGTGTATTTGGTCCCATCCATGTGACGGGATGCGAGCATATCCTTTACCCCTACGTATTTGTAGGTATTGCGGTTTATCTGCCCGCTGAAGCCCTCTTCGTCGCAGTAGGAATGGTCTGACCCGTCAATGGTATCATCCCGCTGGGAAGAGGACATCCTCCTGATCCTCCGGTACATGGCGATCCAGATGAAGGTATCGTCTTCCTTTGCCGGGTCAGTGTATCTCAGCTCGAGGAATTGTGTGCCGTACATATCATGGGGCTCGAGCAGTATCTGGAGAAAGGTCCTCCGGTATCCCTTCGGGTTGGGCTCAATCCTCGGAAAGGGGGGCATATCCATTCTACCAGTCCAGTACATTCTCTTCTGGGGCTGCCAGGCACGCCGCTCTGCCCCGGTCTTGCAGTTCACGACCGGGCCCCAGATATCCCTTGCATAATTATCACCGGTGGTGTTGGCGTCATAGTTCCATGCCATCTCTATCCCGGAGGACTTTGCCTTGGGAAAGGGGTAACCGGCTATCTCACCTTTCAGGTACCCTGAGAGAAATTCATTCGGCGCTACTTCTCCCCAGGGCGTTTTGATCCCTTTGGGCTCAAACTTGGAGGTGGGGGAATACTTCGCCGTTGCCTCTACCACCCCTTTGCTCGGAGTACAATAGCGATAGGGAACCACCTCGAACCAGAGCTCCTTGGCTCCCCACTTAGCAGGTTCTTTCATTTGCTTATAGAGGAATTCGGGTATCAAATCCTTGACCTGGTCAAGATCGGCCAGGCCTACCTTTTTCCCCACCCAGGTCTTCTCCCATTCCCTTACCTTCGCAAGCTCGCTGCCGGTGAAACAGGGGGGGATAACTTCCTCAGGTGTTTCACTGAAAACAGGAACTGATAGGGAGAGGAAGAGAACTGCCAGAACAAAGCAACCAACTTTTTTCAACAGAAAATTCATCATATACCTCCTTTTACCCTTCTCATTACCACTCATATTTCACTTTAAAGTAGAAGCAATCCTTGTCGTAGTTGTTTCTTTCATTGTCGTATGCAGTGTGGCTAAGGTTGGTCCAGTAGTAGAGACAGCCCCAACTCCACCTCCAGTGGTCACCCGGGGCATAGAGGAAATCGAAGACCAGATACCCCTTTCCGGTAAAGTTGTAGAGATTTTGAAAGGTGGTCGTAAACTCCTGCCGGCGCCACGTGGTCTGGACATTTTGGGTGATAACGGTTTTGTTTACATCACCCAGGCCTCTTCCGGAAACATTCATATCACGACTGTGGCCGATGATCCAGTCCTGTAAGAGCTGAAATCCCAGATCGAGCTTGCGGTTATCATTGTACTGCATCAACCAGGGCCAGAGCACTGGCCTATCTATGGCAATACCGTAAGAAACGCCGTCTGCCTTGACGATACCGGTAACCAGACTATTGCTCTTGGAAGAGGTGGCAGCCACAACTATGCCATCATGAGACCACGCTGGTATTTGGATCCTCTTCTCATCAACATTTCTGGTATTGTAATGCTGTCCTATCTGCCAACTGAATTCACCCCTGATAATACCCTGGAGAAAGTTTGGCTCATAGTACTGGAAGGTTGCTCCCACGTACCTGGTCCTGTAGTACTTCCAGATCCCGGAAGGTATCGGCACATTGGGACTGGGTGCGTAGTCAGTAAAATTGTCAATATAAGACATGGCCATCTGATTCGCCTTATCCGGGTCGCCGGTGGGGAGCCAGTCAACTAAATCATAATACTGCAGTGTCCAGCTGGTCCCTGCCGACATGCCAGTAACCCGCATTCCCCACTGGTAGTTCTTGATATTCCGCAGGCGGTTGGGAGCTTCGTCCTTCCAGCTGTTCTGGATCATGGTGAAGATGTAGTTACCGAAACCTCTCAGTATAGGATCTTTAAAGTCACCAAGTCCAGATCCCCAGTTGGTCCCTTCTACGGGGAGACGCATCATCTGGTGATCTCCCGGCACAAAGATGGTCTCAAAGAGAAGGTGGCCGGGTAACTCTGACTGATAAAAGGTTCGGAGCATCCAGAGACCGATTTTCAGATCTTCAAAGGGGAGCAGTGCGGGGTTGGCATAACGCATATCGAGGGGATTGATCACATCTGACGTTCTCTCCAGCGCAGTCTCACCCCAGGTGACGATCTGTTTGCCCAGCCTTACGTTCCAGGGACCCTTGATAATCTCAAGATAGAGTTCATTGACCGGATCATCATGGTAGTACGTCGGAAACTCGTACTGATTCCGATCGTGAGGATTCAAGGCAGCATTCATCTCCCGATCCAGCTTGGTTATGGCCTCAAAGTAATACCTGAAGATTGACTGGAGGTTGACTTTGAGATCTTTCTGCTCTACCAGCCTGGCGAAAGACTCAAGACGTGCCGTAGTGAGTAACAGCCCTACATTCGAGTTATGGTGACTCTTTTCTTGTCTGGGAATGTGGGTCCTGAGAATCATTACCTCATCTATACTCCCTTTGAGCTGTAACCTTCCATCCAGGAGAGGTATCATGGCCCGCGCCTCCCGGACGCCGAAGATGGAAAAGATGAACAAGGCAAGGAACAAAATTCCGACTGTCTTTCCTACTTTTCCTTTCATAGTACCCCTCCTCCTAAGTTAATGGTTCGAGGTGAAATCAAACAACCTTCTTCACCCTCGTTACAAACTTTGGCTTGAAAATCGCCACTAAGGTAGGAACCAGAAATAAGGCCCCGAGCATGTTTAAGAAAAGAAGAACTGCCAGCAGGGCGCCCATCCAGGCCTGGAATCTCAACGTGGAGAAGATCCAGAAAATCAGGCCGATGGTCAGGGTGGTAGCAATCATCACGATTGACTTTCCGTTGCTCTTCAACGTGTTCACGATAGACTCGTTAAGATCACCGGTCTTCTTTTGCTCCTCCACCAGACGGGAAAGGTAGTAGATACCGTAGTCAACCCCCAGCCCTACCCCGATGGAAGAGACCGGATAGGTGCTGACCGTAAGTCCGATCTGGTAGATGCCCATCAGGGCAAAGCAGAGCAGATTAGCAATGGCAAGGGGGATGGTCAGGATCAATCCGGCAGAAATGGAGCGGTATTGAATCCCCACGCAGAGCAGGACACCCCCCAATGCTAAGATCAGATTCCAGAGCTGAGCGTCATTTATCACCTCATTCACCGCGGCCTGAACCCCGATTGCCCCGCCAGCCAGACTGTACTTAACGTATGCCTCTTTGTTGGCATACGCCTTTAATTTTATTGTTTTACCTTTACCTATGAAGGATTGTTTATCTATAAACTCTTTTACCTTGTCCATGACCATTTTTATCGTCGTGCCGGTCTTATCCCGGCAGAAGACAACGATGTTTGTGTACCGCTCGTCACCATCCAGGTACTTGTCAATATCCCCCGGCTCCACCCCGTAGATGGTCCTCCTGAAGCTGTACAGAACCTCTTCATCCAAAATGGGGAAGAAGTACCAGTTCGGGTTGCCCTCTTTTACTACATACTGTGCGCCAGGGAAGGTACCGACCACAGACTGGGTAAACATCACCCTCCCGGTTCCGGTAAAGGCATCCCTGATGTACCGCTGAAACTTATACACTTCTCTCAGGATATCAGGATAATTTATCGTATTTTCCGAATCCCCTTCAATCAAGACGTAGAGGGGGCAGAGCACCGGCATGGCAAAGCTGATCCGGAATCCGTCAAGGTTATACCGGTGAAAGGGCCAGAGCAGGTTTGAACCCGGAAGCATGTCTCCCACGATGAGCCTCTCGGAATAGATAAATCCCCAGACCGTGAGAAGGACAGAGACGGTAATAATCACCCATTTCCCTTTCCCCACAATCCATCTCCCCATCCGGGGCAGGTTCCTGTCCAGGAACGTTTCTCTCCTCCTTTTCCGTTCTTCTTCTTTGAGCTGTTCGGTAAGCCTCTTTGATTCTGGTATGTAGGCGAGGAGGATGGGGGTGAGGATCAGTGCAAGCACAGTGGTTGCAATCGACCAGAAGGCACAGGTAATGGCAATCTTCTGGAGAATGGGAATGGGTGCAATAGCCACCAGGGCGATACCCAGGCAGTCAGTGATAATCGAGGTTAAACCGGGAATAAACATATGTGCAATGATGATCTGGGAGGAGGCATCAATGCTCTTGCCGCCACTGTACTCCTCAAGGAAGCGGGCGCAGAGCTGCATGGAGTGCCGGGCCGTCATGAGAGAGATAAGGAAGGGGAGCACCAGGACCAACGGATCGAGGTTGTACCCCAGGAGGGACATGAAGCCCAGGCCCCAGACGGCACTGACTGCCGCCGTCACAAGCGGTACAATTACACCTCGCTTTGACCTGAAA
>Ga0315284_10012025_pt1 | contig 12324 bp, 12 predicted proteins | sample YL17G09_16_MG_FD_203696 | JGI IMG/M metagenome (GOLD analysis project Ga0315284, IMG submission 203696) | Sediment microbial communities from Yellowstone Lake, YNP, Wyoming, USA - YL17G09_16 | ecosystem: Environmental > Aquatic > Freshwater > Lake > Sediment | place: USA: Wyoming | collected...
CCAAAGGTGCCGCCTTTCACCATGCCGGGTTGAGCCGTCCCGAGCGGTCGGTAGTCGAAGAAGGGTTCCGCAAAGGCCTGATAAAATGCATATCTGCAACCCCAACCCTTGCTGCCGGACTCAACCTTCCCGCACGGCGGGTGATCATCCGTGATTACCATCGGTTTGCAGCCGGTGAGGGGATGCAGCCGATCCCGGTGAGCGAATATCACCAGATGGCAGGAAGGGCCGGTCGCCCACGACTCGATCCCTATGGCGAGGCCGTGCTCATTGCCAAGGAGGAGGGGCAGGTAGAGGAGCTGTTTGACTGGTATATCGAGGCACCCCCGGATGAGGTTCACTCCAAAATCGCAGAACCTGCAGCGCTGTATACCCATATTTTGTCTCTTATTGCATCCGGCTTTGCAAAAAACCATGACGAGCTCTCCTCATTTATGAACCGGACATTCTATGTCCACGAACACCGGCAGGGACGCCTCATACAGCGAGCGGTGGATGCAGCACTCGCGTTTCTTGTATCTTCTGACATGGTAGTAGAAGTGGGAGAACATCTTGGGTCAACTGATTTTGGCACCGTTGTTTCAAAACTTTATATAGATCCAAGAAGTGCAGCAATGATTGTCCGTACTCTGCGTGAAAAGGATGTGTATACCGATCTTGGTCTCCTCCAGGTAATCTGCAGTACTCCGGATATGCCCAAACTCTATGTACGGAATACCGATATTGCTGCATTATCCCGGATGATTGATGCTCATTCAGAAGAGCTCTGGCTCGAGTTCCCGCGTGATGATGAAGCTGCAGAGGCATATTACCGTGCACTGAAAACCGCGATGCTCCTCTCTGACTGGACTGATGAGCTGTCTGACGCAAAGATCTGCGAGCGGTATTCGGTTGGACCCGGGGATATCTATGGGATGGTGGAAAGTGTAACCTGGCTCCTGCACGCAAGTGCGGAGCTTGCGCGAATGTTTGCATCGGTCTTTCATCAAAAAGTGCGGGAATATGAAATCTGCATGAAAAACGGTACGCGGCGAGAGCTTCTGCCGCTTATCCGGTTGCGCGGGATCGGCAGGGTTCGAGCGAGAAGACTATTCAACAACAGGATGACAACTCCGGACGAGATCCTTGAGCGCGGAATGGAAGAGGTAACAAAGATACTTGGGCTGGGTGTAGCCGAGCAGATATTTAATCAGCTTCAGAAAAAAAAGGGAGTGTCGCCTGTGAAAGAGGATAGTATAAACTCCCCTTCGGGTCAGTCAACACTCAGTCATTTCGGGTGAATAAATGGAAACGCCGATAGAGAGGTACGAGATCCGGCTGGCAAGGATGACTATTGATGACCGTGATGCATTCCTCCGGATGATACAGGGAATTGCACGGTTATATTCAATCCATATTGTCTGTTTTGATGCCGACAAAATGGCAGGGTTGGATCATGCCAAAGCCGCAATACGCCACGCGCAGCGATCTTTTTTTTCAGGCAAACAGATATCCAACTCATTTGAGATGGAGGCATTATTATTCGCTGCCGGATCGCGCCAGTGCCAGGTGGCAGCACTATTCGGAATTCAGGAAGGTGAAAATACTATGTTTGTCTGCTCATACCCTGTGAATGAAAATGTGTGGAAGGATCTCTCACACCACATGCACTTTGTTGAAGAAAAGTGCAATGACATGACTCCAGACAAGGAAGCCAGGCTCGTATCTTTGTTCAGTATCACACAAGAGGAGCTCGAAGTTGTTGGTCGGTATCGAATTAAAGATCTTATACTTGAGCGTATAGCTCTCCTCTATGTCAACCGTTAAAGGCTCCGTCGATGGCGGCTGAACCGGCATATTTTTTTATTAAGAGTGAGTGGACAACCCTGTTTGTCATGAAAAATTTGAGATCTCCCGGCGGTCTGACACTCAAAAGGGAATTGCCGGTGAAGTTGTAAAAATTTTCATTGGTATAACGCGACACTCGTTAGATTCATGCCGTATTTTAAAATTTTTGATTCATTTTCATCAAGATTCACTTCATGGGTCATCGGTTAAGGAAAAACCTTGTATCAATTCAGCGAATTTCGATTTTGTGGAGCCGACGTTTTGCTGTTGCGGTGAGTAAAATCCTGCAGGTCACCATTGCTGGATTAACGCCTTACCTGAATGAAGGGTTGTGTGCTATATGATTGCGGATTGTCGCGATGTGACACGAATCAATCCTTGGACTCCCTTGTGAGCAAAAAAGAAGTTAAACGACGGAATTTGGGCTTAACCGATGACACATGAGATTCACTTTGATTCAGGATGTTGCTAGTACACATTATTTTTTTCTTTGTGTTGATGGAAGTGAAAAAATAGTCATAATATCATTTATTTGCATGAGAAAGGATATGCGCGATCTCAGGAATAATAAGTTCTTTGGTTGCCAGAGTCACGGCGGGTGTGGAGCCGGGTAGGCAAAAGATTGCCTTGCCATGACAGGTGCCGGCCAGTGCACGGGACAGCATTGAAGAAGTGCCGATTTCCTGATAACTTTTCATCCTGAAAAGCTCACCAAAACCGTCAATTTTTTTATCGAGCAGGGGCGCGACAGCTTCGATTGTGCAGTCATCATGTGTAAGACCGGTTCCACCATTGAGTATTACACAATTGGAATTTTTTATTGCAGAATAAATTTCTGCACGGATTGACTCAACATTGTCCGGTATGATAGCATAGTGTTGTACCTCGATTCCTGCCATTTTTAAAATCTCACGGATGGTATTTCCACTCGTATCATTTTCCCTGGTTCTTGTACTCGACACGGTAATAATTGAAGCGATAATCGGTATTGATGTGATGTGTTTTTGGTTCATCTTAATGATGATAGTATTTTTTCCATTAATAAACTATGATTTCGTATCTCATCAGTTATATCCGAGTTCCCTTGTTCAATCTCTTTTTTGTTCACTAGGGAATCAAAAAGATTGATCCGAGTTCCATCGCGACAATCAGCACTCATATAATACCCGATACAACATTCGGATCAGGAGTCATTCCAGCAACGATAACCCCCGGGATTTTACTATCTGCAACTGTTGAACATCGAAACCACAAAACTGAGGTCCGTTGAATCAATAAATGGGTTTTCCCTACCAAATAACAGGTACCAGTGATTTACATAATATTTCACGGGATTGTCACAAGGTTAATATACTACACAAAAAAGGGGACCCCTTTATTTCCAGTGGAAAATTTGGTATATCATTCCCTTTTGGATTAAATGTTCTATTTTACCTTTTTTTAAAACAAAAAATTTTATATCTTCTGCTGAAACGTTTATATACTTTAAAATCTATAATAAAATGAGTTCATTTCATCGAGATTTTTAATTAAACTTGGTCATATCAACGATTTCCACACGAAACTAAGGGGTCCCCCCCTACTACAAATAATCAAACTTTTAAAATGTTTAATACCAGAAATTTTTCTGGTATTTGCTTTCCTGTTACCCAATGTTTGGTAATTCAACAAAAATAATAAAATTTAAATTTAAATATTTGGGCTTTATCGATAAATTGCTTTATAAATTGAGCGATTTCCACTGGAATAAATGGGGTTTATAAAAGGGACAAACCGATCGTTTTTTTATCTTATGTCGCTAAGTGTCAGATCCTTAAGTGTCATTATGCCTGAAACAGAAGATTCCTCCACAGGGCTATTTAAAAAATACCTTGCAAATAACAAGATATTCCGCGACCGTGAAGTGCTCAGACACTCTTACCGTCCTCAGATTCTCCCCCATCGCAAGCCCCAGATTGAAAATGTTGCCTCCATCCTGGCACCATCACTCAGGAATGAAACACCATCGAATATTCTTATTTATGGCAAGACCGGGACCGGTAAGACGGCCTGTGTCCGTTATGTTGGTTCAGAGCTTGAAAAAGCGAGTAGTAAGATGGGTACCATATGCCAGATTGTCCATTTGAATTGCGAAGTAATAGATACTCAGTACCGGGTACTTGCCCAGATTGCAAAAAATCTTTATGGAATGGACGAAGTCACAAGTGATAAAACCCGGACACATATCCCTATGACTGGCTGGCCCACGGATCAGGTATATGCCGAGCTCAAAAATCAATTGGAAGCTGGTGGGGGTGTCCTGGTTATTGTGCTTGATGAGATTGACAAGCTTGTTAAAAAGAGCGGAGACGACACGCTTTATAATCTTACGCGTATCAATTCCGATCTTAAAAATTCCAAGGTCAGCATCATCGGAATCTCAAACGATCTAAGTTTTAAAGATTTCCTGGATCCCCGTGTTCTTTCCTCTCTCTCTGAAGAGGAGATTGTTTTCCCGCCTTACAATGCCCCCCAGCTCGTTGACATTCTCGCTCAACGCTCTGATGCGGCATTCATGCCGGGTGCCATAGCTGAAGGGGTTATCCCGCTCTGTTCAGCTCTTGCAGCTCAGGAGCATGGAGATGCCCGTCGTGCGCTTGATCTTTTGAGAATTTCCGGTGAGCTTGCCGACCGCGATGAATCAATTCAGGTAAAAGAAGAGCACGTTAAGCAGGCCCAGGCAAAGATCGAGACGGATAGTATGATTGAATGCATCGCGACACTTCCCACCCAGAGTAAATTGATACTCTTCTCTATGCTTATACTCGAGCAGCTGGGACAGAATATTTTTACAAGCGGGGAAGTCTCGCGTATTTATCAGGACATTGCACCGAGAATTGAACTTGATGTGCTCACTCACCGCCGCATTACTGATCTCATCTCTGAGTTAAACATGCTCGGTGTAATCAACACCCGTGTGGTAAGCCGCGGGCGGTATGGCAGAACAAAAGAGATGTGGTTTGACTCAAATACGGGTAAGATCCGCGAGGTTGTACTTAAGGATCCACGACTGAATGGGTTAAAGGACCTCGATGTAAAGCAAATGGAAGCAAAATGGTTAAAAACATGGTTCAGGTGATGAGTTATGGATGAAAAGGATCTAGAACTCCTCCGCATTCTTGAGGATAACAGCAGACTCACTGCAGACGAAATTGCAACGATGACCATACTAACCCCCGCTGAAGTGGAGGTAAGGATCCATGCACTCGAAGATGCCGGTGTAATCCGTAAATATACTACCGTCATCAACTGGGAAATGGCAGGAAATGGCGAGGTCGCTTCAATCATCGAGCTCAAGGTAAGTCCCGAACGCGATTTTGGTTATGACCGGATAGCAGAAAGGCTTTCCCGGTTCAGGCAGGTAAAAACTCTGCGTCTGATGACCGGTACCTACGATCTCCAGCTCCTTGTAACCGGAAAGAATATGCAGGAAGTTTCCCGTTTTGTTTCCGAACATGTGGCACCCATGGACCGGATCCGCGAAACGGCGACACATATCATCATGAAGTCATACAAGGAAAATGGCAACGTACTCTTTGAACAACAGGAAGCAGAACGCCTCCCCTACTCATTCTAAGGTGAGGATATGCGGAATTTTATTTCTGAACGTGCAAACGGTATCCCGCCATCGGGGATCAGGAAATTCTTTGATCTGGCTCTCACGATGGAGGATGTCATATCCTTAGGTGTTGGGGAACCCGATTTTCGTACCCCCTGGAATATCTGCGAATCAAGCATTTACTCAATTGAGCAGGGCGTGACATCCTACACGCCAAACAAAGGCCTGCCGGTGCTCCGTCAAGCCCTCTCCAGTTACTTAAAGCAGCACTATAATCTTCCCTATAACAGTGATGATGAAATTATCATCACAAGCGGTGTATCAGAAGGACTCGATATCGCGATCCGGGCAATTGTGGATCCAGGTGATGAAGTTCTTATCGCACAGCCATGTTATGTCTCTTACGCTCCCTGTGTTACGCTTGCTGGAGGCCAACCGGTTCCTGTTGAATGCACAGAAGCCGACAGCTTCAAACTCAATCCTGATAGACTGCAGGAAAAGATCACCAAAAAGACAAAAGCGCTCATGATCAATTTCCCGAACAACCCGACAGGTGCAGTGATGAACCGGAAAGATCTTGAAGCGATCGCTGACATTATTATCGATAATGATCTTCTGCTTATCACTGATGAAGTATATGCAGAACTTACTTACGAAGGAAGACACGTTGCTGCAGGTACGGTAAGTGATCTCTGGCAGCGGACAATTACCCTCAACGGTTTTTCCAAAGCATATGCGATGACCGGATGGCGTGTTGGGTATCTCTGCGCTCCAAAAGAGCTCTGTGAAGCAGCCCTCAAGATCCACCAGTACGTGATGCTTTGCGCACCCGTGATGGGACAGATCGGTGCACTTGAAGCAGTCCGGTCTGCTGAAGAGGATAAAAACACTATGGTAAACGAGTACCGTTTAAGGCGCAATATGTTTGTATCAGGATTAAATCGCATTGGTCTTCCGACTCACGTTCCTCCGGGGGCATTCTATGCATTTCCATCCGTGAAAGGGACCGGGTTGTCGGACACGGAGTTTGCCGAGCGACTGCTGAAAGAGCAGCGGGTGGCCGTGGTACCGGGGAGTGTCTTTGGTGCGGGAGGAGATGACCATCTGCGTTGTGCATATGCGGTTTCCAGAAAGCAACTTACTGAAGCACTCGGCAGGATGGAAACTTTCATGAACGATCTCTGAAATAGTATGGCATATATCCCAAAAAACCATTTTTCATACCACATAATCATATCACCGTGTTAAGGGAACCCGTACAAAGGATACTTTATTTTGCGACTCGATCAATACTACTTGATATTACAATGAGCTGCACGATCATCGTTGGTGGATTTTTTGGGGATGAGGGAAAGGGTAAGATTGTTGCCCATATTGCGTGCAAGGATAAACCCGTCATCATCTCCCGCGGCGGTGTGGGACCGAATGCCGGACACACTGTTCAGGTTGGAGATCGTGAATATGGCGTCCGCATGGTTCCTTCCGGTTTTGTTTATAAGGAGGCCAAACTCTGTATTGGCAGTGGTGTGCTTGTTGACCCCCGCGTTCTGAAATATGAAGTCGAAATGCTTGATGTGAAAGGCAGAGTATTTGTTGACAAACGCTGCGGCATAATTACCGAAGATCACATTGCCCGTGATAAGGGGAGTGCCCACCTGTCAAAGAAGATTGGGAGTACTGGATCAGGATGCGGACCTGCAAATTCAGACCGGGTGATGAGGATCTCTCCTCAGGCAAAGGATGTGCCCGAGCTTGCCGAATACCTGCTTGACGTTCCAAAAGCGATTGATGATGAGCTGAAACAAGGCAGGACAGTACTGCTTGAAGGAACACAGGGCTTTGGTATCTCTCTTTACTATGGGACGTATCCCTTTGTCACGAGTAAAGATACATCAGCGTCCCAGATTGCAGCTGACAACGGTGTAGGGCCGACAAAAATTGATGAAGTGATTGTTGTTTTCAAGGCCTATCCCACCAGGGTTGGGGAAGGCCCGTTCAGCACTGAGATGACCTCTGAAAAATCAGATTCGATGGGTATCCAGGAGTTTGGGACCGTCACCCACCGGAAGCGGCGTGTTGGTGGCTGGGATGGGGGAATGGCCCGGTATTCAGCGATGATCAATGGATGTACCCAAGCCGCAATTACCGGTATCGATCGCGTGGATAAAAGCTGTTTTGGGGTGACTGATTACGGGAAACTGACAAAGAAGGCAAAGGACTTTTTAAAGAAGGCCGAGGATGATATCGGCAGCCCTATCACCCTGATCTCTACCGGACCTGAAATGACCCAGATCATCGATTTGAGGGAAGAAAAGGTATGAGACGGTCACTCATGGACATACTATGCTGCCCGGTGTGCAAAGGAGATCTTGCACTCGAGGTTAAGAATGAGAATGAAAAGGAAATTCTTGAGGGGGGATTACTCTGCGCCTTATGTGGGGTAAACTATCCTATCCATGAGGGTATTCCTAACCTTCTCCCCCAGATCCCCCCGGCAAAATAAAAAAAGGAGAAGGAATGAATTTCCCGTTGTCATTCACCGTGCTGACTGCTGCGGGTCAGGTTTCGCATGAAACTTCTTTTGAATTTTATCTTAACCGGCTGGGAATTAATTTTATTGAAGCTCCAAAGGAAAATATCTGGGCAGAGATCGGCGGTACCCTGAGGATAATTTTTAAAAACCGTGGTGCCCCGACCCACATTACAATCTCCTCTACAAATTCAGGAATGTACACTGATTTTTTCCACGAAAATATGTATGTCGTTGATGAAACCGTGTTACGTATCCCTCTGCGAAAAGACTGCCAGGAAGGTTTCTTTGAACTTGAGATTACTACAGGATACGGGGGGATAAAAACCTCAGTACGCGTTGATGTCATTCAAGGGGTAACCCTTCAGAAAAAGGCAGTAAAAGACGAATTCCCCCTCCAGCCGGTTGCTCATGGTCGCCCGCATCTCCTGATGATTATGATGGGAATCGCCTTAATCCTCTATAGTGCATCGCTCTATACGAGGATAGAATTTCTCAATACCGCCGCCTTTATAGTCCTCATCGTTGGTGCTCTCTACACATGGTACCGTCAGCAGTAGCGGCCGTAGTGATTGTGTTAATTGCCGCCCTTCTTGTTGATCGTTTGATTGGTGACCCGCATTCGCCCTGGCATCCTGTTGCTCTCCTTGGCAGGTTCATCGGGTGGTGGGGCAAACCGGAAAATTATTCCCCCCGGTTCCAGCGTTTTGTTGGTGTGGTCCTCTGGCTTGTCACTGCAGTTCTGTTCGCACTGCCGTTTTATTGTTTTGCAGTGGTTACCCCGTGGTACCTGTATCTGGTCATTGCACCATTCCTGCTCAAATGCTGTTTTGCCTGGCGCTCGCTCGAAGAGCATACTCTTGCGGTCGTGGCTGCGTTGAAAGATGGGGTGCAGAACGGGAGGGCACAGGTCAAAATGCTGGTATCGCGGGACACAGTAAATCTTGAACGGAAGCATATTCTTTCAGCCGGATATGAATCGATGACTGAAAATCTTACCGACAGCATCATCTCCCCGCTATTTTATTTTTCCTTGTTCGGGCTTGCCGGTGCGGCCATCTTCCGTGCAGCAAACACGATGGATGCGATGCTCGGATATCGGGATGAACGGATAAGGTTAGGCTGGTGCTCTGCACGCATGGACGACATATTGAATTTCGTTCCCGCCCGGCTCACTGTAATGCTTCTGCTTTTGTACTTTGCCTTCATGGGGAGATTTTCGAATGCAGTGCATGTGATGTATCGTGACGGTTATAAACGTCCTGGCATTAATGGCGGCATTGTGATGGCAGTTATGGCAGGGGGAACCGGAGCACGGTTCGAAAAGCCGGGGGTCTATACTATTGGTGATGGGGAAAAAACACTTGATGAAGCCGGGTCTGATATCATCCGTGCAAGCCGTGTAGTAACCCTCGCCTTCACAGTTCTTGCAGGTGGTACTCTGATTTTATTGGGATCATGGATCAATAGTACTGGCATATGAAACTTGAAGAACTGAGATTTGGCACTGAGCTTCTCAAGCGCGGCTTTGCATCCATGCAGAAAGGGGGCGTAATCATGGATGTCGTGAATGCCGACCAGGCAAAGATAGCTGAGGATGCCGGGGCCGTCGCAGTCATGTCGCTGGAACGGGTGCCCTCTGATATCCGGAAGATGGGTGGAGTAGCCCGCATGGCGGACCCGGAGAAGGTTATTGAGATTATTGATGCGGTATCTATTCCGGTAATGGGCAAGGTGCGGATCGGTCACTTTGTCGAGGCGCAGGTGCTCGAAACGCTCGGTGTCGACATGATCGATGAGAGCGAAGTTCTGACGCCGGCAGACGAGCAATACCATATCGATAAGAAACTGTTCAAGGTACCCTTTATCTGCGGTGCCCGCGATCTTGGCGAGGCGCTGCGCCGGATCAACGAAGGAGCCGCAATGATCCGGACCAAGGGTGAGGCAGGGACCGGCAATGTTGTCGAGGCTGTCCGCCATATGCGCAATATCCTGGGAGAGATACGGATGCTGAAAGGCATGGATCGTCAGGAGATGATCGATTATGCACGGGATATCGAAGCCCCCGCAGAACTGGTCATCGAATGTTCGGAGCGCGGACGGTTGCCTGTTGTGAACTTCTCAGCCGGTGGTATTGCCACCCCCTCAGATGCAGCGATGATGATGCAGCTGGGAGCCGATGGTGTTTTTGTCGGATCCGGCATTTTCAAATCCTCCAGCCCCGAGCGGATGGCGAAGGCGATTGTTGAGGCGGTCAACCATTTCAATGAACCTGAGGTTATCGCACGGGTAAGCCGCGGTCTTGGCGACGCGATGCCGGGACTTGATGTGCACACCCTCAGGGACGATGAGGTGCTACAGACCCGTGGACGTTAAGATCGGCGTACTTGCGCTCCAGGGAAATGTGAGCGAACACATTGATGCGTTCCTGCTGGCGCTTAACCGGATGGGGCAGGGTGCCTCATCCGAAGTTTTTGAAATCAGACACCCTGCTGACCTTTCAGGATGCAATGCCCTTGCAATCCCTGGAGGGGAATCAACGACCATCTCCCGCCTCATTGACAAGAACCACATGTACGAGCCGATCCGCTCGTTTTCCGGTGGTATTTTTGCTACATGCGCCGGCATGGTGCTGATGGCGACGCATGTTGATGATACCCGTGTCCATACGCTGGACCTTATCGATATGACGGTGGACCGGAACGCATTCGGGCGACAGAGAGAGTCGTTTGAAGCTGACCTCCCGATCGAAGGACTTGATGGGGGCCTGTTCCATGCGATTTTCATCCGGGCACCGGTTGCGACCTGCGCTGGAGCGGGTGTTTCGGTGCTCTCCCGGATGGATCAGGGGATAGTTGCGGTTGAGTACGGGAAGCACATGGCGCTCTCGTTCCATCCGGAACTTTCGTGCGATACCCGTCTGCACGAGCGGTTTTTGAAAAATCTCAGAACCTGACCGTGAGGAAGATCCAATAATCCATCAACTCTTTATCCCAATTCCTGCAGATATCCTTTCAGAGGCAAAAACGTATGGTAAACCTTTCAGATGCATTTATTCTGATTGCCATTGTTGTACTGGCTATACTTGGAATCGTGCTATACATAGCGACAAAAGTTTCAGGTTATGTCAGACATAATATCCGTTCAATTTGAGGAATGTACCCACTCGAAAAGATCCCTCATTCTGTTAGTCATACTTGGAAAATTATGACGCCATGTATAGTAGTCGAAGGAAAGCAGATGAAAACCCGCCCCTCGAGATGGGCATTTCTTGCATTCCTCCTGATAATTGCCGGAATCGTGTTTTTGAGAAAACTGCCTCATCGGATACGGTCTGATAGGTGCCGGGGTTCTCCTCGCATTTATCGATATTATAGTCAGATACAGAAATCAGTGCAAAACCCGATAACCTGAGAGTTTTTCCTTCCCCTGTTGTTACCCTCGCATTGGCTGCTTTCCAGAAACAGCACCACCAGATTAATTGTCGTTGAAATAATAACCTCATTTTATGGACACCTCAACCGTACAGCTCAGAAACAAGATCACCATCCGTTTCATCGCCGGCATCATCGTGATCAGCGCTATACTATTCCTGCTTGCCGGTTCATTCCTGTACTGGCAGGGATGGATTTACCTTATTGTCATTTTTGTGCCGCTGTTTTTTGCTGTCTCATATTTCCTGAAAAACGACCCGGGGCTTCTTGAACGCCGCATGAAGATGCGGGAGAAGGAAAGCGAACAGAAACGGATCGTCATCCTGTCGGCGATCATTTTCCTTGTCGGTTTTCTTATTCCCGGACTGGATTATCGTTACCAGTGGTCTGATATGCCATTGGTGCTTGTTCTTGCTGCTGATGTGATCGTGTTTCTTGGCTACAGTATTTCCTTTCTCACCTTGCGGGAGAACAGCTACGCTTCGCGTATCATCGAAGTTGAATCCGGGCAGAAGGTTATCTCTACCGGACCGTATGCAGTTATCCGGCACCCTATGTATGCAGGATTTCTCCTGATGTTTCTGTTTACCCCGCTTGCTCTTGGGTCGTATTGGGCACTGGTCGTGTTTGCTCCACTCGCGGTATTGATCATATTCAGGATTTTGAATGAGGAAGAGGTGCTGTTACGGGAGTTACCGGGATATCGGGAATACTATGGGAAGGTGAGGTACCGGTTGGTGCCGGGTGTGTGGTAAATCTCCCGTTATCCCAACCTGCCTGTCGCTATCACACCCTCTTCATCGCCTCTGTCTTCAGCTCCTTTGGCATCAGCTCAATAGCGTATCGCAGAGCCGTCCGGGACATCTCCTTCTTATTTTTCATTACATAATCGAACACATCTTTCTGGTGCTTCCGGCTCGCTTCCTTGAGGAGCC
>Ga0315284_10012026_pt1 | contig 12324 bp, 13 predicted proteins | sample YL17G09_16_MG_FD_203696 | JGI IMG/M metagenome (GOLD analysis project Ga0315284, IMG submission 203696) | Sediment microbial communities from Yellowstone Lake, YNP, Wyoming, USA - YL17G09_16 | ecosystem: Environmental > Aquatic > Freshwater > Lake > Sediment | place: USA: Wyoming | collected...
CGATTATTATACAAACGATTATTATACAAACGATTATTATACAAACGATTATTATACAAACGATTATTATACAAACGATTATTATACAAACGATTATTATACAAACGATTATTATACAAACGATTATTATACAAACGATTATTATACAAACGATTATCATACAAACAATTATATTAAATATCATCAAAATCAACAACTTCTTCAACGTCTCCATCATCTTCCGCAATTCTTAATGTAATTTTTTCAGTTGTGACAGATTTCATCTCTTGAATTAATTTGTCTCTCTCAAAATCACGGTCAGTTCCAAATACCACATCATCATCTACTGCTCCATCTCCTATAAATTTTTTAGTTACATCATTGCTTTCTAATATATACCAATTTTCGGAAACAGTTTCTTTTAATCGTTGTTTATCTGTATCCATATATACTTCTAATAAGTCACATTGTTGTAATTTTTCCTTTCCTTTTGAAAGAATAGATGTTTTTTCAGAAGGAATATCCCATTCTCTTAATCCAATTAAGACCCATTTTCCACATTCAACCATATTATCACGCTTACCTCTACCGGTAAATTTTCCTCTAATATGTCCCAATCTATTCATACTATCTATACATTGACAATGAAACATTCCATTTCCAAGCATCTTTGTTACTATAGCATAACTCTCTCCTTTATTTTCTGAAATACGCAAATTGTTTTTATTTCCAACTGTATGTTTTCTGGCAAATTTCTTATGTCCTGAACCACCTTGAGTATTCTTTACCATCTTTGATTATATGTATTATACTATATCTATTAATCTTTATATTAATTTCAATTTTATTTTAAGCCGTAAATTAATATTGCAAACCATCATTATCAAACTCATCTAACTCTTCATCATAAACTTCAAATATACCATTCTTTTTATATTGAACATTAAACCATTTCCAATTATGAATTTTTTCTATTGGTTGAATACTTTTATGTTGGCTTTCCAAGGTTTGCTCATCAGGTTCTAAACCATAAAGATAATAAAATTCTTGCTTTAATTCGTCATCTGGAACATCTTTAAATATAATTTTTTGTTTCATATAATTAGGAAATCCTCCAAATTGTCTTATTCTTTTAGACCATAATGGACTAAATGCAGCATGGTATTCCCAATTATTCCAATATTGGTCTTGTATATTATATTTACTTCTTTTTAATTTAAAGAGACTAAGATGTTTTAGTTTATCAATGCTACAAATATATGCGTCTTCTAATATATTATAATGTTTGACATTGCTAATCGTTTCATAAGAAATTATATCACTTGGTTCAACACCAATATAAATACTTTTACCCTTTTTAATATTATGCTTTTTTGAAAATAAGGTCATAATTTTAGTCAATAATATTATATTCGGCGATATATTGAGCTTTATAACAAACATAAAATCTTTTATTAATTTTGACTTTGTTAGTTTAAGTTCGTTTTCAAATGTATCTAAGAAAATTATATAAATATCTAGAACATTAATTAGTCCTTTATTAACATTTAGTATCCATTGAGAAATTGACCGAAAATCTTCAACCAATATCCATTGATTAATGTTTTGTGTAGCAGTTATTATGTCAGTTATTTTAGAACAATCATATGTTATTTCGACTTCAAAATTTTCGCACAAATTTCTCATAATGAAAATATCGCTATTAAATGGTCTGAAAAGAAGATTCTGAATTATTGAACTAACAATACAATCTTGTGTCGGTTCATTTTCTCCATTTGTTAGTATCCATTCTTTATGCTTTTTAAATAAATATGCTTCAAAAGTTGGATTGATCGTCGCAAAGAAATCGTAATATATCTTCCAAATAAGGTTAAACAATTCATGCTTAAATCCGCTATAATAAAGCTCATAAGCCCAAAATATAGAATCATCGCTTTTATTCAATATTGAAACTAACAAAGCTATGCGCACTTCATCTTTTATATATAAATATCGCGTAAAAACCAAGTCATTTCCAGGTAAATCAATAGTAAACACATCATCCTTTTTAATAAATATATTATCGTTTTTAACAAATTGCATATTTATGAGTAAGTTATAATATTTAGTCGTATCTATTTTTTTATTTCAATTTTAAGTATTTAAGAATTATTTGATTAAAAAATATTAAATAATCTTTATAGAATATATATAATGGGTTTAACTGGTGGAAAACGCAAGGCAAATAAAAGTCTACTGGCTTGGGTTAAATTTGTTAAGAAGGTTCAAAAGGAAGAAAAACTTAACTATAAAGAGGCAATTCATCGTGCGAAACAACGCAAAGATAAGGGAGAAAAATGGATGACTGGTGGAGGAGATGATAATATGCCTACGAATGATGATAATATGGATGATGATAATATGCATATGGATGATGACGAAGAAGAATACGAAGAAGATAACCATGAATTAAATATGGGCGGAGGAAGACGCAGACGCAGAACCATGCGTAGATCTAGAGGTCGCGGAAGAGCTAGAGGAAGAACCGCTCGCAGATCAAGAGGAAGAACAGCAAGCCGTTCGAGAGGAAGATCTGCACAAAGATCAAGAGGACGTACATAAACAATTAATAATATCTTTATAATCTTTAGGTTCAAGACCATCTAACATTGTATCAAACTGTTCAAGAGTGGAATCAATTAATAATCTTTTCAAAGGGTTTAGATGAATATTGCCAACTAACAACTTCATAAAAAGTATTATGAATTTGTTTTTAGTTTTAATAGATTTATATACGTCTATTAATATTCTTAAAAATAAAATGCTTAAAGCATAATTATCCCAAGTATTACTAAATTGTAAAATATCTGTCAAAATATAGTCATAGGACTTGTTAACATATTTTTTAAAATATTTAAGAGATTCATCTTTATACAAACTAACAAGTGAATCACCAAACATTTTTAAAATTGTATTATTGTTTACTACATCATTTACAATGGTTTCAATATTATAACTAGATAAACTTTCAAGTTTGTTAGTTAGAAGATAAGATAAGATGTGTAATTCAATTGGCCATTCAAGATACTCTGGATCATATGCGATAATAAATCGTTTTATATTTTGCGAAATATGTTTAGACGATACATCGATTGAAAATGAAAAATTAGTTAACAAAGGATATTCAGATTTATTAATGACTATGGAATCAAAATTAATATGGTTATGAAAAATATGATTATCAACTAACAAATGTAATGAATTCAATAGATGTTTATAAAAATTAATAAGAGTCAATATATATTTTGACGGATGTTCCGAGTTCTTTAAATAGGTTTTTAAATATATTAATTCTTGAACTTCATATTCTAATAATATTGTATTATCCTTTCTAATGGCATTGCTCCTTATATTAGTAGAGTTTTCATCTAATTCTGTTATTCTCAATTCTTTATTGTTCTCATATAAATGAAATCGTATCTTGTGTTCATCAATTTTTCTTATTATTTTTTGATTTGTTAGTTCATTTTTTGTAAAAAAGTCCAATGTAACTATTTTATATTTTTTTTGTTTTTTAATGCTGTTTTCAAATTCATTAAAAAAATAAAACACACATCCCTCTAATTCCTTATTATTTTTCATTAATCTTTATAATTAATAAATTTATGTATTTTTTACTCGTTTATTTACCTGTTGTTAGCATAAAATACCTATTCTTATAAGTTTTCTTAATCTTGTCTTGAATTAGTTCTGAATCTTTTATCCCATTTTCAAAGAGAGTTGTTATTGTTCCTTTAACAATTGACTCATAATCTTTACAAAATGATAGAAATCCTATTTTTGGCTGATAGTTATTGTCATTTATATTATCTGTAATATGTTTATCCATTGCCTCTAATAATTCTTTTGACACACTAATATATTGTCTGCGTTGTCTAGGTTCTTTAATTTGAGTACTCTTTTTTCTAAAATAATATCTTACGCTTTTAAACATTTTATCCATTATATCTCCATCATAATCTAAATTTATTAAGCGTCTTGATTCTTGGATAATTATATCATTATTTTCTTCTGCCCATATGTTCCATGCTTCCTTAAAATCCTTTCTTTCATCATATTGATGAATTTTTGAAAAATTATACAACTCTTGCATGAAATCTTCTGAAAACTTAAATCTGTAAATCGCAGAAGATAAATTATGTTTCTCTATTGGTTTATCTGTATCTATTATTTGGTCTTTTATTATTTGGTCTTTTATTATTTGGTCTTTTATTATTTGGTCTTTTATTATTTGGTCTTTTATTATTTGTTCTTTCTTTATCATATTTTCTTTATTTTTATTGATAATTATTGAACTTGTTCGGCAATTATCAATTAATGTAAAAGGAATAATAACGTCATTTTCTAGATTCATATTTGTATTATAGTTATTTATGGTTATGGTATTATTTAAAGCTTATTTGTATTTCAATTTTTTATTTTTTATTTAAATAATTATAATAAATGAATAATTTAATGAACGCTGGAATAAAGACATTTACAATTACATCACAACCTTTTTATGACGAATATTCTCAATGTTATAAAAATATAATGATGGTTAATGCTGAACCTCAAGGACCAATAAGAAGACTTGTTAGAAGAATAAAATTACCAAAATTATCTCCTTTTCAAAGAGAAGGTCCTTGTAATCCTATTCAAAAATGTGGCTTGGTATTAAAAAGATTGAGTGGAATTGGTACTAATTGTTTTTGTAAAGATGGAGATTTAATGACTCCGGACGAAATTCCTGATCTAATATCATTTTTAACAGGAAATGGATATCAAATTGAGACCCAAATAACTAATATGTTGAACCAAAGTGATATAAAATTGTCTGATAAAAGATTAGCATTTACAGCAACATATTATGGAACAACTCAGCCAAACATAACTTACACGCGTTAAAAAATTGATTTAGTTTTATTTAAATATAAAACTAAATATAAACTCTAAATATAAAGCCTAAATATAATGAATCGTGAACAGATTGAAACTGAATTGCTATTAGTATTGCCAAATAATTTTGAAAATTATGATATTGATATACAAACATTAATAGTAAAATATTTAACACAATTGGATAAAATTGAAAGACAGGCTTATACCATCGGAAAAAGACACTTAGGTTCATCATTTAACTTAATTAAAAGCAATGGGTTTATTAAATGGAAGAAAAATAATGCATGATTTAATTTTAACGTTTTCGAGATAATTTACGTCTCTGATTATTTCGTTTTTTACTTTTATTTAAGTTAGGTGATAAAAAATCAATTTGTGATTTGCGAATTCTTCCACCTATCATTCTTGCCTCTTTCTTAAGGGTTGTTAATTGGTTTTGCATTTGTCCAGCTACTTGAGTTATTGTTGGGGATGTTGGCATTTTAGGCATTTTGGGTAATGTAGGTATTTTAGGTATTTTAGGTAATGTAGGCATTTGCGGAATATTATTTTGTATTATTGAGCGTCCATAATCATCTACTTGTTTTTTAGCAGAAGTTATTATATTAGACACTCCTTTATTAACATCTGTTGACACATTTCTTACCAATTCTATACCTTTATTTAATAATGACGACGCTTTTTCTCTTTGTTCTTGTAAATTTTCATAAGCTTCTGAACCAGTAGTTGTTAATTCGGCAACAGTTTCACCGGCTTGAGCAGCAGCAGTAACTGCTTTTGATGCTTCAGATAAAGCAAACATTGGAGGAAATTCGTTAGCAGCAGTCATTATAGCGCTTGAACCAGTTTCTGTTAGTTTTTTTATGCCAGTGTCTATTATGTCTTCTGCCTCTTCTATTGATGGTTTTAAAACATCAAGACTATCTTTTAACAATTCTCCTGCTTCTTTTTTTAATTCTTCACCTTCAACAGAATTTAAAGCAGTAACCACATTTTTCATTGAGTCCTTTAATTCAGATACAGTTTCACTAGCTGATTTATTAGGGTCAATGCCAATTTTTTCTCCAATATTATTCAAAACATTTGAACTAACATTAGTTACAGCTGAAGCTAATAAATTGGTTGCTTGTGTTATATTTCCTTGTAATGATGGCATCATTTCTTTTTGTTCTTTTGGTAATTGAGTTTCTTTTGGTAATTGTTGTTCTTCTACTAATAGAGGTTCTTTTGAACTAATACCCCCATACATTTTTCGTTTTGATTGTTTTTTTAAATATCTTCGTCTATTTATTTTTTTTGTTTTATATACCATTTATATTATATCTATTTTTTATTTTGCTGTTCTTTGTTGTATTTCTTAAAGTCAGCATAAGTCATTGTTAAATTTTTATCAACAATTTTCCTATCTATTTTTTTCAAAGGACAAAAGTTAGTTAATCTACCTTCCCAAGTATATCTATTTGCGTTCTCTTTTAATAATTGTTTTTCTATTGGTTTATTTACATCAGGTAAATTAGACTTTATTTGCGGAGGCAATACCGTATTATTATTTGAACGATTTTTCATTGGTCTTGTTGATTGCTCTTTTGTATCCTTATTATAACTCTTTAACTGAACCATTACTTGTTTTGTAGTATTTTTTCTTTCAGATTTCATTTTATCATCTTCCTCTTTTTTCTGTTTATCTTCATCATATTTTTGCTCTGCCTTCTTTAATTCATCCTCAATATCAACAAAAATTGATTTACACCAATATGTCATTACATATTTTCTACCAACTGACTCTAAATATCTATATGGCATCGTACTATTACTAAAATATTCAAAAGATTTTTTATCATTATTATATCTCATATAAATGTTACCCAAAGGAGTATGTTCTAAAATATAATTATCCATAAATTTATCTAACTTTTTATTAATAATTGTTTCGCGAGCTTTTAATAGCATATCATCGTCTGTCATTATCAGCTTATTTATATCTTCTAATTTTTTTAAAAGTGTATCTTTTGTTACTATCAATTGTTTATATAAGTCTTCATAATCCACATTATTAAGCTCATCATCATCATCATCAATCACATCAAAAAATGTTAATAATTCATTATTATCTTGTTTTTCTTGAATTTCAGTTATTTTTAATAATTCTTGTTGAACACTATTTAACGCGTTTAAATGAGAAGTTTCATAATCTAGTTTTATTTTAGCATATTCTTGCCTTTCATCCTCTAATTCAAAATCATACAAATAAAAATCGTTTGAAAAACTTTTAAATTTTTCCAAATATTTATCATCATATTTTTCTTCTTTAACGGAAACCTTGTTACTAGACGATTCATCTAAATCTTCAATTATATTCCATTTAACTTTTTTTTCTTCAGAATCTGAATAATCAAAAATCAAAGGATTGTATTCGCAAATAAAATTATAAAATTCAACTACTTTAAAAATACGTTCTTTCATCCTTACATAAAAAAAATAATATTTATTATTGTTTATATTATTATTAATTGTAGAATACAAATTACAAATACATAACACTCCAGCAATTGCCAACATGAGGTCTGCGATATTATACATTAAATATAATAATATTTAATATATTTATATGTTTAAGTTGTTTATTCAGATACTTCTTTTTCTCTTTCCTCAAATAGTTGCGAAATTTCCGTTGTTAAAATAGGCACATCTATTAATTCAAATGTATTGTCTTCATTATCAGGATGTAATCTAACTAAACATAATTTTGTAACTTGTTTATCATATTTGCGTTCTAAAATAGCTTTATATGTATTTAATTGTAATGTATAATGCCAGAAATTTGAATCAGGCATATGACCAATCAAAGGATTAATCGCACATTTTTTCCAACCATTTACCTTTGTAATATCTTTACTACGTTTCCAATCATAAATAGTTAAAGTTCCATCAGGATTTTCATATACCATATCAATTGAACCGGCAAGTTTTAACTTTTCATCAAAAATCATCCATTCTGTGCGATAAGGTTTTAAATCGGGGTGTTCGCATACAAAATGAAGGAAATATTCCCACTCAACTTTGTCATCAATATGTTCTTTATATTCGTTTTTATAAATATCATATAAATCTTTATGAGTATAATCAGCACAACATCGCGTATCATTCATAAAATTCTCAATTCGTTCGTGTAAGTTGGTTCCCGCAGCAGAAACAGTGTCTCCATTAGTTTTCCAACTATTTTTTATTTCTTCTGCTGTCATTCCCCAATATTTATGACCTGGTCCCCAAGACTTACCTTTAAACATGTTTTGAATAATAGCGTCCGAATCAAATTTTGGAAAATGATTATGATTCCAAGTAGTTACAGATGTATATTTTGAATTTGGATCATTTGTGATTTCATATTTATGACCTCTATTATAAAAATTAATAAATCTATCACGAGAATGTGGATGTTGATTTTGTAAAACTGGTTCTGACATTTTTGCGTTGTTATATATCTTTGTATTATGTCTTTAAATAAGTATTTATTTTATTCAATTTTTTTATTTTTTTTCTAATTGTTTAACTCTTTGTTTAAGTTCTTGAATTTCTTTAATTAAAACACCAATTAAACCACTATAATTTACTGATTGGTTTTTTTCTCCGTCCTTTTCGCATTCAACTAAAAATGGATAATATTCTTGTAATTCGTGAGCGATTACGCCAATACTTTCTTTACCAGTGGCTTTATATTTATAATAAACTGGATTTAAATTATCAACTGAATATTTTTCTAGATCCAATGGTGTTATATCTTCTTTAAGTCTGTAATCTGAAGTTGTTGTAACTGTACCGCAAGTTAAATTTCCATTATCATCAAAAATCCACTTGTTACCAAACCCAACCTGATTTATGTCGTTAATATAAAAGTAATCCATACTAGCAAGATATTTAGGATACACATTAAATAAATCACGGTTAGATATTTGTTTATTAATTGACAGTGTGCCTGCTGTCGAACCAGGAGATATGTTTATTGAACCTGATACACTTAATGTAGGTGGGATAGCCGAGAGTCCAGTGAAACCTTGGCCTGGGTAAGAATTAAAACCCGTTGTCCCAATACTAACAAGTCCAGCATTATAATATATATTAGTTGAAGGAGTTCCAGTACTCCAAAGATTGCCTCCTCCTCCTGTAGCTCCTTGAATACCAGTTGCTCCCTGAAATCCTGCTCCTGTAGCTCCTTGAACTCCTGTAGCCCCTTGAGTCCCTGTAGCCCCTTGAGTCCCTTGAGTCCCTTGAGTCCCTTGAGTCCCTTGAGTCCCTTGAGTCCCTTGAGTCCCTTGAGCCCCTTGAACCCCTTGAGTCCCTTGAGCCCCTTGAACCCCTTGAACCCCTTGAGTCCCTGTAGCCCCTGTAGCTCCTTGAGTCCCTTGAGCCCCTTGAGTCCCTTGAGCCCCTTGAGTCCCTTTAGCCCCTGTAGCACCTTGATGGCCTTGTGTTCCTGTAGCTCCTTGATGGCCTTGTGTTCCTGTAGCTCCTTGATGGCCTTGTGTTCCTGTAGCTCCTTGTGTTCCTGTAGCACCTTGTAGCCCCTGTGGTCCCTGAAATCCTGTTTCTCCCTGAAATCCTGCTCCTGTAGCACCTTGAGGGCCTTGTGTTCCTGTAGCTTGAGCAGTTGACATGTTTGTCCCATCTTGAAAATATATAGTTCCAGTATGTAATATAGAATTTCCACTCATATCAATGTGACCAGCAAAGGTCTCCTTAGAATTTAATTGTCCCGAATGATTATTTATATTCATTTGTTCAGCATTTGAAATATAGCTTTTTGTAATATTATTATTAGCAGAATAATTTAAACCACCATATCTTCTAAAACTAGACATTTATTATATCATTATTTAAATAAATTTTAGTTTGTTTCTTAATATAATTTGCGACTTTTTCTTCTTCTTTTATTTTGTTTTTTTGTATATCGCCGGCTTTTTCGTTTAGTTAATGCTCCTTCTAAAGTTATTGGTTTAGATAAAAAATCGTTCATCAGTCGTTTTTCAAGAGGTATTTTGACAGGTTGAATTCCCAAAAGTTTCATCAATTCTTCATTATTTAATTTCATATTAACAATTTTTTCATTACCATTATCATTTATATTTAACTTAATATTAGCTACAGAACCGTCATAATTTCCTTTCCATTCAATTTCATTTTGTGTTTTGCCTGAATTATCTTGAATTAATGTTTTAGTAAATCCATAATTCTCAATATAAGCCATTACTATTAACCAATATAATTTTTATATTGGTTAATTATATGGAATTAATTATTAATGAATTAGATGAGTCAATATTTAATGATAATATTGAAAATTATTACGAAGATACATCTCAAGAATCATTTGAACAAATACCAGAAAATATAATAAAAGTTATTAAAAAAAATGTTCTTAAAAAAAATGTTCAATTTGATGATTCATTAAAACCGCTTCATCAGTCATTTCCAAAAGCCAATTCAAAACGCATAAGAACACAAGTAGCAAATCAAGGTCCAAAAATATCATTTGACGATATATTATCAAAAATGGGCACATTTGTATCTGATGGCAAATTACATCTTATTGATAGAAATACTTTACCACAACAACAGCAACAACAGCAACCAAAACAATATAATCAACAGCAACCAAAACAATATCAGCAAGCTGAAACAAATATTCCGCAAAATAGTTATATATATAATAAATATTTTAAGGATAATATGCTGCAACAAGACACAATTAGAAAGCCAAAAACATTACAAGAATATAAAATAATGGTAATAAAAGATTATATTCAATCGCAAAGAATAAAGCAAATGAAATCAACCAAACTAATAATGCCAACGTCAAATATAAGTATGTCATCGGGCCATTCAAGTAATTTAAATAAATTGTTTAACTTCTCAAAAAGATAAAAATATATATTATTTATATGAATAACCAAGAAATAAATATTTTAAAAAAAAAGACAACAAAAATAATTCCAGAACCATCACCAAAAAACATTACATTAAAATCGGCATCTAATAAAAAGACAAGATGTAAAAAGGGAACAAAAAAATATAAACCTTTAGGGTCAGGTTGTTATCCTCAATATGAAATATATAATTATCATACTTTTGCCAAACTAACAAAAAAATATGGTTTTAAACCTCAAAAATCAAAATCTAAAAAAATAACTCCTGGGCTCATAATTGATGAGTCATCCCCAACTTTATATCTATCTTTATCATCATCGCCGTCTCCAAAATCTTTATTACCTTCTCCAAAATCATTTATAAAAATGAAAAGATGTAAAAAGGGTACAAGAAAATATCAACCTATAGGTCCAGATTGTTATACTAAAAATGAAATAGATAATTATCATACTTTTGCCAAACTAACAAAAAAATTTGCGTTTAAACCGCCAAAATCTGTAAAACAAAAAACCCAAAAAAAGCATTCTCCAAAAATAGTTGAAGTAGAAGTAGAACCAGAACCAGAACTTAAAATAGCGGAACCAGAACTTAAAATAGCGGAACCAGAACTTAAAATAGCGGAAAGAAAAATTATTAAAAAGAAAAGACATTTAAATATACCTGTTGAATTAGAGATAATGGAGGAAAGGCCAAAAAGATATAATGAAGAATTTATTGAATTAATGGAAAAACTAAGCAACATAATGCATAAAAAAGGCGAACCATTTAGAGCGAAGGCATATCAAAAAGCCCAAGAAACAATTATGTCTTATCCGGGCGATATTACATCTCCAGATCAATTAAAAGGACAACCAAGAATTGGCGCAACAATAATGGATAAGTTAAACGAATATGTTCTGACTGGAACGCTGAGAGTTTTAGAGAGAGAAAAAACTGATCCAACTAATATTTTAAGCGATATTTACGGAGTTGGTCCAAAAAAGGCAAAAGAATTGGTTAATGCTGGAATTAAAAGCATTGATGAGTTAAGAGAACGGCAAGATAAATTATTAAACGATGTTCAAAAAGTTGGATTAAAATATTATGAACAGATTCAAGAAAGAATCCCAAGAAGCGAGATTGAAGAATTTGAAGAAATATTTGATGTTGCGTTTAAAAAAACATCTCAGGGAACCTCAGATTCAAAATTTGAAATCGTTGGTTCATATAGAAGAGGTGCGAAAACATCAGGAGATATTGACGTTATTATAACAAGTAATACAGGAACAGTTTATAATAATTTTATTGATTACTTATTAACAAATGGAATTATTTTAGAGGTTTTATCGCGTGGTCCGTCAAAAACTCTTGTTATTGCGCGATTACCAAGAGTCAGCAAAAATGGAGAAGAAAGAATAGCACGACGTGTTGATTTTTTATATGCTCCTCCTGAAGAGTTTGCGTTTGCTATATTGTATTTTACAGGTTCAAAAATATTTAATACAGTTATGAGACAATACGGGT
>Ga0315284_10012028_pt1 | contig 12324 bp, 6 predicted proteins | sample YL17G09_16_MG_FD_203696 | JGI IMG/M metagenome (GOLD analysis project Ga0315284, IMG submission 203696) | Sediment microbial communities from Yellowstone Lake, YNP, Wyoming, USA - YL17G09_16 | ecosystem: Environmental > Aquatic > Freshwater > Lake > Sediment | place: USA: Wyoming | collected...
AGATGAGCCATGTTTTCGTACGGTTCGCGCTGCCCATGAACTGGGACTACGCGGAACTCAACCCCCTGTCCGATTCGTCTGGAAACTACCTGGCCTGCATGGACTGGGTGGCCCGAGTGGCCCAGCATACTTTGGACGCAGCCAAGAACAGCGCTCAACCTCGAGCGTTTGCAGCGTCCGCAACCACGAACGATGGTGACAGCGGCTGCGCCGACCTGGTACTGACTGATCCTCCCTACTATGATGCCATCCCATACTCAGACGCCATGGACTTCTTCTACGTTTGGCTTCGCCGCACTCTGCACGGGCTTTCTCCACAAATCGACAGTGCCTTCTCCGAGCCTCTGGGCCCTAAGTGGGACCACGAGAAGGGTGACGGTGAGCTGATCGACGACGCCAGCCGCTTTGGCGGCGACGCCGAGAAGTCGAAGGCCGTGTATCAAGACGGCATGTTTAGGGCATTTGGCGCCTGTAAAGACTCGCTGGCCCCAGACGGGCGGATGGTTGTGGTCTTCGCTAACAAGCAGCCTGAAGCATGGGAAACGTTGGTCTCCTCTATGATTCGGGCTGGCTTTGTGGTAGATGCGTCTTGGCCTATCCAGACGGAGATGGGCAACCGAACGCGAGCGCAGGGCTCCTCCGCCCTGGCCTCCTCCGTCTGGCTCGTCTGCCGGAAACGGCCGGAGACGGCGCGGCCCGGCTGGGACACGCAAGTGCTGCAAGAGATGCGCTCTCGCATCCACGACCGCCTGCACGCCTTCTGGGACGCCGGCATCCGGGGGCCGGACTTCGTCTGGGCAGCCACTGGCCCCGCCTTGGAGGCCTACAGCAAGCACCCCGTGGTCAAGAAGGCGGACGAGCCCAACGCCGTCCTCACCGTCTCCGAGTTCCTCCGCCACGTCCGGCGCATCGTTGTGGACTACGTGGTCGGCCGCGTCCTCTCCCGCGACGGCGAGAGCGAGGGCGCCGCGGGTCTGGACAACCCGACCATCTACTACCTGCTCCACCGCCACGACTTCGGCTTCACCGAGGCGCCGGTCGGAGCGTGCATCCTCTACGCGCAGTCGTGCAACCTCCGCGACCGTGACCTGGCCGACCGCTACGACTTAGTGACCTTCACTAGCGGTTCCGCTGAGGCCGAAGAGGAGGAAGAACTGGAAGACGAAGAGGCCGACGAGGAGCCAGAGGAGCGGGGTAGCGGGAGCAAGATGAAGCTCAAGCGCTGGGACCAGCGTCGGGGCAAGGGGTTAGGGTTGGAGACCGAGGGTCGGCCTGCGCCGCTGATCGACCAGGTGCACCGCATCATGCGTCTCTGGCGGGAGGGCGATGTCCAGAAGGTGGACGCCTACATCGAAGACCGTGGCCTTAGGGGTAATGCCCTCTTCCCGCGCTTGCTCCAGGCCCTTATCGAACTGGCGCGCAAGAACAACCAACCCGACGAACGAGCGCTCCTGGAGACGATCATGAACCACATGACCGCCCGCGGCGCCCACCCCCAGATGCGGCTGATGGAAACCCACGAGGAGGGGACCGGTGGCACCGCATAACTTTGGCCCTGCCTCCGCAGGGGAACGGATCGTCTTCGGGGCGTCCAGGCCGGGCTACAACGGCAAAGACGTGCCTGTGGGAGACGTCGACCAGTGGATCGAGTTCATGCGGAGCCGCGGCATCCGGCGCGTCGTCTGTCTGCTGCCGGACTCCCAGCTCGCCTACTACCGCAGCGTGCCCAGCGGCTTGTTTGGCTACTACCGTGAGGCCTTCGGGGCACACAATGTCCACTGCAGTGCGGTCGAGGACTACCACCTGGCGAGCCCAGAAGGGCTTCACGGCGTCATGCAGTTCCTGCGGCGGGCGGACAGCGAGGGCCAACCGACCGTCGTGCATTGTTCGGGCGGCAGTGGTCGCACCGGCCATGTGCTGGCTGCCTGGCTGGTGCATGGGCGCGGCCTGGAACCGAAGCCGGCCTTGGACGCGGTACGGCATTCCGGCCGCAACCCGTTCGAGGCGGTCCGGGGTGGCACAGCGACGAACCAAGAGCTCCTTGCGCTGCTTGAGAGCGTTAGGCCTCAGAAGGGAGGCATAGGGATGGCATCAGGCAAGACGACCCCATGGCACGAGATTGCCACGCTGAGAGACGACCTCCGGACGGGTGAACTCACCCTCAGCATCTTCGCCGCCGACCTGTACGACGTGGTCATGGGACGTGCTCGACCTGTCTACCAGGAACCCGAGCAGTTCTTCTCTCTTACCTACCCCACCTTTAACCTACGGGAGCTGGTCAAGGACGTCCTGCAAAGGCTGGCAGGCAAGAATGACAAAGCCGTACGCCAGCTAGAGCTGACATACGGTGGCGGCAAGACGCATGCCCTCATCACCCTCCATCACCTGGTCAACGACCCCGATAACCTGCCTGACCTTCCGGCGGTCCATGAATTCCGGCAGCACGCTGGAGGCATCACGCCGCCGAAGGCCCGCATCGTCTCCCTCTGCTTCGACAAGCTGGATGTCGAGAAGGGGATGGAGGTGCACGGTCCGAACGGAGAGACGCGCTGGCTGCGCCAGCCGTGGAGCGTGCTGGCCTTCCAGATCGCCGGCGCAGACGGCCTGCGCCTCCTGCACGCCGAAGGGAAGGAGGAGGAACGGGAGGCGCCTCCGGCGGAAAACCTTCTGCGCGACCTCTTGGAGATCCCAACAAAGGAAGGTCTAGCTACCCTGGTGCTCATCGATGAGGTGCTGATGTACGCCCGCGAGAAGGTGGGGCTGGATCCGCAGTGGCGCCATCGCCTCCAGGACTTCTTTCAGGTGTTGACGCAGGCGGCCACCAAGGTGGACCGAGCCTGCATCGTCGCGTCCCTCCTCGCCACCGATCCACGGAAAAGTGACGAACTGGGCAAAGAGATCGCCCAGGAGCTGTACGCTATCTTCCGCCGCGAGAGGGAGGAGGGTGTCCAACCCGTCGAGAAGCAAGATGTGGCGGAGATCCTCCGGCGGCGGTTCTTCACGGCTGAGTCGATCCGCGACCGGGGGCGCTTCCTGCCGCACGTCGTCGCAGCACTGGAGGGCATCTCGGTGCTCGACGAGGGGACCCGCAAGAACCGGCAGGCAGAGGAGGAACGCTACCTCGACAGCTACCCCTTCCATCCGGAGTTGACAGAGGCGCTGTACACCAAGTGGACCCAGTTGGAGGGGTTTCAGCGGACCCGAGGCGTGCTCCGAACCTTTGCCATGGCCCTGCGCGCCGCCGAGAAGTGGGACACGTCTCCGCTTGTGGGGGCCAACGTCCTGCTCAACACACCCGCCAGCCCCAGTCTTTCCGAAGCCGCCCGCGAGTTGACCTCGATCGCGGCTTCAGAGGCGTACGAGGGCAAGCGCCAGGAATGGGCGGCCATCTTGGAAGGGGAACTAGCCAAGGCGAGGGACATCCAGAGTGAGTTCCCGGCGCTCAAGGGGCGCGAAGTGGAACAAGCAGTGATGGCAACATTCCTTCATTCCCAGCCTATCGGCCAGCGAGCTTTCACCCGCGATTTGCTCGTCCTTCTGGGGGCTGCCAAGGCAGACAAGATCGAGTTGGAGAAGGCGCTGCGCCGCTGGACGGAGGTCTCCTACTTCTTGGACGAAGCGGCGGTCGCCGAGGCCACCAATGGAAGCGGGGCTGCTGTGCTGGAGCTTCCCAAGTGGTGGCGCCTTGGCACCAGACCCAACCTGCGCCAAATGCACAGTGACGCCTGCGCGCGTGTTGGCCCGCCGGAGGTCATAGAAATGACCCTGCGGGATTGGATTGCCAAGGAGAAGTGTCTGACTGCCGGAGCAGCGGCAGCAGGTGCTCGGGTGCACAACCTGCCCGACCATGCCCGAGACGTCCAGGATGACGGCGACTTCCACTACGTCGTCCTTGGGCCTCGGGCAGCCTCGGAGCCCGGCAAGCCGAGCGCTGAGGCCCGACGGTTCATCGACGAAACGACCGGCCCAGATCGTCCGCGCATCTATCAAAACGCCATTCTGCTGGTCGTCCCTTCCAGAGAGGCGCTTGACCTCGTCCGCAGTCGAGTGCGCGACTACATGGGCTGGGAGGAAGTGCGGAATCTCCCCGAGGCGAAAGACTTCGACGATGTCCGCAAGGTGCTTCTCTCCGGTTACACCGATGAGGCGCGCAAGAGGATTCCCGACGCCGTCGTCCAGGCCTATTGCATCGTGGTCACTGTGGCGGTCAAGGGCGAGGTGGAGGCCTTCCGGATAACGCCAACCGGCGAGCCCATCTTCGAAGTTGTGAAGGACGACAAGCGCTCACGCATCCAGGAGTCGGCCATCAGCCCGGAAGCCCTTCTGCCCCACGGGCCCTATGCGCTCTGGCGAGAAGGGGAGACATCACGTCGGGCCAGCGACCTAGTGACGGCGTTCGCTCAGTTCCCGCACTTGCCCAAGATGCTGCGGCAGAAGGACATCGCCGACACCCTCGCCCTCGGTGTTGAACAGGGGTACTTTGTGCTGCGACTTCCCCGTCCTGACAAGAGCGTGCGCACCATCTGGCGAGCTCAGCCGACGGAGGGCGAGCTTCGGGAGCGAGACCTGGAAGTAGTGCTGCCCCAAGCGGCCGAACTCACTGACCTTCAGGGCACGCTCCTAGCGCCTGGCGCACTGCCAGGACTCTGGCCCGAAGATGGAGCCTCGATCTCGGTGGGGCAGGTGCTCGCTTTCTTCGACGGCTCGCATGTCAGCAAGGTGCAGCGCGAGGGTTACGAGGAAGCATTCTGTGTTCCCAAGGCAGCGAAAGAGGTAGTGGAAAAGGCCATCCAGGAGGGCGTCAGGGCGGGAGCGGTGTGGCTCACGGCGGGTCCGGCCAGCATCTACCGCGAGGACATCCCCTACGGTGTTCTGAGTGATACTGCTCTGCTGCACCCGCCGCCGGCAGAGCTCTTGGCGACGGCTGTCCTACCCCAGAATCTTGAGGCTGCCTGGGGGGAACCTATCACCACTGCAGCAGCCATCAGCGATGCGCTGTCGGTCACAGTTGGCAAGACACTGCCCTGGACAACCGTCCGGTCGGCTATCGATTCCGCCATTCGGGCCCGCTATCTGGAGCGCACGTCGGACTCCGGGCCATGGCCGTGCGAGTGGTCCGGGTCGCCGTTGGTGCGGCTCAGCGTGCCGATCGGGGAACCGCCTCCCCCACTGCCCCCAGAAGGTTATGCGACGGAGGCTGAGCTCGGTTCAGCCGAACTCCAAGACCTAGTTGATGGCCTGGCGGACATCATCAAGGCTGGGGCTGGCCTGGACCTCCGCTTCTTCCTGAGGCTAGAACTGGGGAATGGAGCGCAGCCGACACCAGACCAAGTCGCGAAACTGAATGAAGCCTTGAGGAAGGCCTGCTCTAGACTGCAGTTTGAGGGAGGGTAACGAGCCCACCTCGTCAGAAGCAGGGGAACAAGGGTCGTGTTCGTCAAGTGTGCCAGCTGGATCGCACTGCTCGGCTCACAAGGAAGGTTGCAGGCTTAGCTGCGAACCAGGCATTGAGTATCAGGAGGGCAGAGCCATGACGCTAATGAAGACGTTCGAAAGTCCCGACGAGCCGCTCGGACCCCTACTGCGCGAGATCCACAAGGGGAAGATCCAGCTCCCAGACTTTCAACGACACTGGATCTGGGACGACGAGCATATTAAAAGCCTGCTGGCGAGTGTTTCGCAGTCTTTCCCGATCGGCGTGATCATGCTCTTGCAGACGGGGAGCGACGATGTTCGGTTCAAGTGCACACCATTGGCGGGTGTGCCCGAGAACACGCAGTTCTCCCCAGAGCGGCTCGTCTTGGATGGGCAGCAGCGGCTGACGTCGCTGTATCAGGCGCTTCATGCTACGAACGCCGTCGAGACAAAAAACGAACGCGGCAAGACCGTCAAAAGATATTACTATGTCGACATAGAAGGCGCCCTTGACTCTGGAACCGACCGTGAGGATGTGGTGATCGGTGTTGATGAAGACCGGCTAGTGAAGCAAGGTCGCGCCGTGGTTCTCGACGTTTCTAGTCGGGAAAAGGAGTATGCCCAGAGTCTCTTTCCGGTAGCGGAGTTGCTTGAGTCGGACGACTGGAAAATGGGCTACCAGGAGCACTGGGACTACAGCAAAGACCGAATCAAGTTGCTGAACGACTTCCACAGGGAAGTGATTCAGCGGTTCGAGCAATATCAGATACCCGCTATCGTCTTGAAAAGGGAAACGCCCAAGGTCGCAGTCTGCCACGTCTTCGAAAAGGTGAACCAAGGCGGCGTGCCACTCACCGTATTCGAGTTGCTCACGGCTACCTACGCCATAGAGAACTTCTCGCTCAAGGACGACTGGCAGGAGCGGCACCGGGAGCTGGTTCAATTCGAGCCACTGAAGAGGGTTGAGAACACTGATTTCCTGCAGTGCGTCGCCTTGCTCTCTACGCGAACGCGCAAACAGGCGAAGGAGGCTGAGGGCGTCTCCGAATCTGACCTTCCCCCGATCAGCTGCAAGAAGAAGGCGGTGCTCGATGTCCGCTTGGCAGAGTACCGGAGATGGGCGGACGTGGCGTTGGAGGGCTATCGAAAGGCCGCGATACTTTTGTTCGGCCAGAAGATATTCTCCTCATGGGATCTGCCATACCGGACCCAGCTCACACCGCTGGCAGCGATACTCGGGATTCTTGGCAGGGAGGCAGACGGCGATGGGGTTCGTCAGAAGCTGCTACGGTGGTACTGGTGCGGCGTGTTTGGTGAGCTATATGGGGGTGCGATAGAGTCTCGCTTCGCCCGGGACTTGCCTGAAGTGTTGGCGTGGGTCAGGGGAGGGCCAGAGCCAAGCACGGTGGTTGACGCGAGCTTCAACCCCGTCCGCCTGCGGAGCATGAGGTCGAGACTCAGCGCTGCTTACAGGGGTCTGCATGCACTTCTGTTGCGTGACGGAGCGCTTGACTTCAAGAGTGGCGAGCCTATCGATGTGACAGTCTACTTTGCGGAGAACATCGACATCCATCACATCTTTCCGCAGGACTGGTGCAAGAAGCACCCCAGCGACATTGGGGATTTTGACTTCGACTGTATCGTTAACAAGACCCCCCTGTCGGGCACGACCAATCGGATCATTGGCGGCGATCCACCCAGCGTCTACCTGCCGAAACTGCAACAACGTTATCAGATTGACGATGGTCGGATGGACCAGATCCTTCTGACTCACGTGACTGCACCGGACTTGCTTCGCGCGGACAACTTCCAAGAGTTCTTCAGGGCACGCGAAGCAGAGATGCTCAAGCGAATCGAGCGTGCGATGGGAAAGGCGGTCGAGGCGGAAGAGGGCGTCTTCGTGGCCGAGGAAGGATACGGTGACATTGAAGAAGAACGAGTGGCGTGATGGACGGCGGCAGAGGCAGGGCGGGTTGCGGCATAGCGTCGTCGGTGGCGCTCGGGATGCGGCGCCGCCTTTGTGCTGCTCGGACACTATCACAGCAAGCGGAATCGCGGCCCGAGCCCGCTTTGCGCCAACCGAAGGAGAGCACGGAACGAACCGAAGGGCTTCTGGCCCAGCTCCGTTCGCGGGGACTCGAGGTGATTGACGACCGGTCCGGTGGTGGCCACTTTTGGGTCGTCGGTGGCAAGGAACTCTATCACCTTCTAGGACCAAAAGGGTTCATATGGGGACCAAGAGGAGCCCCAGCAACAGGGAACCGGGCGGGATGGTACCTTTGAAAGGAGCCGACGTGATGGCCATGTGGCATGTGAGACCTTCACGGGTTTCCGCTACCGGGGCCAGCCCAACCGCACGCGGCCAGACCCACCACCGGAAGACCCCCTGGGGGCACATCCATGGTGCCCCGAACCATCCGGAGCAAGGAGCCACACGATGACGCAAATACGCGCCTGGCACGTCACTGACGCAGGCCCGAGGAACCTCACCACAGCCGGCATCGACCTTGAGTCTCAGCTCGAGAAGTGGATCGAGCAGGACCCGGGCCTGCTTGAGAACGGCCTCTCCATCGTAGGACGGCAGATTCCGCTGGAAGCGGGGCCGCTGGACCTATTGGCGCTGGACCCCCAAGGCCGCTGGGTGGTCATCGAACTGAAGCGGGGCATCCTCTACCGTGACGCCCTGGCCCAGGCTCTCGACTACGCGGCCTGCGTTGCGGCCATGCCGGAAGAGGAACTCACCGAAAGGGTCAACGAGTACCTTCGCCGAACGCAACCGGAAAGATCTGCGGTCCTCGACGCGATACGGCAAGGGCGCGACGCCGAGGGTGAGCCGAGGGAAGTAAGGGTCTACCTAGTGGGCGCGGGGCGCGACCGCGGCCTCGATCGCGTGGTAGACCTCCTCTCCGGGACCTACGGGGTGCCGATCAGCGTGGTGTCGTACGAGGTCTACAAGCTCCCGGATGGGCAGCAGGTCCTCGTGCGGGAGCTGACCGAATCGGAGACCACCCATCAGGAGGCCGTCAAGCAGGCTCTTTCGACGCCGGAGGAACTATGCGCCCGGGCGGATGCGGCGGGCATTGGTCCCCAGTTCCGGGCAGTCCTCCAGGCTGCCACCCGTCACGGGCTTTACCCCCGACCCTTCAAGCGGAGCCTCATGTTCGCACCCCCCTCCAATCATACCCGGAGCCTCTTCACCATCTGGGCCAATGCGGCTGTCCCCGGGGAGATGTGGATGTGGCTCGGCCCCGAAGCGTTCGCCCAGTTCTATCCGGTAACGGAGGTGGAAGTGGCCGCCGAACTCGGCGGACGCGACTGGAGGCGCCTGTCAGAGGCGGACGTGAACGCGTTCGTGGACGGCCTGAACCGTCTGTTTGAGCGGATCGGGGAGACGAAGTGAGCGAGCCGAGATGTGACAGGGAGGACAGCGGCTAGCGGTGCCGATCCACCCGGCTCCGGCGCGCCAGGTACGAATCGTAGAGCATTGACTTCGAGAGCGGGGCAGCCATCGGCGCCGCCACATGGTCGACCTCAGCCCGCAGCCGGCTCGCTTCCTCAGCGGCCTCCGGTAGATCGGCCGCCAGCTCTTCCAGGAGCGCGATCTCGGCCTCAACCAGGTCCCTCGCCTTATCGAAATCGCCGGCCTTGTTCAATCTGACGGCGTCGCTCAGTGCCCTGGCAGCCCGTGCCTTGGCAGTCTGGAGCAGGGCGTCCGGGTCGGGAGACTCTGCCCGGCACTCTGCTTCGCTGGCGGCCTCGATCCGTGCCCCTTCGGACGCCGAGGCCATGGCAGAGGTAAGGGGATCCTGCCAGGTGAGGGTGACCTCTATGTTCAGCGGCCCCGGAGTGCTGGGGGCTACATCGAGGACGAAGCAGAGGTCGGTGACTGATGCCTCGGAAAGGTCACCGAGCTGGTACAGAGCTCCGAGCAGCGGCAGGTCGTTGAGGTTGTGGATCTGTGCGCCGCCCGACACCACGACAGCAAGAGTGGCGGACCTGGCCGCCACCGAAAAGAGCTCGCCCAGTTCACTCGAAAGGTAGTCGGGGATCTGCTCCGGCCTCTCGATGTAGTAGAAGTGGCCATTGCCGGCTTCGGCCATGCCCGAGACCAGGACTTCGTCAAAATCGAGGCCGACCCCGAACATGCTGGTCCCGACCCCTCTAAGACTCAGCTCACGGACGTGATGGAGTATGTCGGCTGGCTGCGTGACACCGACGTTCGCAAGCCCATCGGTCAGCATCAGGACGCGACGGATTCTTCCATCTTCGGCCTCACTGATCTCCTCGGCGCCGGCGAGCCACCCGTCGAACAAGTTCGTCGAGTTGCGCGCTTCAAGGGCCGCGAGGGCCCGGGACACATTTGCCCGCTGAGTGGCATCCACTGGCTTGCAGCGAACCGCCCTGATCACCTCGTCATCATAGGCGACGAGGGCACACCGGTCGCTTTCGCGGAGCAAATTGACCGCTAGCTTCGCCGCCTGCTTCGCCAAGGCAAGCTTAGCTCCGCTCATAGAACCGCTTCGGTCGAGCACCAAGGCCACGTCCAGCGGTGGCCGCGGTGCAGGAGAGGAAGTTCTCGGCACCTCTATCCTGACCCACAGGTGGCGCCGGGCCCCGCTGGGGCCGTACAGGCGCCGGTCCAATCCGACCATGAGTTTCATGAACTCTCCTCCTCATCCAGAATTCTTCGAGCCTCTTTGACAAGCTTCGCCACCCGCCGGTCCGTGCGAGTTCCCCGGCGACGGACATGCAGCTCTACGTCTGGTGTCAGGACGATCCGCAGCCACTGCTCGGCGCTGGGGGTCCTTTGCCGGAGGTGCTCGCGCAGTGTCTCGCGCGGCACGGACGGCTCTACCTGATCGTGTATCTGACGAATATAGTCGCTCGCCGAGGCGAACGTCGACTGACGCAGCCGATGCTCGAACGGTTGGGCAGGCACGGGCGCAGCAAAAAAGCCGCCCCGCACGTCCGATTCGGCGTCCGGCTCCGTCGCCAGATGATCGCGGATCTCTTCAAGGGACAGGCGATACGCCTGTAACTTCTTGATCAAGTCCAGCCGTTCGAGGTGTTCGGGGCCATACGCGGATGCTCGCCCCGCCCCCGACGGCGGGGGAAGAAGGCCGATCTCGACGTAGTACCGGATGGTCCTGGGGGTCACGCTGGCCCGCCGAGCCAACTCACCTATCGAGAATTCCATGGCCATATCATAACAGCATTACGTTATGCTGTCAAGACCAGCCAGGGATTCGTCCATGAGTTATTGCCCGCTTGCCATCACAGGGGCTGAGGGATAGGATTGTGGTCACGATGATCGACTCGGCACAGCTCGAGGCGGCGACGCCACGGATACCTCGCTGATGACCCGCGACACCATCCCGCTGCTGTCCAAGAGCCGCTTCGTGGCGGGCCTCCAGTGTCCAAGGCGGATGTACCTGGAGTGCTACTTCCCCGACCTTGCCGAGCCTCCCGACATCAGCCAACAGGCGGTGTTCGACTCTGGGGTTGCCGTGGGGCGACTGGCCAGGCAAACGTTTTCAGGTGGGCGCCTGATCGAGGAACACCATTACCAACACGATGCGGCGGTCACGACGACATTGAAGGCGATCACAGACCAGTCCGTCGCGGCCATATACGAGGCGGCCTTCACCTTTGACGGCGTAAGGGTCAGGGCAGACGTGCTCAGCCGAAACGCCGACAGCACTTTCGACCTAGCAGAGGTCAAATCGACTACGAGGGTGAAAGAGGAGCACATCCCTGACGTGGCCATACAGCTGTATGCGCTTGGTGGCTCCGGTATCGCCGTGCGCAGGACGTGCTTACTCCACATCGACAATACGTATCTGTACGAGGGCGGTCCCTATGACCTTGGGAAGCTGTTCCAGTTGGAGGACGTCACCGACAGGGCGCGGGAATTCGCGCAGTTGCAGGTTCCTAACAGCCTGGCAAGCATGAAGGAGATCCTACTCCGAGAGCAGCCGCCCGAGGTCGAGATAGGCCGTGGGTGCGCGAATCCGTACCAGTGCGAATTCTACTGGCACTGCCGCGAGGGAGTGCCGGAGCATCACATCGAGCAGCTACCACGAGCAACGAGTCGGTTGCTCCAAACCCTGCTGGTTGCCGGAATTCGCGACATCCGGGAGATTCCTGATGGGTTCCCGGGGCTGTCTCCTGCCCAGCAACGGGTTCGTGAGTGCGTCGTCGCAAGACAGCCCTATGTTGGGCCCGGCCTAGCAGCAGCCCTTGACGGCGCTGAGCGCCCGCTGCACTTCCTGGATTTCGAGACGTTCAACCCGGCACTTCCAATATATCCCGGAACGCGGCCCTACCAGGTGATTCCCTTCCAATGGTCACTTCATGTTCAGGATTCCGCAGGAAATCTGAGTCACCATTCTTTCCTGCACGATGGGGATGGCGATCCACGCGAGGCCTTCGTGCTGAGCCTTCTCGCCGCGGTCGAGCCACAGGGCACCATCGTGGTCTACACGGGCTTTGAACACAGCAGACTCAGGGAGCTTGCCAGCCTTTTTCCTCAATACTCCGATCGTCTGATGAACCTGTGCGGCCGAATGCTGGATCTCCACGCAGTCGTCAGCGCTCACTACTACCATCCTGGATTCCACGGTAGCTACTCGATGAAGGCAGTTTTGCCGGCGGTGGTGCCGGAGCTCGGGTACGACGACCTCGAGATCCAGCAGGGCGGCCACGCGTCGGTGGCCTTCGCCCGAATGATCTCGCCAGAGACGGGAGAGCCCGAGCGCCAGCACCTGCGGCAGGCGCTGCTGGACTACTGCCGGAGAGACACTGAGGCCATGGTGCGCATTATCGACGCTCTTCGCGGAGAGAGCAGTATCTAGGCTCCCTGAACGCCGATTCCAGTGAAGGAGGTGTCCCAGTGCAACCGCCGCCCTT
>Ga0315284_10012029_pt1 | contig 12324 bp, 15 predicted proteins | sample YL17G09_16_MG_FD_203696 | JGI IMG/M metagenome (GOLD analysis project Ga0315284, IMG submission 203696) | Sediment microbial communities from Yellowstone Lake, YNP, Wyoming, USA - YL17G09_16 | ecosystem: Environmental > Aquatic > Freshwater > Lake > Sediment | place: USA: Wyoming | collected...
TACACCGGCGTCTGGTCAATCTGGTCAAACTATGTTGCAGGAGTTATTGACCATCTCGCCCCTTATGACGCCGAGAAACGCTTGTGGCTCGAAGTCTGGAATGAGCCTTGGTATGACACTTGGGCTGACCCGAATGTAAGATGGGGCGGCGCATTTCCTTTTAACTTCAACCCGGCCTGCTTTCCGTTTGATTGGGGTATTGCTAGTTGCCCCCAATCCTACACAAATTGGCTGGATGCCTACTGTGATATGGTTGCCACGACCGCCTATGTGCGGACGCAGAAGGGCAGTTCCGCTCCAATTTACGGCCCGTCGACCGTCAATATTTCCAGTTACTTCGATTTGTTCCAAAGGCTGGCGACGCGAGGGGTGACAAATGTCATGGCGGGAGTTTCATTCCATGACGGCGGTATTGAAAATTTACCAGCCGACTTTGAAGACTATTCTTGGAACGGGCAATGGCAAAACGGAACCCTCGATTATCCTTACCGCACTTTGGACGCCTTGACCAAGCATCTGCGCGAAATCGTCGGCACGAACATGGCACTTTACAATGACGAAACTGAGTATGAGGCTCGCAGCGCCCTTACCGATACGCCCTATGTCAAGCAGCCAAATGCGTATTACAACAACGGGTTTGTGGATTGGCGCACCGCGCAAAATCGGGCATTGAAGCATGGCTTGGTTATGTTTGGCAATAATACCAAGTTATGGTCTTGGCATGTGGCTTTCATGTATCCGGATGGAGATTTCGGTAGCGGACTTGAAATCTATGGCTGGGAATCGTATCGCGGCATCAAGCCAAAGAACGCCGCCTATTTCCAGTTGGCGCATCTGACGAAAGATTACGATGTCGGGAAGTCCAATAGCATCGCCACGATTGTTATTACGAATCGCCATGTATCCGTGCGCCTTGGGGCGACCTCCACCGGGGTTGCGCCCAATCAAGTCTTCACTTGGATGCATGAAAAAGAAACCCAACCATTGTCCCTGCCGGCCGGTTCAGTTCTCAAAGATGTTTATGGCAATCGGATGAATCAAACCAACCTGACGGATGAGGTCGGCTATTATTATGCGTGGAATGTCGGCGCATGGACGAACGGAACTTTGTATGCCACCCATACCCGCAGCAATGTCGTTTCCTCGGCTTGGCTCATGCCCGATCAGCGGTTGATCGAATTGGTCTGGGCGGATGGAACCAACTCGATAAATCTGGCGACCTCAATCACCAACAATGTTTCAGTCTATAATCTGGCAGGACAGGTTGTGAATATCAACCCGATTACCGAAGAGCCAAAACTATTCATCTACGGCAAGGTGCTGAGTTCGGGTCAATATCGCCGTCGCGCCACTCCCATCTATGATGTTTTTGGTAATCACTTTGGGGAGTCCCCCCTGACCAATATCGTCGGTCAATTGCAGACTCTGCCGCGTTACCGCTTGGCGTATCCGCATATTTTGTCGCTCATGAAGGGGCTACATTTCCCGACGAATGACAATTCCGTGGCGCAGTCAGCCAATGTCAGTTGGGTGCGGCTCTGGGATATGGATCCTTATGGCGGTGTTTTTAAGGGCGGCTATTCTCCGTCCAACACCGTTGGCTTTGAAACCAATACGAATGTTTGGCGGGATTGCACTAATGTCCTAAGCAGTTACAAATCCGCCGGATTCAAGATTGACGGAGTGCTTTGCAATCAGCAGCCATGGCGAACGCTACCGGGGAGCCAAGATAGCCTGCCAGACATTCGCAGCCCGGCCGAAGCTATTACGAACAATTGCTACGGCTGCAATCCTTGGCAAAAATATGTTTATGAGGCCACCAAACAGTATGCGGGCTATATTGACGCATGGGAAATCTGGAACGAGCCATACTTGCGGGGCGTTATCTGGGGCGCCCGGGGTGGGTTCGATGGCGACTCCGATTGGCATCCCTATATGACCAGCACCCAAGTTGTTGAAATTACCCGTCAGGCGGCGATGGTTATTCGCACTAATGACCCGACCGCTTTGGTTGTATCTCCGAGTTTGAATCTTACCTTCGAGGATGACGCAGAGGGTAGCACCAATTGGGCGAATTGGGTCTACACCGATTGGTCAACCAATGCCCTCGGTCTCGGTTTGGCAAATTGGGTGGACATCATCGCCTTTCATGCCGGCGACTGGATGTATCGTTTTTCGACTACGGCCCACCCGACGATGGTTTCTGTCTTTAATCGAGGCATGGATCTCTTGCGCTCCTATACTCGAAAGCTCGCCTGGAATACCGAATGGCATCGCACCGGCATCGGCAGTTGGCAGTATGCCACCAATAATGTCTTGTTTGCCCAGGATATGGAGACCGGCTGGAATACAATGCTGAGCAACAACAATGTTGTGGCGGCCTTCTATTATTGGGGAACTCGCTATGCCAAGCCGCCAACGCCAATTGATCAAAGTTGGTGGGAAAATATGTTCACAACCAATGGCATTGAGCCGTGGGCGACCAACTTCGTGGACTTTTCCACGGCGCGGTGACGATGAATTGGAAGCCACAAGAATTTGGCATAGCGCCGACACCTTATCGATGGCGTCCAATGCAGGTGTGCTGGGCGAAACAGAAAGTTCAATTATTGGATTGCGCTTTTGGACGTCGCACAATTACCCCAGAAGAATGGCTGCTGCTCTATGCGTTGGCGCGGCGCCCCCGTTGTCAGAGAATTCTCGAAATTGGCATTTGGCAGAACACCAGTTCCACCGCATTTTTGGCGGCGATGGAGCGGCGCGCCGGGTGTGAATTGGTGTCTTGTGACATCAAAATTCATCGGCCGCTTTTCTGTCATCCGCGCGCGGACGTGGACCGTCGCTGGCAACGCATTGAGCAGTCTTCTCACGATTTGTTGCCGACATTAACTGGACCATTTGATTTGATCCTTGTGGATGGAGACCATGGATTCCGGGGGGTAACCGCTGGACCGATCGCTGACTTGCGGGACTCCCTGCGCTTAGTCAGTGACACTGGGGTGATTGCCTTTCACGATATCAATGGTGGCAAATTGGGGCCCATGTTCCTGCGGCAATTCTCCGAGATTGAGCGGAAACGTATTCGCTATTACCCGGGGAATTTGGCTGCTGCCCGTAAGGGTTTCATGCTGTATCAAAAGCCTGCTTAGTAAAAGCCCATTCAGCATTTGCAACTGCTTCAAATCTTCTTGTTCTTTCTTAGTTGACATGTTCTCACGCCGTGCTATAATGTCGATAACAACGATAACAATGTTATGAAAACGACTAGAGATAATTTCTTGAGAAAGAAGATTCACAAAACAATATCGGGGGTTAAGCCTGCCATTTGCGGTTCTAATAAATGGGCGCGGGGTGCTTGTTATTGGGGCACGGTTACTTGTCAAAAATGCTTGAATAAAAAGAAGATTTAACAAAACAAGAATTATAGGAGATTACGACTATGGGCGGCACAAGGTGGAGTGAAGATCATTATACTAAACGGGAAACCGCGCGCACAAGCCGCGGAGCCAAGTCCGCTTTTGAATATCATGACAGTTTGCGGGATAGCGGCAAGGATTTGGTCGTTCACCCGACCCTCGATCCTCAACACCGCAACAAAATCGGCGAACTGATCCGCGAGAGCCTCGATTCCGAAACCCATCCGGATTCTCGCGCGGTGGTCGTGCTGTTCGACGTGACCGCCTCGATGTGCGACAATCCGCCAATCTTCCAGAAACACCTGCCGAAATTGATGTCTTTATTGATTGATCGTGGCTTCCTCGACGATCCGCATGTGTTACTTGGCGCGATCGGGGATGCTCATGGCGACGAAATCCCGCTGCAAATTGGACAGTTCGAAGCCGGGGTGGAAATTGATGATGCTTTAACCAACCTTGTCCTAGAAGGTGGTGGCGGACCGGGCACCGAGGAATCCTATGAGTTGCCGATTTGGTTTTTCGCCAATTATAGCCGCATGGATTGCCTCAATAAGCGCCAGAAAAAGGGCTACTTCTTCATCATCGGCGACGAAAGCCCATATATGACCGTCAACCGTCGCCAGGTGGAAAAACTCTTTGGAGTTAAGTTGCAGGTCAATGCCCCACTGTCCGATGTGGTCAAGAAACTGCAAGAGCAATACGAGTGTTTTTACATCCAGCCCAGCGGCACTGCCCACTGGCGGGAAGAAAAAGTGCTGGCGCCGTGGCGGGAATTGTTTGGACAGAACGTCCTGCTGCTCAACGACCCCAAAGCCATCTGCGAATTGATCGCCAGCCAGATCGGTGTCTGTGAAGGTAAAACCACGGTCGAGAAGGTGGAAACTGAATTGGCCGAGGAAGTCTCAAAAGAGACCATTGACAGCGTCATGGCGGCTTTGCGTCGGGCGGAATTGAAGAAGAAGGTTGACAAACCGCTCAACACCTTGGCCTAATGCGTCGTGCCTATTTAACTGTCGATTTGGGCTTTGGCGACAGCGGTAAAGGTGGCACTGTCGATTGGTTGGCGCGGACAACGGGCGCGAAGACGGTGGTGCGATTCAATGGCGGCTGCCAGGCAGCCCACAATGTTGTTTTGCCCGATGGGCGCAGTCATATCTTCAGTCAGTTCGGCAGCGGCACCTTAGCGGGCTTGGACACCTTCTTGTCTCGGTTTGTGATGATAGATCCACTGGCTGTTTTGAACGAGGCTAAGCATCTTGAAGAGTGTGGGGTCGGCAATCCATTGTCTCGACTGACTGTAGACAGTCGTTGTTTGTTGACCACGCCCTACCATAAAGCGGCTAACCGACTGCGAGAATTGTCACGCGGACACACCCGGCATGGCAGTTGTGGTGTGGGTATTGGCGAAACTGTGCAATTTAGCCTCCAACGGGGAAAGTGGGCCCCAACTGTCGGCGATTTGTTGGATTGGCCCACGCTGGTCAGCAAGCTCGACAGCGTGCGCATGGCTTACCAAGCGGAATTTTTGTGGGCAAAACAGCCGGCTCTGGCGCGTCCGCATTATCAGGATTTGCATGATCCGGACATCTGGGATTTTACTTTGAAAGGTTATGAATCTTTCATCAAACAGGTAAATATCGCCGCTGCGCATCACTTGTCTGCCCAGTTCGCTGACAGCGACAGCGCCGTTATCTTTGAGGCGGCGCAAGGGGTGCTACTGGATGAGTCCTATGGATTTCATCCGCATACCACTTGGAGCAAGACGACTTTGGCCAATGCCGATGTCTTGTTGGGTGAATGTTCGCTGAAATCCATTGCGATAACCCGTCTTGGTGTCCTGCGGGTTTATGCCACCCGCCATGGGCGGGGTCCGTTCCCGACTTATGACCCTGGATTGACTCACGACCTGCCTGACCGCACCAATGGTGGCGATGAATGGCGACAAAGTTTTCGCGTCGGGTTCCCGGACCTGGCACTGCTGCAATATGCCAAGCAAGTGGTTGGTCACTTAGATGGTTTGGCGGTCACTTGTTGCGACCGTTTGCCGGACCGCCGTGGACACATGCATCCTAAAGTATTCAAGGTTTGTCGCGACTATGAGGATTTTAAGTTTTCGATTCCGACAACCCAAACCGGACAGGAAGCCTTAACTCGCGACTTATTTGCGGCTCGCCCGATTTACGAGATGGAGACTTCGACGGAGGCTCTTGTTGAGCGTTTTGTCGAGACGACGGGGGCGCCGCTAATGGTTGGTTCTTGGGGCCCAACGCATCTTGACAAAATCATAAACCCTGCCTGGTCGGCACGCTCTTAACCTTCGTCCAAAGATGAATGTGTCGCAGGTGGCGGAAGCTGCCGCGCACCATTGGAATCTCTACTTGGGTTGGGCGCTCAAATACAATTGCTTGGTCTAACGGAATGCCTGCCTTGTGTAAGACTCGGGCGATGAACTCCGCAACCCCTTCGACTTCGTTGACCATCCAGACAATGTTTTGCTGCACATCGGTGGACATCCAGTAAGGGTAGGCATTGGGCGCCACGCACAGCGATTCCCCATCCAGATACTGCAACACTTCATTAAGCAACTGCGCCACCGGCACTTGGTGGTAACGCTCGCGCTCCGCTTCTGTCTTAATCGGCAGCACTTGCAGCCGTCGGATCTGATGCCGCATCGCCCAAACATCTTCGAAACAGCATAAGTGGTTGGGCGAAATGAGTTTGGGAGATGGGAAATTCTTGGCGGCGAGGATGTAATCGGGGGTCATTTTCCGCCGCAAGCGTTCCCACGTGGTGGGCAAGGGCCAGTCCTTGGTCTCCGAAAGCCGGATGGTGCGACGCAGGATTCCGGCGGTATCGTTTCCTTTCATATCACTCAGTGAACTCGCATGATGGCCGGCGCCCTCGGACGAACGTGGACTGGCGTCCAGTTGGAGTCATCCGATTCGACCCCTCCGCGCACGGCTCGCAGACAGAAGGTTGTCGCGCCGACCGTCGCGCCGACCGTCGCGTTGGTAGCCGTGCCAGCCACCTCTTTTCGCAAAGTATAGTTAGTGACCGCCCCAACCGTGCCAACAGTAAAGATTCGCACTGAGTCATACACATCCAGGTTCGTCCATGTCAGTGACACCGTTGCACCTTTTGTGCTGACACTGCATAAGCAGACAACCAAAAGCAGCACAGATTTTATGCTATGTTTCATCTTACCTTCTCCGGATCATGGCAATGGATTGCGTTTTTCGTATTCCTGCAGAGCTTGGTTGCGCAGGGCTTTGACCGCTTCCCATTCGTCGTCGGACTCGTAATCGGCGTCGGGCTTTTGAGCTTTTAGCGCATCGTAGAGATTCTTCTGCTCCGCCTTGAGAGCATCAATCGTCTCCCCTACATCGGCTGGTGTCAGTGGGGTCTCGAGTAATTCCTGGGCGGTGTTGATATTGTCGCCGCATTGCCCGCAAGGTGTCCAATAATCAGGCTTCTCAGGGCGCTGGGCGGCGACCCGTTGAACGAAAGCGAGAAGTCCATTGTGTGTGGCCATGCCGCAGCATACCAGATTGGGCTTGCGTTTCAACCAATTTTTGCTATGATGTGCGTATGCCTGACCGGTTTTATCTTCCAAAGGTTTACCCCGACAATCCCCAGCGCCCACCGGTGATGACCGACATCGGCACGAACCTCAAGATCGCCGGGATTGTCTTGCAGGGCATGGGCAGCAGTCTGGTGCTGTTGACGCCGAGCGGCGACCCCTTTGCGCTCAACGAAATCGAGGTCCATTCGCCCAGCCTGGAGGCGTGGGCGGAAATCTTAGCCGCTTCGGACGACCCGCAGATCTTCGTCGGCGAAGTCGGCGGAGTCAACAAGGTGCTGCATCGGAAGGTGCGGTGGGAAATTTCGGGGGTGACTCAGCAGCGAGTCTGGGCGCGCGATGGCTTTTGCTGTTGCTATTGCGGGCGTAAAATGGGCGAGGTGCAATTGACTGTCGACCATTTTATGCCATTGGAATTGGGCGGGAAAAACGACAGTAGCAATTATCTATCGGCTTGCCGGAAGTGCGGTAAACGCAAAGGGTGTATGCATCCAGAGGAGTGGTGCCGGCAACGCGGCTATGATTACCAAAAACTGGTGTTCCATCTGACTGAAAATCCGTTTAATTGAACCGCCTGGAGAAAGCAGCAGGTCAAAAAGCAGGTGACAAGTGACCGGCTTGTGGTATAATGTCTATATGCAGCTAGAAGCAGTTCGCGGTGCAATGGTGGAATGCCAGCCGATTTAGTCCGGCGACAGTCCGAAATCCGACAATCGGGAACATCGCCGAGACCTTCCGCAGCGCAGGAGAAAAGTATGGCTACCAAGCTATTCATTGGTAATCTGTCGTTCAACACAACCGAGGGGGAAGTGCTGGAGTTGTTCAAGCAGGCCGGCGAAGTCAAGTCGTGCGACCTGATTCTGGACAAATTCACCAACAAGTCCCGTGGTTTCGCCTTTGTCGAGATGGGCACCCAGGATGACGCCAACAAGGCCGTCCAGATGTTCAGCGGCAAAGATCTGGGCGGCCGCGCCCTGACGGTCAACGAAGCTCGTCCGCGCGAGGAGCGCCCCCGTGGCGACCGCCCGGAGCGCCAGTTCGCCCGCTAATCAACGACAGACAACCGACAACACAGACCGGCGGGCAATTACTTGTCCGCCGGTTTGTGTTTTGAGACAGGAAACCCTCAAAATCGCCACTTAAACAGGATTTGCCTGCCGCTGGCGGGAATGACGACTTGTGAACGCCCCCATTGTGCGCGTGACGGAAGCCCGGATTGTCTTTGCCTTGATGGCCGGGATGTTCGTCGCCGCCATGTTCAGTTTGTATCAGTGGAATGACTTGGTATCCGCTTTGGTTATTGGGGGCTATGTGTTAGTGGCCCAACAGTTGGTGGAGAATTTCTTTGAGCATCCTGTGATCGACAATGCCCGCGCGTGGGTGGTTGTGGCAGCCACCTTGGGCTATATCGAATTGTTCTTGCAAGCGATGGCCTTGTGGAATGTCAATATTAGTGTCGAAGTGGCCACCGGATTCGCCCTTTTTTGCCGCCGTATTGTCGCTGGTTATTGTCGGCAAGCAGAATTGGAAAACCCTGTTGGTCCCATGGCTCCAATCGGGGACATCGGGTCTACTGCCTTAGTTCTTGCCGCCCCAGTCGCAGTCGCAGCCGCCCCAAAACCGGCGGTCGTGCCAACGAAACCAGTGGTGCCAATATGAAAATCATCCACCTCGCCACTGCCTCGCTGCCCGTGACTCCAGTCATAAAGAAGACGCGCACCATTGTTGAGCAGTATGAAGTTTGTCCGCACTGTGGAGAGGAGATTCGGGAAAAAGCCACTAGCATGCAAACGGTGGGCGGAATTCACTACATTTTTCACCGCGGTCCGTGCTTCGATAAAGGCCCCATTGACTCAGTCACCGATGAGGATGCCAAGCAGGCGTTCGAGAAGGCGTTCCCGCAATGGAAAACTGCCAAGCGGCAACAGCGTCAGCCGCAAATGCCTGGGTTGCAGCAGGTGTTGCGTTGTCCTGATTTGCGAGCCGGTGACGAAATTCACGTGGGACGCTACAAGAATGTGGCGGTGAAAATCCTTGGGTTTGGAGTTGACGAGAATAACCAGCCTACGGTTGTCAGCGAGGACGGCACGGAGAGTAAAGTCTTCAATTTCCGTATCGCCAAGATCTTGCCGCCAGGCGCCAGCAATGTCGGTCAGCTGATGGAAGACCTTCAACAGGATCAACAGGAGCTGCAAGACTTATGACCACCGTCGAAACTAGAAATGACCTGCTGCGTGTTTTGCCTCAAGGTATGGTTATCGCCGAACTCGGGGTGTTTATTGGGCAATTTTCTGAGATCATCTTGTCCACTTGCGCGCCAAAAGAACTACATTTGATTGATCTCTGGAGCCATCCTTGGCTGCGCAGTGGCGATAAAGATGGCAAGAATGCGCGCCGGGCTAATTTGCCGAAAGTTTACGAAGAGTTGAAACAGAAATATCAAGACAGTGCCGTAGTCAAACTGCACAAAATGACCACCCGCGATGCCTTGTTGTCGTTCTCCGATGGTTACTTTGACTTCATTTACATCGATGCCGACCACCGTTGTCGTGCGGTTTATCATGACATGGAATTGTCGTTTTTGAAGTCCAAGCGGTTCATTGGCGGACACGATTACAACCTTGGCAGCGGCGTGCGGGCGGCTGTTGACCGCTTCTGTCAGGAAAAAAATTTAACGATTAGTCATATTACCAATGATGGCTGCCCATCATTTTTGATTGAAAAGCAGATGATTAAAGCAGAACCCTTGAAGTCTTGACAATTAACAGTCTTCGCTACATACTCTGACGTCATGTTTCTTCCTGCTCAAAAAGTGGTCTGTATCGATGACCAATTTGACCTTTCCATTAAAAAATTTTATTGGAAACTTCCGGTCAAGAATGTCACCTACACCATTCGCGACCTGGTGCCAGGCTGCGACCCGTCGGGCGGATTGGGAGAAATGTGCGTCTATTTAGTCGAGTTGATCAATCCCTGTAGTGATGCCCCGCCTTATCCGGAGCGCGGTTTTAAGGCCGAACGATTCGCTCCGCTGCAAACTGACGAGGACGAAGTCGGGGCGACGGAGCCGGAGGCGGTGGGCGCCGGTGTCGGCATTGGGCATATCGAATTTGACCCGGGCTACGGTAAATGAAACGAATCACTTTCATCGCAGGCGTATTGGCGAAGGAGCGATTGGATGCCCGCTGAGTTGACACTGCTGGAAGAAATTAACCGGCTACACCGCCGCAAATTTCTGTATGCGCCGTTGAAGAAATATGGGATGCGTCGTTTGTGCGAGGTGGGGGTGCGATCTGGTGCGAACTTGCGACACCTGTTGAACGCCGATCCAGAAGTGATGGCGGCTGTCGATATCTGGAAAGCAGATGAAAACCCCGACCGCAACGACAGCGGCGTTTCCCAAGAACGCCTGGACCGCTACTATAAGGAGATCTGCTCTTGGAAGACCAAATTTCCTTGCTTGCAAGTGTTGCGAATGTATTCGGTTGAGGCCGCCCAGCAATTCACTGATGGCTATTTTGATTTTGTTTACATCGACGCCGACCATTCTTACGATGGTATTTCAGAGGATGTTGCGGCGTGGTGGCCAAAAATCAGATTGGGCGGTATTCTTAGCGGACACGACTACAATGACGGCTATGTGTCTGGTAGCACGGTTTTTGCAGTGAAACAAGTTGTTGACAAATTTGTGGCGGCAGAAGGTCTGCAAAACTGGTTCTGTTTGGTTCCTAAGCCGCCCGCTCCTGGCCCGTCTTGGTTTATTATGAAGCCCCCGTTGAAAACATAAGCAGATGAATCCACCCCAATGGTCAGTGCTACACGCCAACGGCCGACTCACCAAGAAATCGGCCTTTTGGAAACGCGTGGTGTCCTCGCCGCCTGTAGCCTACCATGATTGTCCCGAGCAACTCACGATCTTCACGATCAACGACCAGCGACCGGGGTGTTTGGAACGCCAAGGACTGCCAATCACCAATCTTATGGCTTGGCTGCCAAACCAACGGGCAGTCCCTATGAAATTGCGCGGGCTTTTGACTGCCGCCAACCGTTGTTCCACGCCATACCTGCTATATGTCGACGCTATCGATGTGCTGCTGTTTGGATCCACCTCGCGCATTCTTGACCAGTTCAAATCGTTCAACTGCCAGATGCTTTTCGGCGCGGAATGCAACCACTGGCCGGCGGCGTGTCCGACGCGCGACTGGGAAGCGGCCCACGCCACCCCACCGGCTTGCTGGCTAAACGCAGGTTGTGTAGTGGCGTCGTGCGCTTGGGTAGCGGCACATTTCCCGGTAGATACCGATTGTGAAGAAGATCAAGGCTGGTGGAAGCAGCGCTATCGTGAGCACTGGCCAGATATTCGCATCGATGACGGCTGTCGCATTTTTATGAACCTGTATGGCCGCACCGACGCCGAGACATTGTTACCATGACTTTCGCTGTGCAAACTTAGCGCGGCTGGCGCTGGGTTGAATTGTAGAATGTATGCATGTCACCAGTTGTCATGCTGCAAGATTCTTCGCTTTATGTGCCATCCGAAATTCTACTAACTAGCGACCAAGTTCCACTTGATGAACAACGCTGGCGGATCAAAAATCATTTGAAACATCGTTGTTTGCGCAAGGGTCCAGTTTTCTATCAAAAACAATCGAATCCAGCTCCGCTGGTAGGTAAAATCGACTTGCACACTTGCCCGCGGATCGCTGTCGACAAAGCCAAATTTGATTTCGCTGATAAATACGCACCGGTTATTAAAAAAGATCCAGGTTCAAAGTGGAGTCGACATGCAGGCGGAGTTGGGGAGCAAGCCCATGCCGAAATGTTTTTGGGAGACCCCACCTTCAATACGCTCAGAGACAATCGAGGAGTTCCCGATTTAGGGAACAGTGACAATAAAAATTACCCCACTTCAACTTTAAGTTACGATCACCACGTCATGTGCAAGGCGGACTATATGCATGGGACTCATGTGTCCGATATCATTGTTCAATGTTTTTGGGAAATTGAATCGAAAGATGTCGAACCGTATTGGACGCCCAACACTTGGATATATTTTGGTGGTTACAGCACCCACGACGAGTTACTTGCTGGGACAAGGGGAACATTCGGCACGACCTGGCAAAATTATGGAGTGAAAATCCATAATAGTCATCCCATTAGCAATTTAGGCATTGGTTGGCATCATCTGTCAGACGAAGACCGGGCCGCTTTTGAGGCGGATCAAAAAACGGATCAAAAAGCGGAACAAATAATCGACGGTTAAAACGCCTTCTTGCGGCGCCGTTTGGTTTCCTTGTGCGTCTGGCGCCACTCATCTACAAATTCTGG
>Ga0315284_10012031_pt1 | contig 12322 bp, 11 predicted proteins | sample YL17G09_16_MG_FD_203696 | JGI IMG/M metagenome (GOLD analysis project Ga0315284, IMG submission 203696) | Sediment microbial communities from Yellowstone Lake, YNP, Wyoming, USA - YL17G09_16 | ecosystem: Environmental > Aquatic > Freshwater > Lake > Sediment | place: USA: Wyoming | collected...
GTTGGTGGATCAACTGGATTGTCTGTTGGTGGACCAACTGGATTGTCTGTTGGTGGACCAACTGGATTGTCTGTTGGTGGACCAACTGGACTGTCTGTTGATGGTTCTCCAGTTTCGTTCTTTTCATCGGCGACTTGTTTCAACTGTTGTTGGAGAATTCTATCCCTCTCCATTTGTGATTTTTTTTGGTTTTCAATATTCTTTTCGGCATCTCGTTTTTTCTTTTCTCGTTCGATTTGAATAATATCATAAACATCTTCAGACGTAGTTGATTCATTACTGGTAATGATCATAATTCCTGCTCGTAAATTACCCTTAATTGTGATTTGATTAGGATTAGTAACCGATCCGTCGTATGCAATGAATTTAGATGATGTGATCGATAATGGTTTAACATTATATTTATCACATAGCGATGTCAGTGTTAACATTTGCTTTTTTAATTCACTATTTTTCTTGTGACGATTTAAATTTTTCTTGGCCAATACACCAGTTCGTGGAAGATGTGACATTTGTGATAATTGTATTATATATATCATGTTCTTAAGTTGGATTTTAATAATCAATTTTTTTGATTGTTAATAAATGGATGTAATATGTGATAAATAGATAGGATGATTTTGGATTTTTAATAGGCAATCTGCTAACTCACACTTTCCCAAGACAGACGATAATTGCACTAATAATTTCAATTCATCAATAGTGGGTGTGCCATCCCATTCACCCTGTGATTCAATAGATGGTATACCAGTTTCTCTCATATATTTGATTTGTTTTTGGCAATATTTATTTCGCGCTGTCCAAATATCTGTATTTTTATAATCAAAAATGCATTTTTTATCAGAAATAAATTTGTTGTAAAAATCAAATAATTTTCTATCAAGATTTCTGATTTTCGCCAGACGGATAAATGGTGATGCAATATCGATCGGTATGACTGGACAATCCTTTCTATTTAATTTTTTATAGGAAAATGCTTTGTAATCTAATGGTGTCACACACCCAGTAGCTTTGACAATTTCACTTGGTGGCCCACATCTTGCACGAAAACTTTCATATCGAATTACATGATCATCATACGTAACGCCGTAATCAATTCCTAATTTATTATTAACAGCATTATGTATATCATAAAACCATTTTGTTAAAGTCTCACGATTTTGTAATTTATCATCAGTGAATTTTGTATTTCCTTCCATAATAAATTTATGATACGAATCACGGCAAAAACTACATGGTAATACATTCATTAATGATTCAAAGAAAATGCGATAATCGGCTTTGTGTTTATCTGTGGGTTCAATCGGATAACCAAACGCGATAGAATGCCCAAATGTCCAACCGGATGGACCCCATATTTTGGTTATTAAGCCATTATTTTGGTTTCCATCATGATATATGTTATAATTCTGCATATTATATACTTATAATTCCATGAGAATAAATTATTAATCATCTCCCATACAAAGTATGAAATATGATTAATTAAAATTAATCATTTCTTATCCCATAAATAGTGTCGTAACAATGTTTGTGGGGCAAACATCATTTGCCTGTCCCATAAACAGTGTCATAACAATGTTTGTGGGACAAACATCATTTGCCTGTCCCATAAACAGTGTCATAACAATGTTTGTGCATATGATCGACTTCAATAATTTGGCATTGGGAAATGTGTTTAGCGTGGCATGTTTCGCATGGTGTCGATAGTGGATGACGACATAAGACACATATATCGAATTCATATTTAGGGATGATAAATCCGACCGGAGATAGGCTAGTTAATGTAAAAATAGTTGTTTGCTCCATTAATAATATTATACATAAAAACATATCTATGAATATATTATTTTTTTCAATTTTTATTCTAACTTACTATCATATAATGTGCGATAGCCAACATGGTGGAGCCTGTCCTGATGGGCAAATATTACGAAAATCATATACCAAAAAAGACGGAACGCATATTCCAGCCAAATGCATTCGTGACATAGGACAACCTGGAAAAGGGCCACAAACATTGCCTAACATAAAATCCAAATTTCATTTACGATCATATGGATACAATTACAAAAAGTCTGATCGAGAACGTCATGCAGCATTATTATCTGCGATTCATGATATTGGAGATGCATCCAATGTCTATCATCGATTAAATCTAGCTAGAAATATCCAATCCGATGAAATGGTAAAATCAATCCTATCAGAAGATGTCGATTTTGTAAAAAATATTTATAAAAAACAACTTGGTGGTTCTTGTCCTTGCCAGAACGGTGGTTCTTGTCAGACTGGCGGTTCTTGTCCGTGCCAGAACGGTGGTCCTTGTCAGAACGGTGGTTCTTGTCCTTGCCAGAACGGTGGTTCTTGTCCTTGCCAGAACGGTGGTTCTTGTCCTTGCCAGAACGGTGGTTCTTGTCAGAATGGTGGTTCTTGTCCTTGCCAGAACGGTGGTTCTTGTCAGAATGGTGGTTCTTGTCCGTGCCAAAGTGGTGGTTCTTGTCCTTGCCAAAGTGGTGGTAATAATGTTTGTCCGGATGGGCAAATATTAAAAGACGGATATACACGACCTGCATATGTTAATAAAAATGGTGTGTCAGTAAAAGAGACTGTTGTTCCGCCCACATGTATTGATGATGTAGGTAATCCTGGAAAGGGTCCTAAAATATTACCTAAATTACGCGATGAATTTCATTTACGCAACTATGGATATAATTACAAACTACCAGAAACACGACGTCATGATGCGTTATTATATGCGGTGAATGATATATCGAGAATAAAGGGACAGATGCAAACAGATAGTGTTTTAGAAGTGTATCGTCGGTTGAATCTAGCAAGGAATTACCAATCAGATCCATTTATTAAAAACGAGATGACTAAGGATGTAGAATTTATGAAACAATACTATCGAAAAATAAAAGCATCTCAAAAAGGTGGTATTGATTGTAAGACGGGTGATTGTGTTGTCAAAATATTTTTGCGCGAAAAACATATTGTTGATGGAAAAATGATAGAATACAGAACATTGACAGAAAACGATGTAGATTCTATCTTAGAATTAGAAAATAAAGTGCATCCAACAACAACACGTCATGATGTTCTAAAAATGATTCATGAAAATGATGATTTGATAATTGGTATTAGTGATAACAATGGGTTGCAAGGATATTCGTTATTCAAACCACTCGATAACGGAGAGGTGAAAATAGAAATATTCCATGGGAACAAATCATTCAGAGAGATGCTATATAAATTCATCGAAAAACATTTTGAAAAGAATAATTTTAAAAGGATTGTGATGGAACGAGAAATGGATGGTGGAGATTCAGTGGGGCAAATCAATTTTTGGAATCGGATGAATTTTCGTACTTACAAGATTAATACCAGTAATAATATAATATTTATGGATAAGCTAATTTGAACTCTTTCATATATAATTATCAAACAAGATAATTGATGCGTAGTAACATACTGTTTCACCCATATCAGTTTATTTTTTGTATAAATATTGTATAACAAATGTCACATCACAATAAATGCGTCAAACATAAACCACAATGCCATGTATGCAAACCAGAATGCTCATGTGAAGGCACTCGAATTGATGAGTGTGAACCAGGTAGATTTTATATAAAAGGGAAATCGGTTGAAGTTAGCCCAGGTGTTCTTATCGAAAAAGGAACTACTCTTTTTCCAGAAAAATCGATTCGTGGTAAAATGCAAAGTCTTACATTTAAATTTGCTTCCGTATTTGGATTAGCTGGAACAGGAATACCAGATAATGTTGAAAAAGCAGTTCAATTGCTTAATGATATTACTTATCCAGATTCTCAATTGTATTATCCATCTGCATTCGGTTTCGAATATAATAGGGAGATCATCACAGAAGGAGTAAGAGCTTTTCCTTCATCAGTAAAAGCGGCTTCCGTATGGTTTCCTGAAAACGGATGGGTTTTCAACACATCAAGAAAATATGGAATAGTCGGATCTGGAGGAGAAAAGAAGTGTTATTATCATTTTTGTGTAGAGGTTCAATTTAGACAAACGAATACTCGTGGTGCAAATCCAGATGTTGTTACAAATGATTGTTGGTCGATTTTTACCGATGAAAAGATCGAAAAATTTTATCAAATAAAGGAATGGCTCGATGGGCAAGTTAGACGATTACAACCACAACGTACCCCAGGAGGAAATGAAATTTTAACTTTGGATTATGAAAACATTAATATTTTACCATGGCCGCCAGTCGGTAAATGTATAACCTCTAATACTGGTGCTGGCTTCACAAATCTTCCAAATGGAAGTGCTAGATTTCCTACTAGTGTATCTGTATCAGGATTTGCTTATCCATCGGATATACCGGGTTGCACTCAACAAAATGAAGTACCATGCTAAATATTTAAATAATTAATTCATGAATTAATTATTTGAAATCATTCCTATATAATATTTGATGAATAAATACATAATATTATAGATCAGAAAGCTCTTTATGTTTCAAAAACATAGGTGATTGTTTCAATGCACTTAACATATCGCAGATCGGTGCTTGCGTCATCTTGCGCGGGATTGGTATGTTGGCTGGACCGCTTGGAACCATATCGAGACTAGGTTGGGGATACATATCAGGTTGTGATTCAGTAGTCATAATTTTGATAGTGATACCTTTTGAACATTCAATAAGTTCAAATATATTGATCTTATTGAATTCACTAACTACACTCTTTCCAAAAACATATCCGGCTGGTACTTCTGTAGTAACTCTCTTATAGACGTGAATTTGATTTGGATTTGTATCAAGACGATATAGTAACATACCATCAATGATAGGTTCTGCAACTTGATCAAATGAATGAATATCAATAATTTTCATATTATCTGCAGCAGGTTTGCCACATTCGTGTCTCACAAAATCAATTACTGATTTTTTTAATAACGATAATGCATCTTCGATAGAATTTTTTTGGACACCTTCTACGAACTCACCAGAGACAAAATACCCTTTTTTGTCTATATTATTTTTTATAACAAAATACATTATTAACTATTATAACTAAAGATATATTTTTTACAACATGTTATGATTAATAATGAAGTGAATAAGATATTTTTTTGATATTGATTACTTTTTTGGAAATGACTAAATTACGTAATATATTAGGTGGATAAATTATTCGATTTTTGTAGTAAGTTAAATTCGGCAAATATTGTAGATCAACTGGATAGAGATAATTTTTGATGTTTAATCTGGTCAAATTTGGTAAATTTCCGAAATATATTTCATATGGATATCCATGTATTTTTAAATACGTAATAGATGGTAGAAAACATTTGATAATAGGAACATGGTATATGGTATTTGAATGCATATCACAATCATGTATCAAATACAAAGATTTCAACTGGTATGGTAATGTGATGATATTATAACTACCTTTCAAAAACATTTTATCCAGATATTGAAATGCATGACAATATAGTGAAAAATCATAATTTGTGAGATGCAATGTCGTAAGATATGGATACTGGTTTGGTGAAAATCGATAAGTGGAATTAACAATTGTGAGATGTGTAAGATATGTACTCTGTTCTGTATTATATACAAATAATGAAGAACAATCTATGAATTGTAGATATTTTAATGTAGGATATAGTTTCATGTTTAACGCGTGTGTATATTTTCCAGTAATACCAAGATATTCCAGATGAGGAAGTGTCACTGATGAAATATCATGTTGGTAGTCGAACAACTGAAGTTTTGTTATGGTATTTGGCATATGTTGGATTAACGTATGATTTCGTATTTTTAGTGCAGATAGATATGGAAAACTAGATAAATCAAATGAATGATAACTATATACGTCTAATTGATGTATAAGGTTGTGTATTTCATAGTTATTTGGTAACAACGATGCTATCAAATAATTATTTTTTATGTAATGTGATAATGTGTATTGTATACTTTTGCTAACATGTAAGAGATCATAAATTGATATACCATAATTGGTCACTAATATTTCAACAATATTAAATGTCCTATCAATATCCATTTTATTATTCATGGTGGTAATATTATATCGAATATTCATAGATATGCCATTTGAATTATCAATTTTTATCGCACTATTGTTTCTACATTAAAATCCTCTAATAATTCAACAGGTATTTCTGTAGTATTGATACTAAGATATGACACAATATTGTTGTTAGTATCACTTAATACTTTGATTTTGCATTGTACATTAACTATTCTACGTATAATATTAGCAGTTGATCGATATACCAAATCAGTTTTGACCGTATTTGCATAATTGATATCTGCACCGTTATATACAGTTAATGATCGAATGATATTGGAGTCTGCACAAATTGGTTGAGAATTGCCATTGATATATATTTGAGATAGTTGTAATTGAGCTGCGATATCTGGTGTAGTTTGTGTAATCCAATCACCAACAACTCGTGTCCCTTTAGGAATCACAATTTGTGGACCGATTTTTACATCGTATAATACATACAAATTATCATTTAACAAATTAGTATCTAATTTCAATGATAATTCGTTTCCTGGTATTTTTTTGGTTAAATATATACGTGTTCCTTTTGGTATTACTTCTCCCATTATATTCTATATAACACAATAAGATTTTTTTAGGATAAATTTTTATCCTGTCTTTTTTTGTGTTTCCTAGTACGTGGCACTTCTTCTGTTGATACTGATGATTTTCGTTTTGATGATTTAGTCTTTTTGGATTTAGTCTTTTTGGATTTAGTCTTTTTGGATTTAGTCTTTTTGGATTTAGTCTTTTTGGATTTAGTCTTTTTGGATTTAGTCTTTTTGGATTTCTTCTTCGCAACAGGAACAGCTCCAGTAATTGGATCAAATGGTTCTACGATTGGATTATCAACCTCAGCCTCATCACTATGATAACTTGCATTATCGTCCGTATTTTCGAGTAATTTCTCTAATTCACTAGATGATTCCAAATATGTTGGATTGGATGATAATGATGTAATACGTTTTTCTGTTTGATTAATCAGATAAATGACGGTTAATGGTTCTGTTCTACCAAATCGATGTGCTCTTCCGATTACTTGTGTTTCGACTTCTTTCGACATTCTGTGATAGAGGATAACAAAATTTGCAGATTGAAGATTAAGTCCACTTCCATAATGTTGTGAATCCAACATCAATATATTGATTTTACCATTCTCGAAATCATTAAGGACATTATTGATATGTGCTGGTGTACCAGAGATAGACGCCTGTATCATCTTTGCTTTTTCAATGTTGGTTCTAATATTATCGAAGGTTTGGGGAAAATCAGAAAAGATCAATATCCGAGGTGTTTTTATGTTGGACGAGATATATTTTAAAATCGATTCCAGAACATTTGATTTATCCATTGTTGAAAAACTTGGTTCGGAAATTGTTTTTATGGGTATATCTTTGGTTTTTATTTTTTTACCAATAACATGATATCCTTTACTACCATTAACTGGTTGTCTACAATATGGACATTTATCTTGGCTATGTTCCATGGCACGCAATAGACATGCTAAACAGAATTTACTCTTACAACATTCTAATACAGCTGGCATTTCATATGGACAAGCACAGATAAAGCAACATTCATCTTTGGCTGTTTTAACTTTCTCATTAATAGCATCTAGTTTGATTTTGCATCGGTCAATATCACTAATAATCTTCTCCATTTTTTTATTAGCAGCTGCAATATCCATGATAGCCCCTCCAGCTAGAACATCTGATTTATGTTCTACATTGGATAACGCAGAAATCACCGATTTTACATACTTTTTTTCGGAAATCAGTTTTTTCATATCTTTTTTTATATTACCTGTTAAAATTTCAATAATATTATCCTCGGTGTCTACATTACAATTCAATTTCATAATGGCTTCTTTCATATTTCCTGCATTGATAAGTTGCAAAATATTAGCAGGTAAAAAATCCTTGACAACAGATACCATTTTTTGTAACATAGTATTGATCATAAACACTTTTGGTGTTGGTAGGACAATAGATTGGTCTACAAAACTATCCTTATTTTTGATCGTAAAATATTCCAATAGTTGGTCATGTCTCCCGAATAATTTATAAACATATCGTCTACAGGAATGATTAAAAATCCCTTTAGGCGTCGCTGTCATAAACCAATTAAAGATACCTGTTTCATTAAAACATTGTGGAATATTTACAGAATCCATTTCATCAATGATCACTCGAGACCATTTATATGATGGGAATATTCGTTGAAAGAGCTTGTATCTGTTAATATTCAATATGATTACATCCATGTTTTCCATCATAGTTTTGACTTTGGTCATATTCAACGTTTTCCTCTCATATGCAATTCCTTGTGTGATGAATTTATTGGTTTTACTACCAGACATGTAATTGATCTTTTTGATAGGAATATTCTGTTTCGCCGTCTTACTGTAAATTACAATATCGTTATACTGTTTAGGAAATCGTTGGTCAACATAATCAATATCAAAAAAATCATTGAAATCATTTTCAGTATTGATTTTCATATATTTCAATTTAGATTTGTCAATAAATTCTTCCCATTGATTGGCTAAATTATGTGGAACGACGATTAGATTAACACCAGTGCTTTCTTTCGTACCGACCATTTGAATGGAAAAGTTGTCTGTTCCCAAAAGAAATCGACTTGATGCTTGGGGTATGTTGGATGCTAAAATTAAACCAATAATCATATACGTTTTTCCAGATCCTACCTTGTCTGCCAGAATAGCCGAATTCGTATTAATCATAAAAGTAGAATCTTTGAATTCTGCTGTATCGTATATTTTATGTTGGACTGATCGATATAATCCAGATGTCATATCTGGTTTATCAATCACAATGGTCGAGTTCTTTTCCATCTCTAACATCGCAGCAATCGATGTTAGCTGATGGGCACGCAATTTGATTTTCAATCCTTTGGGTTGCTTGATAGTAGCGGAATTTTCATCTAACTCATAAAAACTCATTTTATGAATATCCTATGGTATATTTATTTACATAAATTTATATATCAATTTTTTTCGTTATGGAAAACAATATATAAATATCATAGTTTTATAACAGGATGATTACTTATACACGAGTAATTACATTTATTATCATCTGTTTTTTTGTCATATATGCCGCCAAAAAAATGCTGATTTATCATCCATGCATTCCAAATCCTATCAAATACCATATTTTTTATGAATTGTTAGAAAAACGTCTTGTCAGTTCTCCGGATTTGGTACAGAATTTCTCTGTCATGACACCAGATGGAATTTCTTTAGATACGGTTTATGTGAAAAATCCAAATGTAGATCTCTGTATGATTTATTTCCATGGGAATGCTGGGAATATTTCTATGAGATACGATATGATTAAAGTTCTGTATAATTTTAGTTCTGTTATCATATTTGATTATCGTCATTATGGTAAATCCAGTGGAACTATTTTCAATTTATCATGTGATGGATTGTGTCTTGATGCCAGATCTATTTGGGATCATGTAGTACGCGAACTTGGATATCACCCCAATAATATCTCATTATTCGGAGAATCATTGGGATGTGCTATTGCAATTTCTCTGGCATCATCTCTCAGCAAAACACATGATATCACTCAATATCCACATTCAATTATCCTCAATTCACCATTCTATTCATTATCATCAATGGTATCCCATGTATTTGACAAATTCAATTTAGGATTTGTTGGGCAACTATTAATGTTCCTTTCCTATACTGAATACAATTCCGCCGAATTGATCAAATACATTAATCACACCACCAAGATTATTATTGCGCATAGTCCCAATGATGAAGTCGTTCCATACACAGAAGGACGACAATTATATGACACGATTTCGTTGGTACATCCAAATATCCAATTTATTGATGTGACCGGAACACACAATAATTTAGGTTTGACTAATAAATATATTTATGCATTATCGGATATCTTGTATGACGCATAATCATAAATATATTTATTTACTAATAAATATATTTATTTACTAATACATTTATGTGTTAGTAAATAAATCATTTATGCATTATCGGATATCTTGTATGACGCATAATTGAATTATTACGTAATAATTTAATTATCAATAATATGCATATATTTTAATGACCACATATAGAGATTATGATAATGCACCATCCCAGGTGGTTGAGACATACAGATTAAATCATATTAATCAAACGGTAGATTATGTTAGAACTATGATAGACACTCATTGTACACGATTTAATAAGTGTAAAATGCATATTTCTAAGGTGATTGAATTACAAGATACCATTATTGATGAAAGTGACCCAGATACATTGAATGCTCAGATTTTACATGCTTACCAGACAGCTGAATATGTGAGAAAAATATATCCAGATCTGGATTATTTACATCTAGTGGGATTATTACATGACTGTGGGAAAGTACTGTTATTAGACAAATTTGGTGGGCTGCCGCAATGGAGTGTAGTGGGAGATATCTTTCCGGTGGGTTGCCAATATTCCAATAAAATAGTCTATCATGATTTTTTCCCAGAAGATCAGTCATTATATGGAATATATCAACCGAACTGTGGAATAGATAACTTGTTGATGAGTTTTTCGCATGATAATTATCTGTATAGCGTATTAAAGCACAACAAATGCCAAATACCAGAAGATGGATTGAAGATAATTCGGTATCATTCTTGGTATAGTTGGCATACAGGCAATGATTATGAATATTTTATGACAGAGGATGATTATCGGATTCGCGAACTATGCCATAATTTTAGTAAGTGTGATTTGTATTCCAAGACAGATTCTCCTATAGATATCGATCGATTGAAGCCTTATTATGATGAATTGATTAATAAATACTTTCCAGATCCTGTATTGGAATGGTAAAAAAAATGATGTAAAAAAGGCCTTCGCAAAACATGTCCTATAGTGTTTTACCAAAAAACATGAGCAAAAGAAAGAACTATACAGAAACTAGCACTGAAGAATCTAGTGAATATACTAGTGAGTCGTCCGTAGATGAATCATCTACAGAAGAGTCCTCCGTGGAAGAGGTTGTATTACCACCTAAAATATTGGCTACAAAAGCGAAACTCCCGAAAATTAAAGTGAGAAATGATGATGATATTAGGAACCTTTGTATTATCCGGATTAATGATGATTTTAGTTACGGCAATTATGGGGTATTCCAAGTGATTATCAAAAATGATAATGGGTTTATGAATGCAACTAAGTTGTGCAAGGATGGTGGGAAGGAATTTTTTAATTGGAAAGCTAATGCAAATGCGAAGGAGTTGATTTCTGTACTAACTTCATCCCTTGACTATCTGGGGGCTGAAGTACTTCAGACAATCACTGGAGGTAAAAATGTGGTGATTCGCGGTACATATGTCCATCCAGATCTAATACCACATATTGCATCATGGGTATCCCCAGAATTCGCTATTAAGGTATCGAAGATTGTTAACGAATATTTTATCAAAAAAGCCAGTGAGGAGAAAGATAAATTGCTTCATAAAAAAGATGATAAAATTGATAGATTAACAAAGGAAATTCGCAAGCAAACGGAAATGATACATGTGCAAACACGTAAAAGTGATGAGCAAGCGCGTAAAAACGATAAGCAATACAAAAAGATTAGCAAAATGGATAACAGAATCAAACGTTTACTCGTTAAAAATGATGAATTACGTGGTCAGAATGATGAAATACTCGGTAAAATAGAGATTAGTAACGATGCCAAAGTAGTGTCTACAGGTCGTAAATCCGATATCCATAAATTGGTTATTATTCGCTATAATGATGACCCCGATGAGTATGATGACGATGAAATTCTATATGAATATCTTGCAATGCGTGTTATGGACAAGTCTTTTGATTCCCGTTTAACTTCTGTTGAAGAATGTCATCCTAATATGCAAATTATATTGATAATCGATTACAGCCCTAATTCTATGAATTTATGGAATCGAGTCAAGATGGATTTAACTAATGATAAGAAAATTCGAGTTACTAATTGTAAGTTTAATCTTAGAAAGCATTATTCAGAAAAACTCCTGATTAAGGATATTAAGAGAATTCATAATGAACGTTTTGATGATGAATAAATATTTTTTGATTAAAAGATATTTATTACAGATAAATCCTATATTGGAATGGTAAAAATTGACATAAAAAAGGCCTTCGCAAAACATGTCCTATAGTGTTTTACCAAAAAACATGAGCAAAAGAAAGAACTATACAGAAACTAGCACTGAAGAATCTAGTGAATATACGAGTG
>Ga0315284_10012032_pt1 | contig 12322 bp, 9 predicted proteins | sample YL17G09_16_MG_FD_203696 | JGI IMG/M metagenome (GOLD analysis project Ga0315284, IMG submission 203696) | Sediment microbial communities from Yellowstone Lake, YNP, Wyoming, USA - YL17G09_16 | ecosystem: Environmental > Aquatic > Freshwater > Lake > Sediment | place: USA: Wyoming | collected...
GTTTACGCTATCGTATTGGTTTGGTCTGTGCTGGGTTATTTAGTGGCGGCTCCGCTGCAGGATAAGCCGGAGATGCAATGTGTTCGACAAAACACCGAATCCTAGCCGATGTTGACTATCGTTAAAAGCGTCAACTTCACACAGAGAAAGAAGGAAATTGCGACAAAACGGCGAATGATATTACCAGAGCTCGAAATGTCGATACAATTATCACCATATCAGGGATGCTGACCGGTGTGAACGGGAGCATTACCTGAGGAGGACGAGTTTAATAACCGCTCTCAACGTGAAATTGGGCGGTTCCGACTTGCTTTATTATTCATCCGATATCGCTTTCAACAGAGCGAATCTGGCTGAGCCTAACAACAGTCATGCAACAATGCTACCAGTGAATACTCCGCCACCAAGGAGATGCCAATGCTTGAAAAATTCATATTACACATATTTATCATTCTTCTTTTACTCCAAGTTGCATTATTAGGATTGATGCGGACAAGCAGGGAGAGCAGTATAATATCTCTGCATTATCTCAATAATGTAGTAACCGGAACTATTGCTCGTGTTGGGTCACGGTTCCCCGCGTTCGTTGTGTATGATATTGCAGGCAAGCGTCAACCTTTTTATCGGCTGGACAAATCGGCTTTTATTATTGTTGAAGGATGTCCATGTGATGCTGATAGCATCAATAGTTGGGCAGAAGAAGCCATTCGACGTGGGGAAGACGTTATTGTAATATTTCCTGGATCGCCAACTAGATTGCGTGATATTCGTAAAGATCATAAACTTGCAGGACGTATTGTAACCTGTCGTTACGACGAGATTCTTTCGTTCGTAAGCGCTGCAGACCGCGACCGCTTACCCATTGGATATCACATCAATGAAAAAGGTATACTGATATCAAAACAATATCTAAAACCAGTTAATACTCGCTGAAACAGCGGGCTATTACGCAGCCTGCTGTGCTGCAGAGAGTATTCGCGTGAAACACTGACAATCATTACCTGGCTCATTTAAAGTAACACTCTGGATGTTGATAATGGAAGGGATCCTTTGATGTTAAGCATACCAATGAAAGCTTATATAATGGCTGTGTTCTGTGCAATCGCCGGCTCAAGTATTATCAGTTATCCATTATCAGGAAGTTTTGATGTTGAGTCTTTCGCACACCATTTGGTGATATCGTTAGCCTATCTTCTTTTCGCTACACTGGGAAACATTGCATTTTTTTACTTTAGCCGGCAACACGCTTCGTGGCGTATTGCTTTTTCATTCGCTATCATCATGATAGTTACTGCCTCTGTTATCTATTCGTTTAGCCGGCAATATTCGGTTATCCTAGTATTGCCCTCCCTTTTCTGCTTACCTGGTGCCAGCCTCGGTGTTTTCATTACCGCTATTTGCTCGGACATCACCGCGCGAAAAAATGCCAACTTGGTCGGTCACGATGATGAATAAGTTACACCATTTATCGCGGCAGCATCCCAGAGTTGGCGGAAATTCTGGAAGTGTAATTGTGAATAGAGAATAGGCCAGCCTGTCGATCTCTTCGATTCAGCCACCCCACCACTGTAAGGGGAGGACACGCTGTGAAGAAAGAGTAATGCAAATCGAAAATTGGGGACAGTGTGCGCCAAGCCAAGCTTGGCGATTCTTGCCGGTGGAAGTCCGGCCTGGGTAAGGCCTAACCAGCGGCCCAGCACCGAGCCTGCGCGTCGGGAGGCAACGACCGGCGTGGAGCCAGGGGTAGGGAGATGGAGGGCCGTAACGGAAGTGAGCCAGAATACAGGGACAGGTTATGTAAATCACCTTATAATCATATGTTCACTAATGAAATACATAACCTGTCCCCAATACCGTAAAATCTGGGAACATAACGGAATCAGCCTGGCCGCCCACGCAACCAGCTTAAGTATTCGCACCATCAAGCGCAGGCTGCAGGAATTGGGAGGGAACGACATCTCCACATTGGCAGAGGGCAAGAGGGCAAAGCGATCCCCTGCGGAATCTATGATGTGAAGATGTGAAAGCGAATACTGGCTGGGGAGCGGTCGGCTTTGATCATGGCACGGGGCAGTGTTTGATGTGACGACCATTGGGCGCTGGTCGGTCGAGATGGGACAGACCCTGTATTCCCCGCGGCAAACCGGTTGTTGATTAGCGCGGATGTTGAGGAGACACATCGATGAATAATATGAACCGAAGGCTAGTTGCGTTTTTCTTCATATTCTATTTATTTGTATTCTATGGGGCTGTTGCATTAGCATCTGAACAGCATTATTTTCCTGATTTACCTAACGGAAAAATACATATCGTTTATTCAGTAACAGAAACAGCAGGGCCTTACCCGCCTGAATATATTGAAAATATGCTCTCAAGATTGCCTGCGGAATCTAACACCGCAAAGCAGCTAAATGATTTGATAAATGGAAACACCAAGATTACACATTACACCACGGAATACTGGGGATTAAACAATTCGTTTAGATGGTTGGTTAAAAATAATTATCGTGTAATAATATTTGACGGGTCAACTGTTTTATATGTTAATCAATCTGCACTTAGAGAATACTCAAATAATATCAATAATAAATTTCGAGCAGGAGTTGTCCGTATTACTGATGGTTCACTCCACATCGAACCAGATGTACCGTATTTAGGGATTTATCAACCCTATACAACGTTTTCAGCTGAGCCATTAACTCATAATAATACAATTAATCCCGATGGTAACCTAGAAGAAATATTTACTTATCATAATTCGGCCAAAAACTCAAGGGTATTTACTGTAAAACAAATCAATGCTATTTATAGTAAAGACAAAAAGCTTATCAAGTTGATAATACATGATTCTGCTAGTCCGTTCAACCCACATTTAATTTATGTGTATAGTAATTATCGGTCTCTACCCAATGGTTTTACTTATCCTAACAATATCAAATGTAGTGAACTAGTCACATACGTTAAGGATAATAATAAAGTCCCTACGGCATTTGTATATATGACATACGAATATAAGGTTGTTAAGATTGATGATGTCGTTACGAATGAAATGGTAAATACGGACATAAAGTTGAAAAAAGACTCAATTATCGCGGATGAGCGAAAACAATATCTGCGAAATAATCAGCGTCTTGAATATCATTATACGAATCCGAGTTTAACAATTAATCAAGCAAGCAAAAAGGCGTTCTCATTACAAGGTAAAAAGGATATAAAATTATCAATGATAGTTATTCTAATACGTGTATTAGGATTTTCTGTGCTATTAGGAATTATCTTTCTAATAATTAAGAGAATACAATTGAACAGGAGATAAACAGATGAAGGCATTATCTTCTATTTTGAAAAAGGCAACAGTATTAATAATATTGTTTATATCTATAATTATAATATGGTCTGCGCCATATATATGTCATTCAATTGACACTGGTGTTGCTGTTATAAGGAATGGAAAAGATATCGGAAAGGTTAAGGCAGGAGATGCGATATATCATTCATTCTATCTAATAAATACCACATTCCATGATAATACCATTGGAATTATTATTCATAGCTGTTCATGTCAAGTGATAAATTACGATAAAAGTGTGATTCACCCACTCGGAGTTTGTCGTGTAGATATGAAGATTAATGTCAATAAAAGCGAAACTGGTATAAAAACTAAATCAATAAATATAGTCATGAAAAACGGTAAAAAAATTGGTCCATTATATGTGACATATAATATAGAGTAAAATATACCGTTAATAGGAAAGATATTTCTAATAATAGGGACAGTCACCTATTTTCTCCCCATCGCTTTTCCAGTCGCTCGACCGGCAGGATGTAATGCGGTGACACTTTACTGAATCGCCGTTTTCTCGAGCTGTTATTCGGCAAGCGGCTTCCGCCGGCGGCACTGCACCGTCCTGCGACCAGCATAACACGGTTTTCCCGCAATGCAATAGGTGATGCGAGATATATAAGTATGGTTAATAATTATAAATGATTCCCCCTTGGCGATTTCGGGAACTCCATACCATTTTTATAAGCGTTCCAACATAAGAATCACTTTCAAAGTGTTTCACGTGAAACACTTTGAAAGTCATTATCACCTGATAATGAATACAAATGTTTGAATACAAATTGCCGGGACACCCTGACAGAGACGTTGGCTGCCCATCGTCCCCCTCCGTCCCCCGCGTCTTCGGCTTCGGCCCACCGCTGCCGCCGGACAGCGCACCGCAAATCTACCGTGCGTATGCCGGGGCCGGCTGCGTCCTCTTTTGACAGCCCCTCATGCCATTCGTATAATAAGCCCACACCGGCAGGACCGGTCATTTTTGTTCAAGGAGTACCGTGATGCAGGTCGCCGACCGCTTGCTGAACATCCCGCCCTACCCCTTTGCCGAGCTGGCGCGTCTCAAGCGCGAAGCGATTGCCAACGGGGTGGATTTGATCGATTTCGGCATCGGCGACCCGGATCAGCCGACGCCGCGCTTCGTCATCGAGGCGATGCAGCGGGCGGTGGAGCAACCGCGGAATCATCAATATGACGAATATGCCTTCGGCTTGCCCGCGCTGCTGGAGACCATCGCCGGGTGGTTTCAAAAGCGCTTCGGCGTGTCCCTCAACCCGGAGAACGAGATCCTGCGCCTGATCGGCTCGAAGGAAGGCATTGCGCACATCGCGCTGGCGGTGCTCAACCCGGGCGACCTGGCGATCGTGCCCGACCCCGGCTATCCGGTCTATAAAATCAGCGTCATGTTCGCCGGCGCGGAGAGCCGGCACATGCCGCTGCTGCCCGAGCGCGGCTGGATGCCCGATCTCGACGCCATCCCCGCCGAGGTGGCGGAGAAGGCGCGGATCATGTGGCTGTGCTATCCGAACAATCCCACCGGCGCCACCGTGGATCTCGCCTTCCTGGAGAAGGCGGTGGCCTTCGCGAAGGCGCACGACATCCTCCTGTGCAACGACATGGCGTATTCGGAGATCTTCTACGACGACGATTACCTGCCGCCGAGCATCCTGCGGGTGCCGGGCGCGAAGGACGTCGCCATCGAGTTCCATTCCTTCTCCAAGCCCTACAACATGACCGGCTGGCGCCTGGGCTGGGCGTGCGGCAACCCGGAGGCGGTGGACACGCTGCGGAAGCTGAAGAGCTACGTGGACTCCAACGCCTTCCTCGCCACGCAGGAGGCCTGCATGACGGCGCTGCGGACCGATACCACCGGGTATTTCAAAAACCTGCGCGCCATGTATCGCCGCCGCCGCGACCTGCTGGTGGACGGGCTGAACGCCGCCGGCTGGAACGTCTCGAAACCGAAGGCCTCCTTCTACGTGTGGGCGCCCACGCCGAACGGCATGTCCGCCGCGGACTGCGCCGGCAAGCTGCTCTCCGAGTGCGGCATCCTCGCCACCCCCGGCTCCGCCTACGGCAAGCAGGGTGAAGGCTACGTGCGCTTTTCACTGACCATCCAGGGGGAGAACCAGGAAGCCCGCATCGCGGAGGCGGTGGAGCGGATCAACAGGAAGTTTGTCTGAACCTTGCTGGGCGTGCTGTACTGTATAATTATGAGTTAAATAATCTATTAAACTGGAATACTCTCTCGAAAACCGGACATCTGCGGGCATCTGCGGGCATCTGGGTCCCGGCTCCGCCGGGTTAACGGTTCTTCCGCTTCATCAGGTAATACGCCAAATACCCGAGGTAGGTGCCGCCGGCCACGGCGCCCCTGACCAGCGACCAGAGGCCTTTACCGGCGGCGGCGGCGGGACGGGCGACCAGCTCGCGGAGGGCGCCGCGGACGGTCTCGGTGTCGGAGGCGATCTGCTCGCGGGTAAGGTTGACGCCGGCGAGCAGCTCCTCGGCGCGCTCCGGCGGCAGCTTCTCCAGCGTGGTGCGGATGCCCCAGAACATCACCAGCAGGTCGTCCAGCGCGCCGATGATGGGGATGAAACCGGGGATGAGATCGACGGGCGAGATCTGGTAGCCAAGGGCGAGGAAAAGGGCGCGCTTATCGGCGCCGGACAGCCCGGCGTCGGTGACAAGCGCGTAAATGAGCCGCCCGTACGCGGGGATGCGCCCCAGCACCGGCACCACCTCGCGCCGCAGCGCCTGGCTCAAACGGTTGACGATATTCGGCAACGGCGTCCTATCGGGCATACGGATTCTCCTTCTCACCACAAAGACACAAAGACACAAAGAGATATTTTGTTTCACGCAAAGACGCAAAGGCGCAAAGAAATAAATGAAAAATGAAAAGTGCAAAGTGTAAAATGTCAAATGTTCATACATTCTAACGGGTGGGTCGAGAGCAAGCAAGAGCATTCACGAGAGTATTATCTGCCCCCTTCCCATTGGAAAGCCTGCCGTGTTCGGTCATTTGGCATTTTGCATTTTACAATTTTCATTTTTCATTCAAAACAATCTTTGGGCCTCCGTGGTTCAATTCCCCACCAAGCAGGTATCTTGGCGGTCCATCGCGAAATGGGGAGGTAGGCACCTGAGGAACGGTGCCCATATGGAGGTGACTATGTCGGTGGAAGGGCAGGCGCTGGCGTTTTCGCAGGATGTCGCGCGGTTGCGCGCGGAGATCGGGAAGGTGATCGTCGGGCAGCAGGAGGTGATCGATGGGGTGCTCATCTGCGTGCTGGCGGGCGGACACGGCCTGCTGGAGGGCGTGCCGGGACTGGGCAAGACCATGCTCATCCGCACGCTGGCGAGCGCACTGCGCCTGCAGTTCGCGCGCATCCAGTTCACCCCGGACCTGATGCCGTCGGACATCACCGGCACCAACATCCTGGTGGAGAGCGAGGGAGGGGCGCGTGAGTTCCGCTTCCAGGCGGGGCCGATATTCGCCAGCATCGTGCTGGCGGATGAGATCAACCGCGCGACGCCGAAGACGCAGTCCGCCATGCTGGAGGCGATGCAGGAGCATTCGGTGACGATAGCCGGCGTGGTGCGCAAACTGCCGGAGCCGTTTTTCGTGCTCGCCACGCAGAACCCCATCGAGCAGGAAGGCACCTACCCGCTGCCGGAGGCGCAGCTCGACCGCTTCATGTTTAAAATCCTGGTCGGCAATCCCTCGCTGCGGGAGCTGGGCCTGATCGTGGACCGCACCACGACGTCCATGACCACCGAGGCGCAGCCGGTGCTGGACGGGAAGCGGCTGCTGGAGATGCGCGCCTTCGTGCGCGACGTCCCCATCGCCGCCCACGTGCAGGACATTGCGCTGCGCTGCGTGCTGGCCAGCCACCCGGGCAGCGAGACGGCGACGCCGCTGGTGAACAAATTCGTCCGCTTCGGCGCCAGCCCGCGCGGGGCGCAGGGCATCGTGCTGGCCGCCAAGGTGCGCGCGCTGTTCCAGGACCGCTACCACGTGGCGCTGGAGGACATCGCTTCCGTCGCCTACCCCGCGCTGCGCCACCGCATCCTGCTCAACTTCGAAGGCGAGGCGGAAGGCATCCCCACCGACAAAATCGTCACCGAGATCGTGGAGATGCTGATCACCAAAGCGCCGAAAGCCATCGAGGTATAGAGCGGGTTATTATTCACCACGAAGACACGAAGAGATTTTTTACTTCTCGCTCGATATCGGTCCGATCCGAACGATCCGACCGATCGGTCTCATGCGTCCCATCCCCCGATCGACAGCTTTTGGGGGAAATTGGTGAATGTGACAACTCCTGCATATCACTGCTCTCTTCCCAAACGCCAGCTTTGTGATATACTTAATGCTCCAATTTTCTCCAGGAGGGTTTGCCATGCAAACTGTACGTTACTTGTGGGCCGTGCTGGCGCTGGCGTGTTGCATGCCGGTGCTGGCGGACGGCCGCTGGACTCCCCCGATACTGCCGGTAGCGCAGAACGTGGTGCCGCGCCTGGCCCAGCCGCTGGTGATCGACGGCCGCCTGGCGGAGTGGGGCTCCGCCTGCTGCGTGCCCGTTCGCTCGCGGGGCAACATCATGTATCTCGCCGGCAACCACCAGTGGCTGGGGCCGGCGGACGCGGGCATGGAGGCCTTCTGCGCGTGGACTCCCGACGGCATCGCCCTGGCCGCCAACGTGACGGACAACGAGGTGATCAACAGGAAGTCCCCGGCGACGTATTACGAGCATGACTGCGTGGAGCTGTTCGTGGACGCGCGGGCCGACGACCGGTTCGGCAAGGCGCCATACAGCAAGGGCGCCTACCAATTCTTCGTGCGCCCGCCGGTGAAAGACCAACCGCCCGACATCGTGCTGGCCTCCGGGCAGAAGCTGGAGGGCGTGCGCGCGTCGGGCATTGTGACGCCGAAGGGGTATGCCATCGAGGTGCTCGTGCCGTGGAGCGCCTTCCCCGGCTTCACCCCGAAGGCCGGGGCGTCGGTGGGGCTGGAGTTCATGCTGGACGACTACGACGCGCGCGACGGGACGGAGGCGCAGCCGTGCGCGATGAACTGCCAGGCGATCCGCGACCTCTGGCAGGCGCCGCAGAACTTCATGAAGTGGTCGCTGGCGGACGAGCTGAATATCGCCTCCCTCGGCGCGCAGGCGCACCTCGACGCGCGGAAGATATTCTTCGACAACGAGAAGCTGACGGTCGGCATCGAGCTGGGCTCGGCGCTGTCCACCCGCGCTGCCGGTGCCCGTATCCGCTTGATCGCGCCGGATGGACGCGACGCGCTGAATCGCACGATCAAGCTGGCGGCGATGCCGGCGCCCTGGCAGGCGGCGAAACGCGGTGAGCTGACCTGGCCCACCGGCAAGCTGCAGGAGGGGTATTACGTCCTCTCCGTCACCGTGGACGGCAAGGATGGCCGTCCCCTCGGGATGTCCAGCCGGCCCATCCTCAGCGTGGGCAACATGCTGGAGGAGATGTATGCGCAACTGGGCAAGGTCAACATTGCCGTCATCTCGCAAACCGACCCGCTGAAGGCCGCCGGCTACCTGGCCGCCGGGGCGTGCGTGGAGCGACTGAAGCGCGGGGTGGAAACCAATGACCTGGAGGCCATCACCTGGGCGCAGCGCGAGTTCGACGCCCGCATGGCGGTGCTCGAGACGGGCCAGGCCCCCGCTGACGGGCTGCTCGACCTGCTGGCGCTGGGTGCAGACCCGGAGGCGCAGGTGCGGGTGGAATTCAGCAGTCCCACACTGGCGATGGTCTACTTCTACAGCGGTTCGCTGCCCTTCGCCGAGGCGATGGTGCGAGACACGGGCTCCGCGGAGCAGGCCCGTAAACAGGTCGATCCCGCGGGGAACGCATACCTGCAGCCGCTCACCATTGCCGGACAACCGGCGGTGCTGCGCACCGAAGGCGCCCTTTCCCAGAATAGCGAGCTGGACCGCTACCAGCCCGCGCGGCAGGTGCTTGCTTACAATGTCACCTACGACTCCGCGATACTGATCGATCTCGATCTGCTGAAATACGAGAATGCCGATGCCGTCGTCTATGGACCGGAATGCGCGCCGGCGGTCAGAACGACGGTGGAAGGTTGGGCGACGGAGCGCAAGGTGCCGGTGAAGACCTTGGCGGAGGCGCTGAAAGGAACCTTCGTCATCATCGCCGGCAAGGTTCCCACGCAGGACGAGGGGATGCCGAAGATCGGCGCCGTGAATAAATTGAAGCCGACATCCGGCTTCAACAACCTGTATGTGGCGAGCGGCACGCGGGTTATCAGCCTGATGAGCCCGTCGCGCGCGGTCGCCGTGCGGCTGGCGGAGCTCATCCTCGCCGGCCAGCCTATCTCGCCGAAGGACGCCGATGCGCTGCGCGCCGAGCTGGTGAAGGCCTGCGCGCCCAATGCGCAACCCGCCGCGCTGCCCGCGGGCCTGCAGGCCTACTGCGGCGACCTGCACATGCACACCTTCTACTCGGATGGCTCGGTGTCGCCCACCGCGCTCACGCTGGAGTGCATGTATGCGGGACTGGACTTCATGGCCATCACCGACCACATGACGTTGGACGGCGCGCGGCTGGAAAAGGCGCTGCTGGCGAAGTCCGGCTTCGACTTTCCGCTGACGGTGGGAGAAGAGATCTCCCGGGGCTGGACGCACTTCAACGCGTATCCGCTGAAGACGGTGCTGCCCTTCACCACGGAATACGACACGATCAAGGCCGCCCATCAGCAGGGGGCGGTGATCCAGTGGAACCACCCGGACCGCTCGGAGGACTGGAACAAGGCGCAATACTTCCAGGCGCTGACCGGCACCGCGCTCGACGCCTGGGAGCATGTCCCGGACTATTATGAAGAGTGGAAGGCGCAGGGGATGCTGCCGGTGGTCACCGGCACCTCCGACACGCATGACAATACGCCTTGGTCCGAGCGCACGCTCATCCTGGCGCCGAGCGCGCAGGGCGAGGACATCGCGGAGGCCATCCGGTCCGGCCAGGCCATCGCCGTGTCGCTGTATGAGCAGCGGCCGGAGATCTTCTTCGGCTCGGAAGCGATGCAGGCTCGCGCCTGGGCGCTGCTGGCGGACGGCGAGGCGCTGAAGCAGGCCCATGCCGAGCGGCTGCGGGCCATGCTGAAGGGCGCGGACCTGGTCGGCCTGTTGAAGGCCAGCCAGCCGCGTCCGGTGACGCCGGACGCGAAGTAACGAGAAGAGAAGAAAAGAAAAGAAGAAGGGGAGAAGGGAAGAAAAGAAGAGGCGGATGGGAGATCGACTATCATTCTTTACTTCTCTTCTTCCTTTCTTCCCTTCTCTGGACAGCTGCCCGGCGATTGTCTGAATAGTGAATCAATGTTAAACTAGTCTGCACTCTCGACACCGGAGCCGACATGCAGGACACGATAACGCGCCCGAAACGGATGCGTCGCAGCCCGCGCCCTCGCCTGCGCGTCAGGCGGGTCATCTTCGTGTTGCTGCTGATCCTCATTCCCATCCTCTGGCATTTTCGGCCGAGTATCCCGGAGCTGGTCTGCGGCTTTCCCGCGCGCGGAGAGCAGCTCTGGGTGCGCGCGGAAGGCTTCTTCACCGCGGCCGACGACGCCTTCGCGATGCGCCTGCCCAGCAAGGTAACCTGCTGGCGGTGGTATGGGACCGAGGCGTGGACGTTGCGGCTGCCAAAGCCGGACCTGACCGGTTGGCGCCTGGATACCGTGGAAAAGGATTGGAACGGACGCGCGTTCTCCGTCGCCCCGGGCGGCGTGTGGTCGGCGGTCGCCTGGGCGGATGGACCGCGGGTGCGGGTGATCACCTGGCACAAGGGGCAGGTGAAGGGGCGGCTCACCTTTCCCGTATCGGCGGACGGACCGTTCACCGGGCGCGCGGCGTTCCGCGTCATGGCGCTGGATGACGGGCGGGCGGCGCTCTGGCTTGCATCCGCGCCCGTCTCGCCCATCCTCGTCATCGAGGGGAACCGGATGCTGGCGACCGCGGAACATCGGTCAAAACTTACGATGGAGCGCGGGATCGTCTACGAGCGCGTCCTCTCGCCGGATATGCGCCGGCTGATAGGCTTCAAGCGACCATGGATCAGCGCGCAGCGGGATGGGGTGTCAGTGACACCACCGGATATGGAGTGCGCGTCGCTGGAATTGACCCGGACGGAACTGACCGTCTATCAGCACTACACCATCACGCACGTCAATCAGCCGATACTCTTCAACGGCGCGGTGGTGGGCGGAAACGGCGCCGTGTTTCGGCAGCGCGGCGAGGCGGACGCGCCGGATGGGTGGACCGTTGCCGCCGGCGTCGAGCCGCAACCCGATTGCGCCGTGCAATACAAAGACACATCCGCCCGCGTGATCGCGCCGGCGTCCATGCAGGATTGGGGCGTGCCGCGGGCGCGCCAGTCATGGCGGGTGGCGATCTCGGAGGGCGGGCGATTCGCGCTTGCGTATGACGCCTCCGCCCACCGGTCCGCCGGCCTGTCCAATCGGTTTTCGACGTGGGAAGTGCTCACCAGCGTGCTGTTCACCCCCCGGCGGTTGAATCTCTACGAGCGGCCCGGACGGTTGATCCGGGCGATGAAACTGCCGAACAGCCGGCAGACCGTCCGGTCGGCCTACCTCTCGCCGGACGCCGCCCGCGTGCTCATGCGGGTCGTCGATGTGAGCACGCACAAGATGAAATATCTCCTCTACCGCATGCCACCGGAGGTGCGGCGGGCGTTGAATAGGGAGTAACTAGGGAAGCTTCGCCTCAAACCGTCGAGTATAAGCGAAAGGCTCACCTGGCGAAGCTTTTCAGTTTTGAGTTTTGAGTTGATCGGAATCCGTCTCATCCGAAAACTTGACTCATATGTTCAGATCTTTGCTTATGAAGCACAGCTAGTGGCTAGTTGTACCGGTATATCACGTCGTAATATGTAGAACAATCATAGTGCCCGGTCCGGTGGTTGAGTAGGCGAAAAAGC
>Ga0315284_10012033_pt1 | contig 12321 bp, 14 predicted proteins | sample YL17G09_16_MG_FD_203696 | JGI IMG/M metagenome (GOLD analysis project Ga0315284, IMG submission 203696) | Sediment microbial communities from Yellowstone Lake, YNP, Wyoming, USA - YL17G09_16 | ecosystem: Environmental > Aquatic > Freshwater > Lake > Sediment | place: USA: Wyoming | collected...
GCCCCTGACACAAACACAGCCGCGAGCCCGGCCCGCGACCAACGCGATGGTAACACGGGCATATGGCGGCGTCAAGGTTCCCCCGTACGCACGTTCACCATTCCCAGCGCTTCAGCACGATGCCTCGTTTCCCGACCTCCACGTCACCCAGCCAACAGCCGAGGGCGGCGCCGGCGAGCACGTCGTCCCAGTCATGCGCTTTCTCCTTCACGCGCGACCAGGCGATGCGGGCGGCGATGGCATACCAGAGCCACTTCTGCTTCGGGTGGTACTCGCTCGCCACCCGAGCTAGGGCGAACGAAGTGGTGGCGTGACCGCTGGGGAAGGCGTATCCGCTGCCGACCGGCCGCTCGTCCTTGAAGGAGCGCTTAAGGGCCTCGACTGAGATGGTGGCGACGACGGCCGTGTCGAGGGCGGCCCGCAGTTCAGGCGGGCGCGGGGGAGGCGACGGAGCGGCCGGCTCGTACATGGCCACGGTTGAGGCGGCCATGGCAAGCGCAATAACCAGCCCGGTCACGGTCTATTCCTCGGGAGCGGCCGCGCCTTCACCTGCAGCCGGCCGACCTCGGCCCAGCCCGTGTAGACCTCAGTGTAAGGCGGGCCGACAGCGATCGTCACACGATACTCCCCAGCGGGCGCGTTCGACGGCACCACCGCCTGGCCTCGCTGCTCATGCGCGGCACTTGAGGAGATCATCGGCAGCTCCCACTGACCGTAAAGCAATGGGAAGCCCTGGACGAACCGCCCCTTTGGCAGCAGCTTCCGCTCGAACACCTCCGGCGCCATGCTCGCGGGCTGGAGACGAAGGCCGAACTGCACCGGCCTGAGCATGCCGCCCGCCTCCCACACCGTGCGGAATCCGGCAAGCGCGCCGGCCTCGGCCTGCGTCTGCTCCCATTCAAAGTCCAGCAGTCGGATGCCGAGGGCGAAGTCGGCGAGCCCGGCGCCCGGAACGCCCTGAGGCGCGGTGATCGGCACTCCCGGCGCGAGCGCGACCAGATCCTCGCTCAGCGAGACGAAGTAGGGCGGGCCGGGTGCCCGCATCGCCCGCGGTGGGTGCAGGCAGTAGACCGGTCGCCGATTTGCGTAGTGCTTTGCCAGCAGGTAGGTGAAGAGAGCGGTCTGGTCGTGAACCTCGAGGGTCACTTGGCCGGCCGCCTCCCACGCGGCCTTCGCAGCCGATCGCAGCTCAGGGTCCTGGATCAAGTCAACGTACCACCGGTCGGTCATGCGGACGGAGCGAAGGAGCGTGATGTCTTTCCGCAGACCTTCGACATTCTGAAGATAGAGCGTGGCGAAGCTGGGGACATCGAAGTCAGAGACGAAGATTGCGTTTGGCTCCATCTGGGAGAGGACTGCCACCCAGCGATCGCGGTGGCCCCAGATGCCGCTCAGATCGGACCGCGCCCAGTTGGCGGCGATAAGGGCGAGACAGATCGCGCCGCCGACGACAGCGGGAACGAGCCTGCGCGTCCACCCTTGCCTTAGCAGGCCGGCGAGGCGCGCGAGGCCCACTGCGCCGCATAGAGCAAGCACCTGCCCGAGCGGCTGGAAGAACACCTTGAGATCGGAGGTTTCGCCCCACTGGAGCACCCAGAAGCAGAGCAGCGCGGTGCCGCCCGCCAATGACCAGGCGAGTATCGGTTGCTGCTTGACCCAACGCCACCAGCCCCAGCCGATGAGCGGCAGGCCGACGAGCGCGAGCAGCCAGGCAGTCGGCGCGGAGGCCGAGAGCATGTCGGGAGTGAGCTTCACCGCCTGCTCGAGCATCTTGTTGAGGTCGTGGGAGAGCGCGAAGTGGGTGTACTGGGTGGCGAGCACGTGATCTAGGAAACGCTGAAGGGTGCTTGGATCCGTCCAGTTGAGAGGCGGCCGGGCGGCCGCTCTGATCGGGAGGTAGGCATAAAAGAGGAAGGGCGCGAGGAATGCGGCCACCCCGAAGAGGTACAGCCGCAGCCGCCGAGGCTTCGTCAGGGCGGCGGCCGCGACCAGCGCGGGGGCGATTGCCAGCATGGCAGTGCGATGGTGCATGGAGACGAAGCCGCAGGCGAGAGCAAGCCAGATGGCGGCTCGGGCTGGTCTGTTCCGGTCCCAGCGCATCAGGGCCACCAGCGACAGCGCTGTGAGCAAGGCGGTGAGACCATAGACCTCGGCTCTCACCGCCTGGCTCCAGGTCGGGAACCAGAGGCCGAAAGCGAGTCCGGCCAAGGCGGCAGCCGCAAGGTTTCCCGCCAACCCGACGGCCAGAGCTGTGATGATGCCGCCCGCCGCGGCCGCGCACACCGCGGAGAGCATTGCGACGCGGTAGGCGCTGGTGCCGCCCAGCGGCAGGAGGTCGAACAGGCGGCCGAGCAGGACCCAGAGCGGGTAGCCGGTCGGGTGCGCGATCCCGAGGACATGGACGGCCGCTACGAGCTCGCCGCTGTCCTGGTCAACGACGGTCGGGATGATGGTGGCGTGGTAGATGGCGAGCAGGATGACAGCCACCGCCGCCGCGGTGACGACTGCCGCTCGGCGGGAGGGCGGAGGCGGCGCGGGCGTCGGCGTTGGTTGTGGGGGTGGATGCTTGCGGCGCGGCATGGTAGGGGAGAGCTTCGTTGGGGGTCGGCCTAGGTCCTACCATTCTGGGCAGTGGAGCCGGCGACAGGATTCGAACCCGTGACCAGCTGATTACAAATCAGCTGCTCTACCAACTGAGCTACGCCGGCTCAAGAGGGGTCAGATTCGCCTTCCGCCCCTTTTCTTCCCACGCGTTCTTACACATTCAGTTGCTGTCCCCGAATGATACAAGTGTATCAGACTCCGGGGAGAACCTCAACGCGTTGGAATCCGGGCGCGGTCTGACTTGCCTCCCACGGGAGAGGACCGGAGCCTTCTCACAATCGGCGGAGAGGCTTCGTTTCCTCTCCCTGGGTCTCTCCCCCTCTTCGCTCCGACAAAGAGCTCTCAGCAAGTTGTGGAGCGATTGTATGGGAGCTCCCGGGCGGGGAGCCTCTCTCACGAGAGGGATGTCCGCCGAGAGGTCGGTGTAATGCGGGGCTTCCTTTAGGGACTGAAGTAATGCTGGCTGTCCCCCTCTCCTTGTAAGGTTTCCTGATGGTTTCCGACTGGGCAATACAATTCGGCCAATGCACAAGGTTGGGGGTCTGGCCGCTGAAAGCTTCCGCCCCCTTAGACCTCGTGCCTAGTCCGCCTAGTGGTCGGCGGACTAGGCGGACTAGGCGGAATAGGGAGAATGGGGCGATAGGGGGAATGGGGCAAGGGGTGATAGAGGAGAGAGGAAGAGAGAGAGAGAGAGAGAGAGAGAAGATTCTTCACCTCAACTACCTCCCACCTTCTGTTTGCCCGCCTCTTCCTTTCCTTCCGCAGTCAGGCCGAGGAAGACGCCTTGCTTCTGGTTGCCGAGGGGTCGCGCGACCTCGATCAGCAAACCCAGCTCAATGAGCTTGTCGACGCGCTTGCCCACATCGCTCCTATCACCGCCGAGCTCGTCGCAGACGTCTGTCTTTCGCAGGGGGGTGTTCTTCTCCTGGTAAAGACGCAAGATTCGTCCTCCCTCTCGAAAGCGGACGACGAACCCGGGTTGCCAAAGTGGTGGTGATTCGATGGCGGTGGGGAATCTCACTTCGATTGCCTGAGGCTCCATGTCTCGTCCCACGACTCCCAGCATCCCTTCTTCCACCCGCTCGCGTCGGTCGAAAGTCCACACGAGGTCAGCGACGCCCGTCAGTGCGGAAGGCCCGAGCACTTCCTCCACGGAGCAGCCCAATCCCTTTGCCAACGCGGAAGCCAACTTCCGATTCCAGCCGTTGAGGAGGATCGCCACTTGATACTCCTCTGCCATCAGGCGCAGTTGCTCCGTGCACGTCTGGACGACGTCGGGGTCTTGGGCCTTCACGATGAAGGACGACAGGGGGTCGACGAAGATGACGTCGAATCGCGGCTCCTTCCCGTGGAGCGCGACTTCGATGGCGAAGCGGAGGGCGTCGACGCCACCTTGCTGAAAGACCGGCCATGCCTGGAACACATCGAGCAGAGGATTCCTCTCGAGCTCCTCCAGCCATCCCTGCTTCTTCACCCGGCGATGCACCTTCTTGTGAGACGACTCATAGGAGATAAAGAGCACCCGGCACTTCTTCTCGACCTTCAGCCCCAGGAGCGGCGTCCCCGTGATAAGTGCGTGAATGGCTTGGAGCACGAAGTGCGACTTGCCGACAAATGGTCTCCCCGTAATGAGACCATAGACGCCTTCGTCCTGGAGCAATCGTTCGATTCGCCACTTCTGCTCCCCGATCACCATGCGGGCAATCTCCGTTCCCGTCTTCCTCGCGCCGACGGGGTAATGCTGGAGACCCGCGAGAGCCCGCTTCGAGATGCGGGTGACTTTTTGCTCTCCTACATGATCGTGGAGATACTCAAGCTGGGCGTCCGTCGCGTTCTCGAACGGATTGTCTATCGGTTGCTGCGGCTGCGGCTTCTGCTTCGGCATATGGGTTCCTTTCTGTAAGAGGAACGGAGCCCGTGGGGGAACCCAAACCCACGGGCGTCCGCTCCCCACTCTTTCTTAGTGGACCTGTCCTTTTGCTCCCCGGAAGGAAAGCATCGCCTCCTGCATCTCGGCGAGAACTTTCTGCAATCCGGCTACTTCCTCTTCCGTCAGGAGTAATCGAATACAGCTGCCGTCCCTCCCACCAATGCAGAGGATTCCCACAGAGGGTTCACCGGACGAGGGAACAGAGAGCGCCGTACCGAGATGGCATTGCAGATCGGTAAAAGAGTCCCGCAGCCGCTGGAGCAATCCCGTCGAGGCACCTATGGGAATCATTCCCGTTCGTTGCCCGGGGCATCCGTAGACTTCCTGAATCATCTTTGCGAGGAGGCAATCCTCTGCCTTCTCACAACGTCTTTGCTCCGGCATCCTTCTTCTCCCTTACCCATTCCTGGTAGAGCTCCTCGCGAAGCAACGCTTCCTCACCCCGGAAGTCGTGGGCGAGGAAGTCCGCCCCCGTGAAGCCGGGAGGACATGTCCCATTCCGCGAAGGGGGAATCCTCGCAGCGATCTGTCTCGTCCGCTTCGCGGGCATCGTTCCCTCTCACGCAAGCTTCTTCGGAGCGTCGTCCCTCATGCCGCGGACATTGAGCCGCTTCGTCGTCGGCCTCACTCCCCGCTGGCAGATGTATTGCCCACTATTCCACTTGACGGCATAGGTATACAGAGTGCGCCGTGCAGGACTCCAGCCAATCATCTGCTTGAGCTCCTTCTCGACGGCGGCAAGCTGGGGGGCACCGCCGCGGGAGAAGATACGAACCAGGGCCGGTTCGAGCGGCAGCTTTCCTTTCGTCGGACGTGACATTGCTTGTGACCTCCCGGTCGGAATTGGACTCCCCCATTCTAATCGCCGCGGACGGTGAAAATCAAGGCTTGTTATCCTTATAATTATGATATTTTCTGAGGGGGCGATGCCCGAGAAGCGGAAACGTCCGAGGAAGCTCAGAAAAAGGCGTGGGCGTTTTTGCCCGAGCGTCGGAATAATCCGTCAGAGCCAACTTGCTCTACAAGCAAGCTGCCCACGCAGCGAGAGAGGACGGACGACGATGACAAAACGAATGAGCAAATGGTCTGACGTGGTGGAAGCCGCCATGCGAGAGGATCGGACGGGAGCGATGGCGGATAGGCTTCACGACCTCATGCGGGAAGCAATCGCAGAAGTGAGCAGCAAAGCAAACTCACTGACGTGGGACTTGCGAACAACGGTCGAAGCGAATGGCCTCTGCGATTCGGACGGCATGAGCCGTAACGACATGGAGCGGCTAATCGGGAAGCACATCCTGAAGCGGGTGACGGCGTTAGCCAAGGAGATGTTTGGTGAGCAGGTCACCCACGAGCCGATCCGCAGATAGCGAATGAGAGGAATCGAAAGGAGACAGACGACGATGACAAGCAGAAAGAAGCAGATGGCGAAGGCGCAGAAGGTGAGAGAGCGGGCAGCGAGCCCGGAGATGTCGAGCGCGGAGAAGCTGACCGCGACGACCGCAGCGAAGACGAGGACGGCAAAGGCCGCCCCCGTGAACGGGAAGGCCACCGTGCAAGGTGAACTGATGGTGATTTTCTGCCAGCCCGAGCCCCCGGAGGCGGAAGCGATCATCGCCCGGGTGCTGAAGGCGACCGGACGTGCGTTGAAACTCTCGACCCTCAAGTTGTATCGCGCCAAGTTCAATGGTGGAGGCCTCGGTCCACAGAAGGGGATCGTCCCGAAGACCAAGTGCCCCATCCTACGAACCGCAGCGAAGTGAAGCGAGAGAGGGCTTCAGGTCGGGGGAAGGGAGAGGACAGCCGTCCTCTCCCTTCGCTCTTGTGAGGAGAGATAACCAATGACCTCAGGCATCTACTGCATCCTGAATACGCTCAACGACAAGTGCTATATCGGCAGCGCCCTGGACGTCCTTCGTCGGCTCGCAAACCATCGGAGCGTCCTCTCGTGCGGATACCATCCCAACGATCACTTACAAAGTTCTTGGGCTTACCACGGAGCGGAAGCCTTCACCTTCTCCTTGCACGAGGAGCTTCCTCGTCGACGGGGGGAGACAGACAAGCGATTCAACCGGCGGCTCGTAAAGCGAGAGCAAGCTTGGATAGACCACTTCGACAGCATGAACCCCGAGCACGGTTACAATCAGCGAGGAGCTGAAAGACCGGGCGAGTACTCGGACGAAGCCTTGGCAAAAATGCGGAAGCCCAGGAGCCCGGAGCATCGAGCGAGCATTAGCGCCGCTTGCCGGGGGAAGAGGCTCACGTCCGAACAACAGGCAAGGCAGCGAGCTGCTTGTCGAACCCCGGAGTATCGGGAGAATCAGAGGCAAGGCAGTTTGGGAAGGAAGCGTTCTCCTGAAACCCGAGAGAAGATTAGCCGAGCCCAAGCGGGACGCAAGCTCCCGCCCGAATGGCTCGCGAAGGTGAGGGCTACTTGCCAAACTCCAGCCTATCGAGCAAAGCAAAGCCTGAGTCTGAAACGCTACTGGGCACGGAGACGAGCGGCGGCTATCTGATTGCGTGAGTACGATGCGGCGGCTTATGATGCGGGCCGACCTCGTCGCTTGTAGGTTGCAAGTTCAGACCGACTGCCGCGGCTCGCACCTCCAAAGCACGTATCTCCTCGTTTTGGACGTCCATATCTCTGTCCGCCTGGAACGCCGCATGGAGGACGAGGCCGGCAAGGGCAACCAGAATCAGGATGCCGAGAGCCAACCGAATGCTTTGGGCGGGCGTTCGCTCGGCGATTCGGACGACGGGGATGTTCTTCTGTTGCATAGGACACCCCTTTCCTCCTCTCTTATTCCACAAGGAGCCGAAGGAGGCGACCCCGGCTCCCTTCCTTTTCCGCCCCCGTGAGAAGAATCGTCCTGCCCTCTCACCCCTCGCTTGCTTCTGGTCGCCTCTCTCCGCTGATTGTGAAAGCCCACTTTCGGGGCGGTAAGTCCCAAACCGCCGAATCTCCCCTCTCGGCTTCCCCATTCCCGGCTTTGTGGGAGCTCCTACAAGAGCCGGGAAGCGCGCTCGACCCCGAAGAGGACCCAATGAGCGGCCCGATTCGATCCTCTTCTCTCAGCGAATCCTGGAGGCTTTCCACAGGGGGGCAATCGGGGCAAGGGGTCGGGGCGGGAATTGGTCGAGAGGGGGGAGCCCGAGCTCGGAGTGCCCGACCCGGGCTCCCGTCCTCTCTCGGAGGAACCCACCCGGCCGGTGGAGAGTTTGCAGAAACACCGACCGGTACGAGAAGCGGGAGATGTCCAGGAACATCTCCCCGGCAGGGAAGAAAGGGTAAGACCCCGCCGTGCGGCAACGGGAGCGGGAACCCAGTCGCTCCCGTGAGAAGTCTCTACGTCCTATGCCGCGAGGACGACGAAGGGCGAACAGCTCTGACCATTCGGCAGGAGGATTGGCGACTTCAGCCACGGCTGACCGTCGACGTTCCACGAAGCGCGGATGCTGGTCTTGTTCTGAGCGAAGTTGTCGCCCGCGGCATCGCTCATCTTGATCTCGATGCCGAACCCGTCCTTGACCACGTAGTAGCCGAGGTCGACCAGACAGAGGTCACCTCGCGCTCCGAGGATCGGTTGGGACTCGGGCTCCAACATCGGAAGCCCCATGAGCGTCGAGGGGACCCCCTCGTATGCGGAAGGCAACCAGATGGGCTGGGCCGTTCCCCCGACGCCTCCCGTGAGGGTCAACCCGAGCAACTGTCCGAGGATCGTACGGGACCCGAGCCAGACATAGGGACGTCCGGCGCGGGAAGCCATCAGCATGTTAGCAATGTCCGCGAAGACGATTGTCCCGCCTCCGGTCCGTGGAACGGAGATTGCCGAGGGGTGGGAGATGAAGCCCAGGGGCTTCCCCACACCATCGCCGGCAATGAAGCAGGCGTCCTCTTCCGCCTTGATTGCCTCGGACAGAAGGAAGGAGACAACGCCGCCCGCGACGGCGGCATTCCGCAGGAGCTTGTCCGTGCAGGTGACGATCGCGGAGACCTCATGCGGCGTGAGAGTGACTTCCCCGAACGCCGGCTCCGTCTCCTGCTTCTGCGCACCTTCTCCGGTCCAGTGGACCATCACTCCCGACCTCAGACCCTTCGTGCCCGATTGGTCAACGACGGGGAGAGTGATTGGTGCATCGGGGTGGTCGGTGGAGGCGGCCAGGACTCGAGCGCGGGGACGGACGACGGCATCCACCATCGCTTGCGCCATCAGCGCTTCCGAATACTCCGAGGGGACGAGGTAGCCCCCGGCGGCTCCCGTCCCCATAGACATTGCCCGTTCGTCGCTTCCCCCCTGCGTTTGCTGCAGACGGCTGTCGGCGGGAGAGAATCTCGCCATGCCGAGAAACTCGCCGAAGGACGCAAAGCCCCCGGCCGCACGGGAGAGGACTCCCTGTCCGGTCCCCCGTGAACGACCTTCCGTCAGGGGCGGGCGGCTTCCCTCAAGCGTCAGCGCGTCCTTGAGCGCTTCGCCGACCTCTGCAAGGTCTTTGCAATCCCTTGCGAGAGTCATTACGCGGTGAACAGGCCACCGAGCCGATTCTGCCAACGCGGTGGCTTGAGCCAACGTCAGTTTCATTGTGACTACCTCTCTTTTGCTCCCCTGTGAGGAGCGACGTGTCTGCTTCCTACATGACGCGGGAAGGAGTGAGAGGTCTCGCCTTCTCCCCGTTGTGCAACTATGTCAACTCCTCGCATCGCCGGGAGAGTAGCCTTGCGGTCGCCTTCCCCGGCGAGAGGAGAGAGTCCCATTCTATCCCGCAAAGGGGACTTCCGGCGAGTCCCTATTTTCTCACCGGCGCCCGCAGCCTATCCACCACGCCGTGCGCTCGCTGAAGGGCTGCCAAGTCCTGATTCGCCACACGGCAGTATCTCCGCGTCATTTCCAAACTCGAATGACCGAGCAAAGTCTGCACATGGAAGGGCGAGGCACCGGAGCGTAGGAGCATGGTGGCGCAGGTGCGACGGAAGGTATGGGGGGAGACGGGCTGGGGGATTCCGGCCTTGCGGCCATAGGCGCGGATTCTGTGCGCGGCCTGGTAGTATTTCAAGCCCTCGCCGTGAATCGTGGTGAAGAGACACTCCTGGCCGGGAATCTCACCGCGCTGCTTCAAGTAGCGCCACAACGATCTCTTGCAGGTAAGGCCGAAGCACACTCGCCTTTCCTTGCTCCCCTTGCCCATGACGGTCGCAGCATTCTCGCTCCAATCTATGTCACTCAGTCGCAGGCCGAGCGCCTCCGAGATGCGAAGGCCGGTATCCAGCAGCAGGAGCATCAGGCAGTGGTCACGGACGCCGACGAAGCTCTTTTGGTCCGGCTGCGCGAGGAGCGCCCGGAGTTCCTCTTCCGAGAGCACCTGGGCCAAGCGGTTTGCTTCCTTGCGATAGGGCACCCGGCGTGTCGGATTGACCTCGACATAGCCTTCCGCCTCCAGGAAGCTATACAAAGCCTTCACCGCACGGAGAGAGGCGTTGATTGTCGCCACAGATACCCCTCTGCCCTCGGTGGCGTTGAGATAACGCCGCAGCAAGTCGGGGGTGATGGTCGCCGGGGTGACTTGGGGAGATTCCGCCTCGACCCATCGGCAGAACTTGTCCAAGCGCTCGTTGTACCACCCGATGGTGTTCGGGCTGAGGCCGCGACATTCGCGCTCGAATATGAACGCTCGCACGGCCTCACGAAAGTCCCGCGCCCCGTCCTCGGCTGTCAGCAACTGCGGCTCCATGTCGCCCTCCTTTGGGCAGGAGGGAACAGCAACTGATCGTGCGAGGAGAAGGCGCGAGGGGAGACGAATCAGCTGGTGTCGGATGCGGGAAAGCGAGCGAAAACGGGGTTTGAACCCACTGGAGCCAGACGAGGGGGCCCCGGTTATTACAAATCAGCTGCTCTACCAACTGAGCTACGCCGGCATCCTATGTTCGGCAGGAGCTTGCTCCTGCCATACCACGAAAACGACCCTACACAACAACCACAATTGTAGGGCTGGCATTCCCATGCCAGCCGCGCCGAAGGCGGGCAAGCCGGCGGCGGGCGTAGAAACGCCCGCCCTACAAGACCGTTGACCGACTGAGCGAAAGTCGGCGGGTCGCCCTGCGGGCTGCGATCTGTCCGATTCTAGCATCTTGGGGCGATGCTGTCAGCAGCAAGAAAAGGGCGCGAAACAGGCTAAAAAAGGGGCGGGACGTGGCGGCCGGAATTCGTTGGGCAAGGAGCTTGTTTACCCTGAGCAAAGCCGAAGGGCCTCCTGCCACTTCCGGATATGGGCAGGACACGCAGGTCCTGCCCTACGAACTGGCCTAGGGTTGAGACTTTTGTATGGAGGCGATGCGCCTCCAGAGAAAGACCTGTGGCGGCCGCGGCGATAGCCAGCAAGAACGATAAGGCAAAACGTCGGTACGCGCGCGGGGAAAGGATGAGCATGATGGATCAGGGCTCCGATGGCAGTGGTGGGTAGGACACAAACACAACCTGTCGCGCCAACTCAAACGCCCGCGGAAGATGGTTCAGGCGTGAATTCTGGTGCGGGCACGATGTGCGGTCAGCGGCCATCCAGCTTGTAGAAGGGTTGCTCCGCAAGGAAAGGACGACACTGGTCCTGCAGGAACCCGGGCAGGAATTCCGCAGCCCAGGCCTGATCACCAGGGTTATTGGACCAAAAGGAGAGACTATCAATCAAGGCGGCTAGGTGGAAGGCTCCGACGTGCGTGAAGAAGGCCGGCGGAAGCTCCCGGACTTCCTGATAGGCATTCAGGAAGTCCGGGCGAAGATCGGGAGCGAAGTAAGAGAGGGTCCATGCCAAATCAAACAGATAATACCCGAATCCGCAACTGCCGAAATCGATGGGGACCAAATTCCCGTTGCGGTCCAGAATGACGTTGCTGGGATGCACATCCGCATGGATGAGGCTCCAGCTCTTCGCGTCCTGCCCCAGTTCACTCATGATGCGGCAGATTCGGTCTACTACCGCGCCAAGCACCGCATACGCCTCCGCGGAAACCACAGAAGTGTGCTCCGGTGCCAGCGATGCCAGCGCCTTTAGCGCCCGCGCGTCATCGTAGCTTGGACGGAGGAAACCGCTGGGAAGGCACCAACTACTCGCATGGGCATGCAACTGTGCCATGAGCCGGCCCTCAAGGGCCGCCAGTTCCGCATTGCTGGAACTCGGCCTTTCCCCCTCGATCCATTCCAGAAGGGAACACACCACCGGCTTCGCGTTCGTGCGATCAAGATACACAACCACAGTACCGGTACCGTCGGACATACGAAGCGGTCGTTGGACTAAGAGGTTACCCTCTTCTCGCAGGGCGGAAAGCCAGAGCAGTTCCGACTCGATCACATCCCGCTTATACCAGATGCTCTGACGGATCTGAAGCAATGGAGTGTGGAGCCTGAGCAGATAAGAACCGGGGTGGCCAGGCCGGGTCACGCGATAGGTACACGTGTCACTGTGCCCAATAAATGCAAGCGATCCATCACTCAAGCAAAACGCATCTTTTGCCGCTTGCGCCGCGGGCAAAAAAGCCTCGCCTTCCAAACCGGGTGGCGCGGCGTGATCCGACTCTGTCATGGAACTCATCCCTCTCGGCTGTCGTTCGTGGAAATTCGCGACGCGGGCAGCAATCTGCCCGATTCTAGCATCTTGCGGCGGGGCTGTCAGCATCGGTTCATGCCTATATGACGCACAGAAGCGTGAGTACAATGTCATAGTCGCCCACGCGTAGGCCGCAGAACGCCATCAGGTGAATCATGGCCAGATTGCGTACGCCGGTGGGTCGACTCAGATGTCCC
>Ga0315284_10012035_pt1 | contig 12319 bp, 12 predicted proteins | sample YL17G09_16_MG_FD_203696 | JGI IMG/M metagenome (GOLD analysis project Ga0315284, IMG submission 203696) | Sediment microbial communities from Yellowstone Lake, YNP, Wyoming, USA - YL17G09_16 | ecosystem: Environmental > Aquatic > Freshwater > Lake > Sediment | place: USA: Wyoming | collected...
TGGGAGAGGGGGCTGGGGGGAGAGGGCCGACTCGCCCAGGATTGGGAGAGGGGGATGAGGGGAGAGGGCCGACTCGCCCAAGGGGAGAAACTTCGTTGGCGAAGTTTCCGAAGCCTGATCGTAGCATTGCCGGCGCCAGGATCGTGGGCTTGTTGCTCCCGTTCCTGGCGCTGGTTGCCGTGTGGCTGATGGGATGCCGGCAGCCTGCTCCGCCCGCCCAGGGATGGGTGCGGCTGGCGGCGTTGCGCTCCCTGCATCCGAACCAGGCCATGCTGGTCGATATCGACCACCGCCTGACGGCGCTGGCGGCGCAGCGCGCACGCCTGCTGGAGCATCCCACTTCGCCGCTGCCGCCGGACGCCGTCCCGCTGGACCTGCCCGCCGCCGCCCCCCTGCCTGTCCCGGAACCGGTGCGCGCCCCGGCCCACCCCATCGTCCTGATCGAGCCTCGCCTGGCGGAGCTGCGCGCCCGGCTGAACGAGGACCTGGCCCGCCAGGATGTCCGGTTGCGGCAGGAGTTGGAAACCGAGCGCGCCGCCGTCTATCAGGAAAAGGAGCGGGAGCTGCGGCAGCGCACAGACGCCCGGCGGGAGGAAACGGCGAAGGCTTACGCCCTGCGCATCCCGCCCGCCAGGATACGACTGCGCCTGGCCGCCGAGGAAGCGAAACGCGCCCGCGATGACGCCGATGTGGCGCAGGCACGGGCCGCCCGCGCGCGCGAGCGCGCCGACGCCGTCGTCCGCAATTACGCGAAGAACCCCACCAGGCATCGCAAGGAGATCCGGGCGGCGGAGGAAAACGCCGGCTACTATGAGAACCGAGCCGCACGGCTGAAAGCGCATGCCGACGAGCAGCAGGAAGCCGCGGAGGCGATTGCCCGGCAAATCGACACCGACACCCGGGAGCTTGCCGACGCGCAGGCGCGCCTGGGACAGGAGCTGCGGCAAAACCTGGCGACCATCGACCGCGAGCTGGTCACCAATATGCAGCAGCGGCTGACGACCTGGCGGCAGCGAGCGGAAGAGGAAGTCGAACGCAAAGTTGCGGATCGCGCCGCCCAACTGGCGGATGAAAACGCCCATCCGCCGGCGGACCCCCCTCCTCCGCTCGCCTTCCCCGAGCTGCCCGCCCGTCCGATGAGCACGAAATCCGATCGCATCCGCATCGCCGTCAACACGGCGGATTTCCAGGCATTCCGAAAACGGCTGGACGCGGTGCGCGCCGTCGATGCGGCCGTGGATAAACTGACGGCGGAGCGCCGCCAACTGTGCCAGGCCATCGACCAGGATACCCGCCAGGCCGCGCTGAGCATCGCCGCCCAGCACAACTGGACGGTCCAGTTCGACCGGCCCTCCGGCCCGGAGATCACCCCCGCGGTGCGCCGCTGGCTGGCGGAATACTGGCCGCCCGCGGATGCGGCGGATGCCCTCCGCCAGCATGGGCGCCACCGACAGCACCTCGATCTTCGGGATGCGCTTGTCCGGCGACAGCGGCACGGTGTCGGTGACGACCAGCTTTTCGATGGGCGATTCCTGCAGGCGCTCAGTGGCCGGGCCGGAGAGGATGGCGTGGGTGGCGCAGGCGTAAATCTCGCGCGCGCCGCGCGCCTTCAGCGCCTGCGCGCCGGAAACCAGCGAGCCGGCGGGAGCAACCGGGGATGAGAAACCGATCACGCTCAACTTTCATAGCATATTGAAAAAAAGTTTGCCTCTGTGGTAGGCTATGTCATGGTATTATTTCCGGTTACCCCCGGCCCGGGTCGGGAGAGGGTGTTTACATGAAAGGTTTGATCCTGTCCGGCGGCAAGGGGACGCGGCTGCGCCCGCTGACCTTCACGCGCGCGAAGCAGTTGATCCCCATCGCCAACAAGCCGAACCTCTTTTACGGCATGGATGACCTGGTAGACGCGGGCATCACCGACATCGGGGTGATCATCAGCCCGGAGACCGGCGACGAAGTGCGCGCCGCGCTGGGCGACGGGTCGCGCTGGAATGCCCGCATCACCTTCATCCTGCAATCCGCCCCCCGCGGCCTGGCCCACGCGGTGCTGACCGCGCGGGAGTTCCTCGGCAACGAGCACTTCGTGGTCTACCTGGGCGACAATATCCTCTCCGGCGGCATCGCGCACCTGGTGGAGGAATACCGGCAGGGGAGCGCGGAGGCCATCATCCTGCTCACCCCGGTGCCCAACCCGCAGCAGTTCGGCGTGGCGGTGCTGGATGCGGCCGGGCAGGTCGTCAGGCTGATCGAGAAGCCGGAGGACCCGCCATCCAACCTGGCGCTGGTGGGCATCTACCTGCTGCCGCCGACGGTGCACGAGGTGATCGCCACGCTGCAGCCCTCGTGGCGCGGCGAATACGAGATCACCGACGCCATCCAGGGATTGATCGACCGCGGTTGCCGGGTGGCGTCGCACATGGTGCGCGGCTGGTGGAAGGACACCGGCAAGCCGGAGGACCTGCTGGAGGCCAACCGCCTGGTGCTGTCGCAGATCACCCGCGACGTGCAGGGTGAGCTGGAGGAGAGCGAGGTGCTGGGCGACGTGGTGGTGGAGCCCGGCGTGCGCCTGGTGCGCTCCACCGTGCGCGGGCCCGCCCACATCGCCGCCGGCGCGGTGATCCGGGACAGCTACGTGGGACCGTATACCGCCGTGGGCCGCAACGCGGTGGTCGAGGGCAGTGAAGTCGAGTATTCAATCCTGATGGACGGCGTGGAGATCCGCGCGCTGCCTTACCGCCTGGATGCGAGCATACTCGGCCAGGGCGTGGAGGTGAACGGGGGCGGCGCGCAGCGCAAGCACACCATCCAGCTCGTGCTGGGTGACCGCAGCCAGGTGTGCCTGTGAGCGAGCCGCGCATCCTGCTGACGGGCGGGTCGGGAAAGCTGGGACGCGAGCTGCGCGCACTGCTGCCGGAAATCGTCGCCCCGCCGCACGCGGAGCTGGACATCACCCGGCCGGAAACCATCGCGGCGGCGCTGGAGCGTTATCGGCCCGAGGTGGTGGTGCACGCCGCGGCGTATACCGACGTGGCCGGCGCCGAGCGCGAGCGCGAGTTGTGCTGGCGCACGAACGTGGACGGCACGCGCCATCTCGTCCGCGCGCTGCTGGGGACCGATGTCCTGCTGGTATACCTGTCCACCGACTACGTCTTCGAAGGCACGCGCGGCATGTACCGGGAGGACGATACGCCCGGGCCAACGCGAAATTATTATGCGCTGACGAAGCTGGTCGCGGAGTCGATCGTCCGCCTGATGCCCCGGCACCTGGCCATCCGCAGCAGCTTCCGCCCGCGGCAGTGGCCATACCCGGTGGCCTTCACCGACGTGTATACCAGCCAGGATTACATCGACGTCATCGCGCCGGACATCGCGCTGGCCATTACCCGCTGCCGCGAGATCCCGTATGATACGCTGCACATCGCCACCGAGCGGAAAACATCCTTTGAGCTGGCGCGGCGGCGGAATTCGGAGGTGCGACCAGGGAGCAAGCGCGAGGCCGCCGTCGAATTGCCGGACGATATTTCGCTGGATATTTCGCGGTGGCGACAGTTGAAAGAGGAGTGGGGCATAAAACAGGACACCTGATTCATGCTCGTGCTCATGCTCATGCTCATGCTCAAAAAAAAAGGGAGGGTAGCATGAATACCGTATACTTAGACCATGAAAAGCTTCACGTCTATCAGAAGGCGGTTCAATTCGTTTCCTGGGCAGAGGATCTCCTGCAGGAAGTCCAGCGGAAGGCAGCCGTCAAAGATCATCTAGATCGTGCCTCAACCAGTATAATACTGACCATTGCCGAAGGAAACGGTAAAATGTCTCCGGCGGAACGCCGCCACTTCTTTCTCATTTCACGTGGGTCTACCGTCGAATGTGCTGCCTGTCTTGATATATTCGTCGCGAAAAGACTGGTGGAAGAAGAGAGAATCATCCCTGGGAAAAAGCAGTTATTTGATATCGTTCGCATGCTCATGGGTTTGATCGGTCGTCTCGATTCACAGGTGCGTGAAGAGTTAGCGGAATATATCATTACAGACGATGAATCATTTGGAATTGAGCATGAGCATGAGTAAGAGCATGAGCATGGATAACCGTTGTATGAGAACATGGGGGGTATTATGATACACCTTACCCCTGAGGTGGAAGCAACCTTAACCTACCAGCAATACGGCCCGCAGCCGGAAGTGGCCGGGATCTTTTACCTGCCATTGAAGCGGCATCGCGCGCTGGAGGGCGATTTCATGGAGTATCTGCGCTGCACGGACGGCCAGGTGGAGGGGCTGCCCGTGTCCTTTCAGCCGCGCCAGCTCTCCTGTTCGTGGGCGGCGCCCGGGCGCATCAACGCATTCCACCTGCACCCGAAGCGCGAGCAGAACGAGCTGTGGTGCGCGGTGGCGGGGGCGCTCCTGGTGTGGCTGGTGGACGTGCGCGCCGATTCACCCACCGGCGGCAACCGGCGGCGGTACGTGCTCTCCGCCGAGGAGCCGGGACTGCTGTATATCCCCTCCGGCATCGCGCATGGGTACCGCGCCGGGCCGGACGGCGCCCTGCTGCTGTATGCCATGAACGACCAGTTCGACCCCGCCGACTCGAATGAAGGACGGCTGCCGTGGGATTACTGGGGGAAGGAACTCTGGGAGACGGACCTGGGATAATCCCTGGGATCGCAGGCAGCTTGCCCCGATTCATCGGGGCAAGCTGCCTGCGATCCCAGGAATGGAGAATAATCGGTGGCTGAATTCAAGCGCATACTGGTTCCCGGCGGGGCCGGCTTCATCGGTTCCGCCTTCGTGCGCGGGATGGTGAGGGAGCACCCCGCATGGCAGATCGTGGTGCTGGACAAGCTCACCTACGCCGGCAACCTGGCGAACCTGGAGCCGGTGGCGGAGCGCATCATCTTCCGCCGCGGCGATATCGCGGAGCCGGAGGACGTGCGGCGAGTGATGGACGGCATCGACGCGGTGGTGAACTTCGCCGCGGAGAGTCACGTGGACCGCTCGCTGGTGGACGCCCGCCCCTTCGTGCACACAAACATCGAAGGCGTGCTGGTGCTGCTGGACGAAGCCCGGAAGGCGGGGGTGAAACGTTTTCTCCAGGTTTCCACCGACGAAATTTACGGCGACCTGTCCGGCGCCGACCGCCACTCGCTGGAAACCGATGCGCCGGCGCCGCGCAGCCCCTACGCGGCCAGCAAAGCCGGCGCCGAGCACCTGGTGTGCAGCTACGGCATCAGCTGCGGGATGGACGTGGTCATCACCCGCGGCTCCAATACCTACGGGCCCTATCAATACCCGGAAAAGATTATCCCGCTTTTCATCACCAATGCCCTCAACGATCAGCCGCTGCCGCTCTACGGCGACGGCTCGGCCGTGCGCGATTATCTGCATGTGAATGACCATGCGGCGGGGATTGATCTGGTTTTGCACAAAGGCGAACCGGGAAAGGCGTATAACTTAGGAGCGCGATTGGAGGTGACCGGCGTCGAGGTTGCCGAGCGGATCCTGGATCTGCTCGGCAAGCCGCGCGCGCTGATGACCTTCGTCACCGACCGGCCCGGCCACGACTATCGCTACAGCGTGGACCCCTCCCGCGCCGAGACGCTGGGCTGGAAACGCGCCTGGGATTTCCCCCGCGGACTGGCGCAGACCGTAGCCTGGTATGTAGAAAATGCGGAATGGTGGCGCGCCGTGCGCGAAGGACAGGCGTTTAAGGGGCATGTGGAGCAATGGTATAAGCGGTAGGTCGGTAAAAAACCGATCCCGCCATTCTTGCTCTTGCTCTAGACTCTTGCTCTTGCTCTAGGCGCTTAGCGCCGCATAACCGACAACATGTTGTCGTAGAATGAACGCCACCGGGATAGAATGCCGGTTTTCAATGTTACTGCCCGAAGGGCCATTTCCTCCCGGCGGGAGGAAACCTAGACTCTTGCTCTTGCTCTGAAAAAGGAGGCTACTATGACGCAAACCATCTTTGACCATGAAAAACTCTTCGTATACCAGAGGGCTATCCAGTTCGTTGCCTGGGCTGAAGATCTCCTCCAGGAGCTTGCGGATAAGAAGATAAACGCAAAAAGACCACCTCGATAGAGCCTCGACCAGTATCGTCTTGAATGTGGCCGAAGGGAACGGTAAAATCTCGGCTTTGGAACGCCGCAGGTACCTGTTGACCGCCCGCGGTTCGAGTGTTGAATCTGCCGCATGTCTTGATATCTTTGTGGCGAAACGCCTGGTTGATGAAAACCGCATTCTACCGGGCAAAGAGCTACTACTGGAGATCGTCAGGATGCTGATGGGATTGATTGGTCGCCTTGAGTCACAGGTTCGGGAAGAGGAAGGGGAATATATTGTCTCGGGCGGAGTTGAATTAGAGCAAGAGCAAGAGTAAGAGCAAGAGCATGAATATGGATGGCTACAGGAGGATATTGTGTCAGTTGAACAAATGAACGATCACCTTCTTGAGAAGATTCAGCGCAAAGAAGCGGTGGTGAGCGTGATCGGGCTGGGGTATGTGGGCCTGCCCCTCGCCATCGAGTTCAGCACCATGGGTTTCCCGGTGGTCGGGCTGGACATCGACGAGGGGAAAGTGTCTGTGCTCAACGCGGGGCAGAGCTACATCAAGCACATCCCCGCCGAGAAGGTGAAGGCGCTCTTTCAGCATGACAAGCCCTTCGCCGCCACCGCCGATTTTGCGCGCCTGCGCGAAGTGGACTGCATCATCATCTGCGTGCCCACTCCGCTGAACAAATATCGCGAGCCGGACATCTCCTTCGTCCTCGACACCACCCGCACCATCGCGCGGCACCTGCGGCCGGGGCAGCTCGTGGTGCTGGAGTCGAGCACCTACCCCGGCACCACCGACGAGGACATGCGCGCGATCCTGGAGGCGACGGGGCTGAAGGCGGGCGAGGATTTCTACCTGGCCTACTCGCCCGAGCGGGAAGACCCCAACAACCCTGACTTCGCGCTCTCCACCATCCCAAAAATCGTCGGCGGGTATACGCCGGGGTGCCTGGAGGTGGCGAAGGCGCTGTATGGCGCGGTGGTGGCGCGCGTGGTGCCGGTGTCCTCAACGCGGACGGCGGAGGCGGCCAAGCTGCTGGAGAATATCTACCGCGCGGTGAACATCGCGCTGGTCAACGAGATGAAGCTGCTCTTCGACCGCATGGGCATCGACATCTGGGAGGTGATCGACGCGGCGAAGACGAAGCCCTTCGGCTTTCAGGCCTTCTACCCCGGTCCCGGCCTGGGCGGGCACTGCATCCCGGTCGATCCGTTTTACCTGACCTGGAAGGCGCGGGAATACGACTTCAGCACGCGCTTCATCGAGCTGGCGGGGGAGATCAACACCGCCATGCCGCACTACGTGGTCGAGCGCACAATGCAGGCGCTGAATGGGCGCGGGACGCCCATCAACGGCGCGCGCATCCTGTTGCTGGGGTTGGCCTACAAGCGGGACGTGGATGACATGCGGGAATCGCCGTCGCTGAAGCTGATCGAGCTGTTCCGGGAGCGCGGCGCGCGGGTGGACTACAACGATCCCTACATTTCCCGCATGCCGCACCTGCGGCGTTATCATTACGAGATGGCCTCCGTGCCGCTCACCGCGGAGACGCTGGCCGGCTACGATTGCGCCGTCATCGCGACGGACCACACCTGCTACGACTACGGCTTCATCGTCGAGCACAGCAGGCTGGTTATCGACACGCGGAACGCGGCGGCGGGGTACCGTAGCGACAAGGTAGTGAAGGCGTGAATGGGTGCAAAAAGGGAGCTACGCCGCCACCTTCGGACGGTTCCGGGTGCTCCATCCGCATTCCGTGCAGAAAACGTGCTGGTCATCGTGGCGAAGCGAGTGCAGACTGCGGCAGGAGGGGCACACGGTCACCTTCTCGGTGAGCAAGGTCTTGCGGCTGGTGTGCGGGTCGAAGTGAACCCCCAGAGGCAGCTCTTCGATGAACGGTTGCAACAGTTTCATAGCCTTCCTCGCTTCTCTGCCAAAATCGAGTGTTTTGATATTTTCACCGATATGCTGCCCCGATATGTTTCAACAACATTCCAACATCGCGACAACTTTATAATATATTCCATGTGAATGTTTCATATCTTACAATGATGGCGATTGGTCCCGGCTGGAGTATGATCCATGACGCACCCGGACACGGCAAAACCCGATGTGAAGGGGCTCTTCCCCGATGAGCTGGCGGCGGCGCTGGAGCCGCTGGGGGCGCCGGCGTTCCGCGGGAAGCAGTTATTCGGCTGGATGCACCGGCGGCTGGCGACGGACTTCGCGCGGATGACCGACCTGCCCGCGGCGCTGCGCGCGGGGTTGGCGGAAAGGTTCCGCCTGACCGCGCTGCGCGAGGTGAGCCGCGCCGAAGCCGCGGACGGCGCAATACGTTTTCTCTTCGCGCTGGCCGATGACAATACGGTGGAATCCGTCTACATCCCGACGACAACGCGCGCCACGGTGTGCGTCTCCAGCCAGGTGGGCTGCCCGTTCGGCTGCCGGTTCTGCGCCACCGGGCAGAGTGGCTTCGTGCGCAACCTCTCCGCGGCGGAGATCGTCGATCAGGTCTACCGCGTGCAGGCGTCGCTGCCGGAAGGCCGCCGCATCTCCAACGTGGTCTACATGGGCATGGGCGAGCCGCTCGCAAACTACGAGCAGGTCCTGCGCTCCGTCCACCTGCTCCTTCATCCGCTCGGGTTGAATCTTGCCCAGCGGCACATCACGCTGTCCACGGTGGGCATCACCCCCGGCATCGACCGCCTGGCCGGCGAAGGCCTGCAGGTGAATCTGGCCATCTCGCTGCATGCCCCCACCCAGGCGGGCCGCCTGCGCCTGCTCCCCGTCGCGAAAAAATACCCTCTCGACACCCTCCTCGCCGCCGCGCGCCATTACGTGCACCGCACCGGACGCAAGATCACCTTCGCATATACCGTGCTGCCCGGCAGCAACGATTCGCCGGAGGACGCGCGCGCGCTGGCCGCCCTGGTCCGCGGCCTGCAGGCGCTGGTCAACGTCATCCCCCTCAACCTGAATGAAGGCGCCATGCCCGGCCTGAAGCTGTCGCCCCCTGAGCTGATCGACGCCGCCGACCACTTCACGGCCCTCCTGCGCCACGCCGGCGTGGAAGCCGCCCTCCGCCGCTCCCGCGGCGAGGAAGTCACCGGCGCCTGCGGCCAGCTCCGACGGCGGACGCTGAGCGGAACGCCGCTGAAGAAATCCGGCGCACCGCGCCGTCATTAAGCTTGCTTAATTCAGTATTAGTCCTATTTGTCCTATATGTCCCAAACCGGCAGAGCCGGAACCAAAAAGGGGTCTTGTCATCACTCTCGAACTCTATTGCTATTCAGTTAAGCCGGTCCCACTGCCATGCTCTGCCGGTTTGTGGACGCTGACTTGGCGGTGGCCTCACGCCTACCGGCTAGTTGGGAGGACGCCATGACTGCCGTCACCTCATTGCTCACGCGCTATGCCTCGAAGATTGCCGGTGTCTTACATTGCTATGATCGCGTGATCGTCAGCGGCACCCTGTTGGGCCTCTGCCACGCCCAGGGCATGGCCAATTTTCTGCGGGGCCAGGGCGTGCGCCTCTTTGATTACCCCAAATTCGCGGAACAATTCCGCGAAGAAATCCGGGCCAACGCCGAACGGCTCGCGCAGGAGGCCGGGATCACCATCGAGCATGTCCGCTCGCCGAAAGCCTTCCGGAAAGAAGACCGGATCAAGGCGCTGCTAGCTGAGCGCGGCACGGCCCCCGGCCTGGTGCATATCTTCTCGGCGATGGAGTCCTGTCCCGCCTTTTACCCGTGGCATAATAAACAGACCGGGGAGACCGGCTTGCGCCATAAAGAGTCCCAATGCCTGCACTATTACTTTTACTTTATCGATCCGGTGTGCGGGCTCTGTTACCTGCGCGTGCCCACCTGGCTACCGTGCCGGCTCCAATTCTACTGCAACGGGCACAACTGGCTGGCCGGCCAATTGCGCAAGGCGGGCCTCGCGTTCACCCAAGTGGACAACACCTTCACCGCCATCGCCGACTGGGCTGCCGCGCAAGCGCTGGCCGATCAGTTCTCCCCGCAGCGGCTGCAACGCGCCCTGGATCGCTGGGCGCGCCACTATTGTCCGGTGGTGCGCCATGTCCCCGGCACCTATCATTGGAGCCTGCACCAGGTGGAATTCGCCACCGATATCGTCTTCAAACGACCGGAGGACCTGCGACCGCTCTATGAGACGCTCATCCGGCTCGCCATCCACACCGTGCAACCGGCGCAGATTGCCGGCTTCCTGGGACGGAAACTCGATCCACGCTATCAGGGCGAGTTAGGCACCGACTTCCGCACGCGCCCTTATGGCACGTGCTTGAAACACTATATGGGTTGGGCCGCCCTCAAACTCTACGACAAATTCGGTCTGGTGCTGCGCATTGAGACGACGATCAATGACGTCAGCGAACTCAAACACTACCGGACGGTAGAACACCGCGACGGGACGCGCGAAACGAAATACGCCCCGATGCAGAAAACGATCTATAGCCTGGCGCCGTTACGCGAGCTGCTGCTTGCGGCCAACGCGCGCTACCTGGCGTTCCTGTCCGAGCTCACGGATACCAGCGGTGGCCTGCGGGATGTCGAAGGCCTCGGGCACTCCGTGACCCGCCAAGGTCGCTCCTACCGCGGGTTCAATCTGTTCTGCCGGCAGGACTTGGCGATCCTCCTCGCCGTGTTACGCGGCGAAGGGATGATCAGCGGTATCACCAATCGGATGATCCGCCGGGCGTGCCCCGGCAAAACCAGCGCGCACGTTTCGTATCTTCTCAAACGCTGCCGGGTGCATGGCCTGCTCAAGAAATGCGGGCATCACTTCAAGTACTATCTCACCCAGACGGGAAAGCATCTCCTGCTCACGGCTTTGAAGTTACGCGCACTGATCGTCATTCCCACGATGGCGGGACTCGAACAGGTCTGATCTGCAGGAACGCACTGGAAAATCCAGTATCTAATCAATCAAATTCTCAACATTCTGTTGAGAATTTGATTGATTAGATACTATTAAGGCAGGCGCGGGACGCCTGCGATCCCAGGATTAGCCTGTCAGCAGTTGCCGTGGCGCTTCGACGAGCATGGTTTGGATTTCCTCGTCCGTTACGCCGTGTTGGCGGAGGAGGGGGAGGAAGGTGCGCCAGATATTGTCGTAACCGCGGCCGCCGTGGGCGTGGAGGTGGGAGCGGCGGCAGGTGTCGGAGGAGAGGAGGAGGTGGGAGGCGTATCCCTGGCGGATGAGGGCGGCGAGGCGGGCGGCGCGGAGGGCGTCGGGCATCAGCTCGGTCCAGCCGATCAGGTCGAAGGCGCAGAAGGCGCCGCGTTCCAGGATGGGGAGGTAGTAGGCCAGATCCTGCTCGGGGTCTTCGTGCCAGTGGGCGTCGCAGTGGCCGATGGCGATGCGGGCGGGGTCGGCGCCGGCGGTTTCCAGGGCAGCCAACTGGGCATGGCCGCCGCGGCCCAGGGAGGCGTGGGTGAGGATGGGGGCGCCGGTGCGCCGCTGGGCGCGGGCGGCGGCGCGGAAGACGGTCAGCTCGAATTCGGTCAGGCGGTAGCTCGCGGGGTCCGGGTGCGGCTCGTTGTGGCTGTAGAGCTCGCCGATGACGCCCGCGCGCACACCATCGGCGCCTTTCTCAAGTTGGCGGACGAAGTAGTCGGCGATCTCCGCCTCGCCGGCGATTTTAGCCCAGTCGGGGACGGTCGCCTCATCGTAAAAGGCGATGCCGGCGACGATCCGCACACCGGCGGCCAGGCTGATGCGGCGGAGGGCGACGGGATTGCGGCCTATCCCCTCCGGCGTCACTTCGACGATGGTCCGCCCGCCGGCCGCGCGGAAATAGGCCAGCTCGCCGATCATCGTCTCCTCGTCCGTCAGGATATTGTCCGCCTTGCCGGAGAAGGGCGAGATGTCGCAATACAGGTGCTCGTGGATCAGCGTCGCGCCCAGCTCGTCCGCCGGTATCGGGCCAGCGACGGTCATGATCATGCCGGGATTCACCTGCACACCGTATCGTGAATCCCACCAGCAGTCAATACGCCTCACATGGCGGAGCCGGAACCCAGATGTCCCCAGATGTCCCCAGATGTCCCGTTTTTCGAGAGACTATTAAATTATCGTTAATTAACTCGGCATGGGGTATTTGGCCGGCTTGCCGCTTGTCCTGGTGATGGGAGAATAGGACGGATAGTATCTAATCAATCAAATTCTCAACAGAATGTTGAGAATTTGATTGATTAGATACTGGATTTTCCAGTGCGTTCCTGCAGATCAGACCTGT
>Ga0315284_10012036_pt1 | contig 12319 bp, 11 predicted proteins | sample YL17G09_16_MG_FD_203696 | JGI IMG/M metagenome (GOLD analysis project Ga0315284, IMG submission 203696) | Sediment microbial communities from Yellowstone Lake, YNP, Wyoming, USA - YL17G09_16 | ecosystem: Environmental > Aquatic > Freshwater > Lake > Sediment | place: USA: Wyoming | collected...
GAACTCCGTGCGCGAAGTAAACGGTTTGCCGCTGAACATGTACTTGAGCGCGTCGTCCGTGAGCTTGAGCCGCTCGCGCTCGACGCCGCTCAGCAGGTAACCGGCAAAGTCGAGGTATCGCCGCTGGCCCGTGGTGCGGTAAAGCTCCACCAGAGCCATCTCCAGTTCCGGGTGGCCGGTCAACGCCGGCCGTTTCTGCGGGCCGAAATTCTCCCCGAGGTAGTTGGCATACTTGATTCCATCGTCCAGCAGCTTGCGATTGCCCGTCGCCCGGTAATAGGCGATCCCGGCCTGCAACATGTGCCCCAGGCAGTACAGCTCATGACTCCACTGCATCTCAGCGAAGCGTTTACTCTTCTTCTCCTCGACATAGAAGGTGTTGAGGTAGCCGCTCGGCTCCTGCGCGGCCAGCACTTCGTCGATCAGGCTGTCCATGGTGGCCCGCAGCTTCGGCTGATCGCCCGATTGCAACACGAAGGCCACCGCTTCCATCCACTTGTAGATGTCTGAATCGGTGTACACGGGGCCCTGGCGCGGCACATTCTTGCGGCCCACGAGCCGCCGGAAGTTGTCCAGCACACCGTGCTCCTCGAGCAGTTGAAGCAGGGACGGAATGCTCTGCTCCACGTTGGTTCGCATGCGCGCCGCCCAGAAGCCTTTGCCCATCTTGACGGCGCGGACAGGAACCGAATGCAACTTTGCATAGGGGCTGGAGGAAACGTGGATGATGCCTTGGGATTTCCAGGGCGCATCCGGAGCTTCGGCGCGTACCGCGGCTTGGCAAAACACCATACCGACAGCCAGGAAGGCGAGCTGAGTCTTCAGATTCGTTGAGTGTGAAATCATGGCATGACCTCCGGAGCGCACAGGCGCACCTCTCGTTGCCGACGGATGTCTTGACGCCCTAGAAGTCCGGATTATAGCAACGGTGACCTGCGCGCCGCATGGGTTTTGGGAGTTGTCGGCGCCTTCGGTGCAAGGCGCTGTTGGCGGCGAGAAGGCCGCTCAACCCTGCAGGCGGGCAGATTCGCGCGTCGGCTCTTCTTGACAGGGGTAGTTCCGGATGGCAAGATGAAAAATCGCTGCCGGGGCTAGATTGCTCCCTGTGCGTCTTTGCCCGGCGGCAAGTTGGCTCGTGCCGAAGTGGCGGAATTGGCAGACGCGCTACATTCAGGGTGTAGTGCCCGCAAGGGCGTGGAGGTTCGAGTCCTCTCTTCGGCACCAGAACTAGCATCTCTTAGTGCTTCCTAGCGCCTCCTGTCGGAAACGCTCCCAACTTGCACTATAGTGTGATACACTACGTCGTGTGGCGAAATTCAAGTTCATACAGGGGCTGCTCGATTCGCTACTGGAGGTCCGGGGTTTCTCGTTTGAATGGGATGCTGGAAACCAAACCAAGAGCGCGCACAAGCATGCGGTCACTTGCGAAGAAGCGGAACAGGTTTTCACCGAGCGGTGCTTCATTTCTCTGGGAGGGCAAGTCGAGCCGCCGTGCCCGGAGCCGAGATTTGCGGTGCTCGGCCGGACCGCCAGTGGGAGGTTGCTGTTCTTGGTGTTCACCTTCCGTGGCGGGAAGATCCGCGTAATTTCGGCTCGCCCCATGAACGAGAAGGAGAGGACATTCTATGAGTCGCTACGTCAAGAATGAGCTGGGTTACGAGAACGTGGAGTTCGAAGGCAGGAAGATCAGACAAGCCCTTAGGAGGACCAAAGGGGCGCGCAAACAGCCGACGTCTGTTGCTCTGGATGCGGAATTGATCAAAGCGCTTAAGGCCGAAGGGGAAGCACGTGGAGTCCCGTATCAAGTTCTGATGCGTATGTTCATCATTGAGGGATTCAGGCGTCTCAAGAAAACCGCTTGAGCCTCCTTCCCTCCTCGTCGTATGGCGAAGCTCCAGGAGCGAATCCTGCGCGTGGTAAACTAGCGATTGAAACCCGATGCGCGAGTTTCCCTCCTCTTTCGAAATCCTGAAAGCCTTTGAAAAGCAGCCGGCGAAGACCTTCCGGTTGCGGGAGTTGGTGGTTGAACTTGGGTTGCGCTCCAGCCAAGCGCGCGAATTGAAGCGCGTGCTGCGGGAACTGGCACGCAATAGAAAGGTTGTGTACTTGAAGAAGAACCACTTTGCACTGATCTCTGGCGACCGCCACGCTGCTGCCGAGCCACACGCGCGTGTGCCGCACGGCGCTGGGGTTTCAGCCCGGACTCCTGAGCGGCGGAACCTGGTCAGCGGCAAGCTGATCGGCCACCGCGACGGGTACGGGTTCGTGGTGCCTGACGAGCCTCTGGGCGAACGCAGCCAGGACATTTTCGTTCCGGCCACTGGCATGGGCTCGGCGATGCACGGGGACCGGGTGGACGTGCACGTCCTCCGCTCCAAGGCCGATGGGCGTCTGGAAGGCCGCATTGTGCGCGTGAGCGAGCGCGCGCAAAAAACCGTGGTGGGCGAATTCCACTGCGGCCCGCGCTACAACTACGTCCTGCCCTTTGACCATCGCATTCCGTTTGAGATTGTTATTCCACGCGGCCAGGAGTGGCCGGCACAAGCCAAGCCGGTCCGCGACCGGCAATTCGGCGGCGAGTCAGAGGGCACGCGCGCCAGGTCGGTTGCCGGCGGGCCCGAGCGCAGCGCGCGCGAACTGGAGAGCCAGATCGTGGATGTCGAGATCACAAATTTCCCCGCACCGGCCACCCTGCCGCGCGGGCGGGTGATGGAGGTGCTGGGCCGCCGCGATGAATTCGGCGTGGACGTGGAGATCATGATTCGCAAGTTCCACCTCCCGCATCGTTTTCCGCCGGAGGTTCTGGCCGCGGCGAGCGCGCAGCCGCAGTACATTTCCGGACACGAACGCGAGGGTCGCCGCGATTTCCGCGCGCTTCCCATCGTGACCATCGACGGCGAAACGGCCAAGGACTTTGACGACGCGGTTTACGTCGAGCGTTTGGCGGACGGCAACTACCTTCTCCAGGTGCACATCGCTGACGTAGGGCACTACGTGCGGCCCGGAACGGCGCTGGACTGCGAGGCGCGCCTGCGCGGGACGTCCGTCTATTTTCCGGACCGCGCCGTCCCCATGCTGCCGCTCGAACTCTCCAACGGTATTTGCAGCCTCAACCCGCACGTGGCCCGCCTGGTGATGTCCGCGCTGATGGAGATTGATCCGGAGGGACGCATCATCGCCTGCGAGCTTGTGCCGGGCATCATTCGCAGCGCCGAGCGCATGACCTACACCGCCGTGCACGCCGTGCTTTCCGGCGACGCCTCGGCCTGTCTCCGCTACCGCGCCTTGGTCGAACACTTCAAGCTGATGGAGGAGTTGGCCAAGATCTTGAACCGGCGGCGCGACCAGCGCGGCTCGATCGACTTTGACCTGCCCGAGCCGGAAATCGAATTTGACGAACACGGGCGAATGATCGGCGTGACGCGTTCCGAGCGGAACATCGCGCACCGCCTCATCGAGGAATTCATGCTCGCCGCCAACGAAACTGTGGCGGGATACCTGGAAGGAAAAGGCGTGCCGTCACTTTACCGCATTCATGAGAAACCGGACCCGAAGAAGGTCCTCGAGTTCGAGGAGATCGCGGCCAGCTTTGGCTATTCGCTGGGCGTGGAATTGCCGGCGGTCCGGCGCCTGCGCGCGGCGGGCCGGGATGAACGCGAACGTTACCCGCGCTTCCACGATCTTGCCGACGTGAAAGAGCTCAAGATCTCCCCCCAACACTACCAGCGCCTCACCAAACGCATCGAAGGCAAACCGGAGGAGCGCATCCTTTCTTTCCTCATGCTGCGCTCGCTCAAGCAGGCGCGCTACTCGGAGGAAAATGTCGGCCACTTCGCGCTCGCCGCTTCCACCTACACGCACTTCACCTCGCCCATCCGGCGCTATCCCGATCTGATCGTGCATCGGATTCTCAAAACTATGCTGGAGAAGGAAGGCGGCAGCGCGCGCGTAAGACCTGCGGACGTAGCGCCGGCGCCCTCGTCGGCTGCGATGGCCGGACGGAGAATGCTGCTGCCCTCACGAAAGCGGGTGTGGCGCGGCGCTGCTTCGCTGCCGCCGACCCCACCCGCAACTCAGGCCGCCGGGACGGCGGCGCTACTTGCCGGCGGCGCTTTGCCTCACCTCCCGGAGCTTCGCGCCGTCGCCATCGAAACCTCTGAGGCCGAGCGCCGCGCGGCAGAAGCCGAGCGCGAACTAATGGAATGGAAGAAAGTCTCGTTCATGGCCGAGCGCCTGGGAGACGAGTTCGACGCGCTCATCATCAGCCTGACTAAATACGGGTTCTTCGTGGAGCTGATAGACTTGTTCGTGGAAGGTTTTGTGTCGCTCGAGAGCTTCGAGGACGACCGCTACATCTACCGCGAGAAGCTCCGCGCCATCGTCGGCCAGAACACCAAGAAAGCCTACCAGCTCGGAGGTCGCGTCCGCGTCCGCCTGGATCGCATCGACCGCTCCGGCAACAAATTGGAGTTTTCCGTCGCAGCGGGAGGTTCGGAGGGCGGCAGCTCGAAAGTCCGCATCACTTGATTTCTTCGAATTGGAAGCGGGCGGGATTCCAGCGGTAGCGCAGGGTGCCGGTGCGCTGAGCTCTGGAGTGGTATTCAGCCACCGAGCCATTCCAGGTGACGTCCTTTTCTTCTTCGCGGAAGGCGGCGACGATGGAAGTCACCCGGGCCTGGCTGTCCCTCTCGATTTTAACTTCGGCGCGGTATAGCGTTTGTGTGTCGCCATCAACGTCGTCGTGGCTGTCGTGCTGCCGGCGTGTGAGCAACGACAAGAGTTCGCGGCCGCCCTGTGGCGAGTCGGCAAAGAGCATCAACCTCTCTTCGGAGATTGCCTCAGGGCCGCCGCAGCAAGGGTTATCGTTGCTGCTTGCGACGCGGAAGGCCAGGGCCTCTGCGTTTTCCAGCGTGAGCCGCTCGGCGAATTCAACGTGATAGAGCGTCGTGTCGTTTTCGTAGTCTTCCCCGATCGGCAGGAACTCCAGGCGGGCCGGATCGAATTGGAGCACGGCCAGCCGCTCGTCGTAGTACTGGCTCAGGTCCGAGCGGCGTGACCCGCAGCGGAAAGTCAGCCAAGCCTGGTGGGCCTGCCCTGAAAGCAGGCGTACGCGCCACGCTCCGCTCTCGGCGGCCTCGGAACCCCAACCGCCGATGATGTCTGCACACCCTTGGCGAAGATCCGCCGGCAGGCTGCTCGTCAAGAGTTGTTCGATGGAGGGTGGGAGTTCGGGCTGCGCTCGCTGACTGAAGTAGGTCCGCGCGGCACTTGCGGCGTCTTCCCTCAACGTTACGACCTGCCGGCGCTGTGGCAGGTTCATGCGCGCCGCGGCACAAGGTGCAACCAGCACGAGCGCCGCGACGAGCAAGAAGCCACAGCCGCGAATTGGCTTCCGTCGCGCCAAGGTCAACATTGGCTTCGTCCCCATGCGCAGCCATGATGAATCAAGGAAGGATTCATGGTGCCGAAAGGGCGGGAGTGGCCCGCCCGCGTCTGAACCATCGTTACCATAGGTCGGGAGACCCGCCAGACCAGAAAGGTTCTACCACGCCACGAGGTTGAACTGCATGTGGACTCTGCCCAAGGTGAGCACGTCGCCATCCTTGAGTTCCTGACGGCCGGTCACGGGCTGGCCGTTGACGAGGGCCTTCTTGGCCATGGGGTTCACGAAATAGCTCTCGGCCTGTTTGTTGATGATGGCGGCGAGCTTGGGCGCAAACCAACCCTTCAGCCGCACGGCGGCGCCCTCAGACTTGCCGACAATCGAAGTCCCCGACGCCAGAACGTATTCCTTCGCCGTGGTCTTGCCTTGGAGGACAGTGAGTTTCCCCACCTTCTTCGCTTCCGGGGCCTGTGGGGCGGCGCCGGCCGCGGCCATTCTCTGCTGGACCTCGCGGCGCAGCTTGGTGTCGAGGATCATCGTCCCATCCAGCTTGGCGGCGCCGGGACGCGGCAGCGCAGCGGCCACCTCAGCCGCTCCCTCACCGGGACGATCCTGCAAAAAGCGAATGGTGTGCTTACCTACAGCAATGGTATCGCCGAAACTGAGGGGCGCTTGCGTGATTCGATTGCCGTTTAAGAAAGTGCCGTTGAGGCTCCCGAGATCTTGAACGTAGTACACGCCGTCCTGCCAGAAGATCCTGGCGTGGTTGTAAGAGACCGCCGGGTTGTCGATCCCAATGGAAGATTGCGGGGCCCGGCCAATCGTGACTTCCTGCGCGTGCACCGAATACTCTTTCAAGACCGAAGTCCCAAACTGGAGCGAGAGCTTAGGCATGTCCCACCTCGCCGCTATTATACGTCCGCAAGTCGGGTTCGCATGGCTTTTGGCGCGACCCTTTCTCAGCGCCCCGCTTGCATCTTGTGGTGCGCCCACCTTCAGGTGGGCAATGGCAGGCTGAAGCCTGCCGCTAGTCTTTATAAAGCCAGCCGGCCACCAAAGCTGCCAGGATAGCGCCCACCCACAGGTCGAGCATCCACCCTAGGGCGATGACCCGGCTGAGGGGCGCCCAGGCGGCCAGCGAGAGATTGACGGGGAAGCCGGCAGCAAAGCCCACCAGCAGGCCGACCGTCAGCGCCGTGCCTGGACCGGCGCCGCGCGTGGTGCGTACTGAAGCGTAAAGCCACGCCAGAACGTACGCGAGCAGAAAGATCGTAATAATCCAGTACACCAAGAAGAGGGGATAGCGCGCCTCCTTAAACAACTGCCCCGTGCCCTGAGCGGTGGCGTAGTGCGAGCCCAGGATCACCGTGTTGACCACTATGCTCCAGACCGTCCACACCACGCCTCCAACGACGGCTCCTAATGCCACCCGACGCGTATTGACCGCGGCCATATACCACCTCGTCTGAAATGGAATGCGCGGAAAAAGCTTCGCTGAGGTGCATCCTACTGGCCTTTGCCGAGGCAGTCAAGCGGGCGCGCGCGGATACCTTTGGCGCACTGGAACACACCCCACCCAGCCGGCCAAGTGCCCCGCTGTTATAATGGCCCCAGTGGGTGGCAGGCAATCCGGAAGGAGGCTTCATGCCCCTTCAAATGCATCAGCTCGAGAAACTCGATGATTACCGCTGGCTCGTGCCGCGCGGCACCAAGCCCGGCATGTTGACCGACGCGCTCATCTACGCCGACGGGCGGCTCATGCAGGACCTGTTGAAAGACCTGTCGCTGGAGCAGGCCATCAACGTGGCGATGTTGCCCGGCATTGTGGGGCGATCGCTCGCCATGCCCGACATTCATCAGGGCTACGGATTCCCCATCGGCGGTGTGGCGGCGACCGACCCGGACGCCGGCGGCATCGTCTCGCCGGGCGGCGTGGGCTTCGACATCAACTGCGGCGTCCGGCTGCTGGCGAGCACGCTCCCCGTGAGCGAGGTTCGGCCCCAGATTCGCGAACTCGTCAATCAACTCTTTCGCGACATCCCCTCCGGCACGGGCCAGAAGGGTTTCATCAGGATTTCCTACGAGGACCTGGATCGGGTGCTCGGGGAAGGCGCGGCCTGGATGGTGGAGAAAGGATACGGCTATCCCGACGACCTGACGCACTGTGAAGAGAACGGCGAGATCGACGGTGGTGACCCTGAAGCCGTGAGCGACCACGCGAAGAAACGCGGCCTGCCGCAAATCGGCACGCTGGGCTCTGGCAACCATTTCGTGGAGGTCCAGTACGTCGAGCGGGTCTTCGAGCCGGAGATTGCGCAGGCGCTGGGGCTTTACGAAGACGAGGTTGTGATTCTGATTCACTCCGGCTCGCGCGGACTCGGCCACCAGGTTTGCACCGATTACCTGCGCGAGATGGGCGAGGCCATGCAGCGCTACCGCATCAACTTGCCGGACCGGCAACTCGCCTGCGTTCCCGTCAACTCGCGGGAAGGCCAGGCGTACCTGGGCGGGATGCGCGCTGCCGCGAACTTCGCTTGGGCCAATCGCCAGGGCATCACGCATTTCGCGCGCGAGGCCTTCAAGCGTATTTTCGGCCCGAAGGAAGAGCTGCGGCTTATTTACGACGTCTGCCACAACATCGCGAAACTGGAGCAGCACAAGGTGGGTGGCCGGGAACGGGAGGTGATGGTCCACCGCAAGGGTGCCACGCGGGCGTTTCCTCCGGGGCATCCGGATGTTCCCGCCGTTTATCAGGAGGTCGGACAGCCGGTGTTCATCCCGGGCTCGATGGGGACTGCTTCCTACGTTCTGGTGGGAACGGAAGGCGCGATGCGGGAGAGCTTTGGCACCACTTGCCACGGCGCCGGTCGCGTGATGAGCCGCACGGCGGCCAAGAAATCCCTCCACGCCCAAAACGCCAGACAACGCCTCGAGGACCAGGGCATAATCGTCCGCGCCGAAACGCGCGACGGCATCAGTGAGGAAATCCCCGAAGCCTATAAGGACGTGGACGTCGTGGTGGACGTGGTCCACAACGCCGGACTTTCGAAGCGCGTCGCCCGATTGAAGCCCATCGGGGTGATCAAAGGCTGACGATTGGGTCCTCGGGGCTCGGCGTAGCGTCGGCCGGAACTTGTCCCGATAAAATCGGGAGGCCGACACCGTCGATGGCCGCCTGAAGGCGGCCGCTACGGCTCATGCGGCCTGCAGGTGAGGGCCCTCATGGCCCTCCCGCGGGAGCCCCACAAGGGCCCTCCCCTCCCAGAACATCACGCCGGGAAATTCGTGCGTCGCAGGAGGTTCTGGAAGTGCGGGGCGGCAAAGGGCGCGGAACGAGCCTGGAGAGACAGGTGAGAAAGTGGGGTGGCGCGGCGAAACAGGCACGCCGCGCCGACCGCCGAGCGAGTGAGCGAACCGTTCCCTACTCCTGCATCTGTTGAGCGAGGTAGTTCTCGAGCCCGAGTTGCTCGATCAGGCCAAGCTGGGTCTCCAGGAAATCGACGTGTCCCTCTTCGTCCTGGAGAATCCCCTGGAGCAGTTCCGCTGAGCCGTTGTCGCCCGCCTTACGGGCGGCGGCCACGGCGGCGTTGTAAGCGGCCACGGCGCTCAATTCCAGGGCCAGATCGTTTCCGAGTTGCTGTTTTACATCCTTGCCGATGTTGAGCTTCGGCAACTCATTCAGATTCGGCATCCCTTCCAAGTAGAGGATGCGTTCCACCAGCTTCTCGGCGTGTTTCATCTCCTCGATGGAGTTCTTCTTGGTGAGCTTCGCCAGGCGCGTGTATCCCCAGTTCTCGCACATTTCGGCATGGAGCATGTACTGGTTCAGCGCGCCGAGTTCTTCCTTGAGCATCTTGGACAGGACTTCCAGCACTTCTGCTTTACCCTTCATGTGTCATCTCCTTTGCCCCAACAGCCTACCCGATTTTGCCGAGGAGTTCCAGCAGAGGCTACCCACCGGAGTTGGTCTTTTTCTCCCGCACGTGCGCGATCAAGCTCTGCACGCTTTCGGCGAGCTGGACAACTTCGGCTTCACCTTGGAGGTCGAATTCGATCTCATAGTTGCCTGCGGCGGCGTGATCCACGGCGGCTTTCAGTTCCACCAGGGGCCTCACGGCCGCGCGCGGCAGGATGAAGCTCACCCACACGCTCAGGAGAAGGGCGAGGGCCGAGACGCTGATCAGCACCCACTCGGCCCGGCGCAAGAGGGCGCCGGCTTCCTCGTGATCTCGCTGCACCCTTTCCCAGCTCCGTTTCTCCAGATCTCCCGCCAGTCGCAGGACCGCGTCGCTCGAAGTCCCCAGGTCCACCGTCGCCTGACGCACGTTGGGGTCTTCAACCTCCAACGTTGCCGTGATCTGGGCGTCAAATGACCCGACCCGGCTGCGGAGTTCCTCCACCAGTTGCCCGCGGCCATACCTGCGGCCTCGTTTCAAGAGCTCATCCAAATCCTTCTCGTAGGCCTGGACGACCTCCTCAATCCGCTCGAAGGGCGCCCGCACGGGTTCTCGCATGTGGGAGACGATTTCCTGGAACCGCTGCCGGTAAATCTTGACTTGACCCTGGATCTTCTCCGCCGTGGGTTTTTCCTTGGGCTGCAGCTCAGCGCAGGTGGCGATGACTTGCTCAAGGCTGGAGAGGGATTGCCGGTTGGCCTCCAGGTCCTCGGGGCTGTGCAGCAGGAAGTAGTTCTTCTCTGCGCGACGCGCGTTGAGCATCTCGATCGAAGCACGCTCTGCCATCGTGGCCACCGGGGCATCGACGCTCACGATGCGGTCCACGATCCGGGCCATGGCAAACAGGTAGTAGACAGCCAGCAGAATGACGGGCACCAGGATCAGCCGGACGATCGCTAAGCTGTAAGCGACCTTCCGACGCAGCGAACTGCCGCGCGCAAAGACCCTGAATGGCTTCCGCGGCCCGCGAGTCATGGCCTAGCAACTCCTGCACCGGCTTGATGGTATTTCTCCGACGCTCGATCAGGGACTAGCGTGTCCAGGACGAGCGCATTTTACGCCAAAACGGGCAGAGCAGCGCCATTGAATTCCTCAACGTCTTAGGCGCCCGCGCGGTGGGCAGGCGCTCCGTTACCCGTCCCTTGGAACTTCTGCTCCAGCTTAAGCGTATTCAGACGTAGAGAGGACTTCGAGGTCGGCGGAGGTGCAGGGATGTTTTGTCCCCAGTGCGGAAGGGAGTACCAGCAGAGAGTGAATTTCTGCTGCCATTGTGGTGCGGCCATGTTCACGCCGCCTGTGTCACGCAAGAAGCTGGCGCGCTCGAGGAGCGACAAGAAGATTGGGGGCGTCTGCGCGGGCTTTGCGGAGTACTTGGATGTTGACCCGACCCTGGTGCGTTTGCTGTGGGTCATCTTCGTGTTTTTCGGCGGCTGGGGCCTGATCGCCTATCTGATCGCTTGGATTGTCATGCCCATCGAGCCCGTGGTACTTCCGGCCCCGATCGCCGCTGCTTCAGCTGCGCCGCAAGCGGCCGGCAATTGACTTGCCGCAACCCCCATGCCCGCGATAGCCGGAACGCGGGCGTAAGGCCCGGACCACGCCCACGTGGTCTTCGGGTACCCATACACCTGGCCGTGCCTCCGCCGGCCCTGCGGTCGAACCAGATGGAACCCGCAGCCGAGCGGGCTCGTGTTCTACGAGCGTCCACACTTGGCAGCAACCCCTGACCCTTGCTAGAGTAGTGCTCCCCACTTGGAGGGGCGAACCTGATGATGGATTACGGACTCACGGAATACGAAACAGCCATTCGCAGCTTGGCGCACGAGATTGCGGAGAAAGAAATCCGCCCGGTGGCGGCGGAATACGACCGCGAGGGCAAATTCCCCTGGCCGATTGTGAAGGTCCTGGCGGAAACCGATCTCTTCCGCGTCTTCGTTGACGAGAAGTACGGCGGCCTCACCGACGGCACGCCCATCATGAACATGGTGATCGTGACGGAAGAACTCTCCCAGGCTTGCGCGGGGATTGCGCTGAGCTTTGCCGGGACAGCCCTGGGCGCGATTCCCATCATCCTCTCCGGCAGCGAGGAGCAGAAACAGCGCTGGCTGCCCGACGTCGCCGCCGGCAAGAAACTAGCAGGCTTTGCCCTGACCGAACCGCAGGCCGGCTCGGATGCGGCTGCCGTCAAGACCACCGCCCTGCGCGACGGCGACCACTACGTACTGAACGGGACGAAGCAGTGGATCACCAACGGCGGCGAAGCCGAGCTTTACTCCGTCATCGCGCTGACGAATCCCGCCAAAGGTCCGCGCGGCGCTTCCTGCATCGTGGTCGAGAAAGGCACGCCGGGCTTCAGCTTCGGCAAGAAGGAAGACAAGCTCGGCATCCGCGCCTCCGCCACGCGCGAGTTGATTTTCCAGGACTGCCGGGTGCCAGTGGAGAATTGCCTGGGTCGCGAAGGCACCGGCTTCATCACCGCCATGAAGACTTTCGATGCCTCCCGGCCTGGCGTGGGCGCGCAGGCGCTGGGGATTGCGCAGGGTGCGTTCGACCTGGCTTTGGAATATGCCTGCACGCGCCGGCAGTTTGGCGCGCCCATCGGCTCGTTCCAAGGCGTGCGCTTCATGCTGGCCGACATGGCGATGAAGATCGAGGCCGCGCGCGCGCTCGTCTATGCCACGGCGCGCCACATCGACAAGCGACCCAAAGAGCGGCCCACGCTCTACTCCGCCATGTCGAAGTGCTACGCCTCCGACGTCGCCATGGAAGTCACCGTGGATGCCGTGCAGATTTTCGGCGGCTATGGCTACATGCACGACTATCCCATCGAGAAGTATATGCGCGACGCGAAGATCACTCAGATCTACGAGGGCACCAACCAGATCCAGCGCGATGAGATGGCGCGAACTCTCATCAGCGGTTTCCACGCCCGCCACTCCGCCCGCACCGTGTAGCAGCCATCTTTAGATGGACGCGTTGG
>Ga0315284_10012040_pt1 | contig 12318 bp, 9 predicted proteins | sample YL17G09_16_MG_FD_203696 | JGI IMG/M metagenome (GOLD analysis project Ga0315284, IMG submission 203696) | Sediment microbial communities from Yellowstone Lake, YNP, Wyoming, USA - YL17G09_16 | ecosystem: Environmental > Aquatic > Freshwater > Lake > Sediment | place: USA: Wyoming | collected...
AACTCGTGGACAAACTCGTGGATAAACTCGTGGACAAACTCGTGGACTTGGTCGCGACAAATTCTTATTCTGTCCACGAGAAAGATAAATATAAACTCGTGGATAAACTCGTGGACTTGGTCGCGACAAATTCTTATTCTGTCCACGAGAAAGATAAATATAAACTCGTGGATAAACTCGTGGACAAACTCGTGGACTTGGTCGCGACAAATTCTTATTCTGTCCACGAGAAAGATAAATATAAACTCGTGGAAAATAGACTCGAGACAAATTCTTATTCTACCTATAAGAGCGGAATTAATAAACTCGTAAAATATTCTCATAAACTTGGTCACGACAATTCTTTCTGTCATGAGCTTATATTTTAATATCTTGCGTACAACAAACCCATGACCAAGTTCGTGACAAATATAAACCTATTTATAAGAATATTCTTCCTTCACTAATACTTAATCCTACTAATATAAACTTAAGTTTGTTCAAAAATTTTAAAAACAGACTTAAGTTCATACAGGATTGCTTTCATTACACTTTTTGTAATGTATATTTATTTTTTTTAGCGAAAGTGCTGGACCTCAGAAGGAACAAATTCCTTAAAAGCATAGAAATCTTCAATGTTATGTTTAATATCTTCAAGTGGTAGACCTAACGCTATTTGTTCATATGTATATTCACTTAAGCGTTCGAGATTGTATGTTTTTCGTCCGGACGTCCACGTTATGTCTTTAGTTGGATCAAACACACGCTGAATAAAGGTCGAAATCTTCTTCATAAAGACTGAGATATAGCTAAAACGGTCAATTTCTGGTTCTTTATTCTCTAGGAGATCTGCGTAGTACTCTTCAATTAAGTACATCTTAGGACCCTTCTTCTTCTCATCCTTCTTGTAAATAATAAGGTACTCGAGAGAGTCCCCTCTTTCAACGGGTATGCCTTTATCCACTAAGCGCTCAGAAAAGATGGCTAAGTGATGACCTTTCGCTTTATAATTAGAACCCATACCCGTAATCATAACGAGATCAGTAATTGGAATGTTTCCACTAACTAGTTTCTGTATATCTTCAATAAAGAGATTAAGACTGTCGTGAAAGGTCTTCCCACTAAAAACTAACTGGCACTGTTGTTCGTAATGTCGGCGAATCCAAAGGCAATTCTCTTTCTTGACGGGAGGAACGCCCTTCATACTTAGGTCTAAAGTACCATCTTGTTTTCTTAAAAGATCTCCATATCCCGGTTTGTTCTTGTCTGCTTGATATTTAGCGAAGATGTAGTTCTTTTTCTTAATCACGAGTATTTTCATAAAGAACTCTAAATTCATAAAGATGGGAGGAGGAAACATCCCTTTCTTTAAAACTTTACCTTCTTTGTCTTGGACGCCATTCATTACGTCAAGGATGCTATTGCCCTTCTCAAAAACAGAATCCTTATCTATTTCCATACTTCCTGGAAGCTTTATCATGTACGAGTCTGTATCTCCTGCGACGACTATTCCTTTGAACATTTCTGAGATTTCCGTTGAAACGTTCTTAATGAGTTTCTGTCCAATAGCGCACGTAGCTCCTGCAACCTCGTAGCAAGGATATGCGGAGTACGCACTTCCCATGTATCCATACGCAGCGTTTGCACACACTTTAAGGGCTAACTGTCGTCCATTCAATATCGCTAGAGTAACTTTATCTTTCTCAAATCTTAACATACTTCGAACCTTAGCGCGTTCCGCCAAGAGTTCTTTGAGAACCTCAGGAAGTACACCCTTCATTACAGTAGCCTTAATAAAGGTTAAAACAATGTTAATACCTCCATTCATTATAGTGATTTGAGTGTAGTCCTCTGGATTGAATTTGTGGACATGGTCTTTATGTATTAAAGTACTACAACATAGATTTTCTGCCTGTATTACAGAAGGATATAAAGACTGAAAATCATATATTGTGACGCAGTCGTGAAGTCCGGGTATTACTTCAAAAACGAATCCACCTTTATTTCTGCTTAGGGTTTGCTCTGAGCTATTCATTACGTAGCCTCTCTTCTTAAATCCATCATACAGTAAAGACTCTGTACGCTTACCCGTTCCTCTAATGTATATGTCTTCGTGGTTAAGTCCGCAAATCATAGACATTTCGCATATAATGTGCCAAAGACTAAGCTTATCGAAAATTTGGAGAGGTCGAAGACAATCAATAGCGCAGTAATAGAGGATCTTTTCCATCTCTTCTTTCACGTCTTCGCCTTCAAGGTATCTCTTGTAGATTGAGAAGGTCTCTTTAATCGTAATAGGGACCTTTCCCGTTCCTAAATACTCCTTCGAGACGTCATCTAGTCTGTAACTTGGTTTTCCTGCTTGCTCCTTTTTGAGGTAACCGAGAGGATCAAACACTATTCTTCCTTCCATACTAAAGTACTTTACACTCACAAATTTTGAGGCAGAACTACTCCAACTCTTGTCCACGTAAATATCGTCCACGTCAGCGGGAATGTCAATAAGACGCCCAAGTTGTGGTATATTCATGTGTGCATACGTAATGCTTCTCGTGTAAATATACTCAAAATCAAACCCAAGAATATTATAGCCTATGATTATGTCTGCGTCTATCGCGACAAATAGCCTAAAGATTGTCTCACAGTACTCAGTCTCACTATTAGTTGTATATAGTCTGTCAACTGAGCGTTTATTTTCACACTCACCCCACACAATTCCAAACTTCGCGATTTGATCTGTTTCTTCTTCAGCGTTCTCAAAACTATTTCCAACTTTCCACACAAGCATAACGGTCATGTAGTTTCTATCTCTTATGTCATTCTGATTAGAGAAGGCTTTGTGGTTGTGAGAGTATGTTTCGCAATCAAAGGACAGAATAGTGGGTTTAGTGTGCCAAGAGAGAGTTAGCTCTGGGTCTATTGGGCATATAGACGTTCTATTTCCTATGTACTCTCTTCCTCTAGAGATTTTTCCCGTCATTACTTCTTCAACAGATATTGTGAACCACTGAGAAAACTTAAGTTTATATTTCGTTAAGAACTTTCTAATTAATGGAACCTCTGCTTCGTAGTAAATTAAGTGGGTGAGAACGTCTCTAAACACGACCTTCTTCATCATACGCTTGAAGTTAGTGGCGTCAAGTTCTTTAGGAAACGTAAACTTAATCATAGGGAAGAGACTATTTCCGTTATAGTAGCACGCTACCTTCTTCATCACGGGAACGTAACTATCGACGTGAATGCCTGAACACTGGACCGTATTAACTATTACGTTCGCGAGATCGTTAAGGGCTGATTGAGTCCACGTAACGTGCGTGTTATTCCAGAACAAAGGAACACCAACGTACAATTGACAGTAATAGTCCTTTATCCGAATGAGCACAGGTTTAGTGTCACGGTCAAACGCCCAACAGTTAATAACAAGCCTTCTGTCTCCATACAGGATAGAGTCGTGAGCTTTCCACTCATATCCCATTACTGTTAAAGTTTGTTGAGTAGATTTCATTTTTTTGAGTAAATATATAAAAATAGGGGTAAAGAAAGATTAATCTAATTATAATTTACTACTTTATTAAATGAATACGCACAAAATACAAACGTGGGTCAATTCTCACGCAATTCTTGGGTCGGACTACTCTAAATACTCTAACACGAAAAACTGTTATCTTGATGGTCGTTATTTTTACTCTTGCTTTGAAGACTATCCCGGACTGTGCAAGGAGCCAATGCACATTAAGACGTCTCAGGACGACACAGGATTTTACTCAGACATTTTCCTCGAGCATAGTAGAATGGATCACTCTGTCCCAATTTTAATTAAAGGAATTATAGCGCACAACAACGAACCTCTCCATAGTGTCCTCATCATTATCTATCCAGAAACTAAAGGAACAAGGCATGTGTCTTTATTTGACCCTATAGAGCTTTCACGAGGCGTTAACGAAGATATGGCAATTAAAACGACCGAAGCAATAGGAGTTTTAGTGGAGTCTTACCTTTCTACCGTTCTAAGAAATATTTTGTTAGAAACCATAACTTTAACAATACCAAAGGTTAGAGCTTCATGCGTTGTGTCTGGTTACTGTAATGCCTTCATTATTCTTTACGCTTTCTCCGAACTTTCAAATACATCGTACGATCCAGAAGAGATAAAACGTTACTGTACTCTTATTGAGTCTAACTACAGTGTGTGTGATGACTGTGAACCAAGCATAGAATACGGTTCTATCTCTCCTCAAGCTTCTGGTGCACTTGTTGGAGGCTTAGGAGGTTTAGCGATTGGAGGGCTAGCGGGAGGAGCAGGAGGTGCACTCTTAGGAGGAACTCTTGGAGCTCTTGGCGGTTATGCAGTCGGGAGTCTTGCGACCAGACAAAGATAAAAAAATTCTAAATACTAGAATTCTATATAGTCTTTTGTTTTAGTTCTAATAGTCTTTTGTTTTTAGTTCTAATACAATAGTCTTTTGTTTTTAGTTCTAATACAATAGTCTTTTGTTTAGTTCTAATACAATAGTCTTTTGTTTTTAGTTCTAATAGTCTAATATAATAATAAGCTAATAGGCTAACAGAATTATGAAGGAAGGTAGAAGAATCTTAAAAACATTATATTCTTATATAATGAAAAACGTATGGACAGTTTAGTACTCGAATCCGTTTTATGTGTTTTTACGAGTTTACTCTTATGCTTGCTTCTTACTCAAATTACGATTCAGCTTAATAGGCTTCCACAACAATAATAAAAAATTCATTTGAATACATCAAATGTTAGACAGTGAAAGATCTTATATTAAGTAAATAAAAAAAAAGATATATTATAGTAGGTATATTATCGAATAAATATTATGTTTTAAATCTTAGAGAGTAGTTAGAGAGTAGTTAGAGTAAAGAGAGTTTGGCGATCGCGATCTCGAGCCTTCCTCTATTTGACGGAAACACTCTGTTTGAGTAATCTTTTAGGTTTTCTACACCCATAGAGAGATTACATGCAGTACAGATGGGTATGAGATTCGTTAAATTCGTTTGGCCTCCTTTTGCTTCAGCCGTAATATGTCCTGCAGAAAAAGATATAGCTGAGATCTTAGCTTTTCCGCAACAAAAGCAAGCACACTCGAGCTTATCTCCAACAGAACACATCCACATTTCAGTTTTTAGTTGACGCGTAATTTGAGCCTTACCCTTTGGTCCTTTCGAGAGTGTTTCGATACTTCCTAGTATTTCAAAGCACAATTGCATTCTTGTGCTTCCTTCCATCTCTAACTTCATCTTTAAGCATACTTTCGCCAACCCTATGTCGTCTAGGCAGAGAAGAAGGTAGAGAGAATCTTTACTACTAACTACTGAAAGCGTGTCTTGAGAAAGAAGAGAACACTTTTCTGAGATAAGGTTGATGAGACGTTCTTTTGTTCCGACCTGAGGTATTCCAAACTTACACCCAAGCACTTTTAGTTCTGACACATTAAAAATACTTAGAATGGTCGAAATGTTAGCGTTTCCTTGGTGGAGTACTACTGGAAGAGGTATAATTTCTGGTTTTAGATAGTTAGCTAGTCTTTGAAGTCGAGACGTTAATGAAATGTCTGCGTAGTGACCAGAAGACTCTAGAAAGCACCCACAGAGAATAAGAAAGAGTTCTTCTTTCTTTGCACTATTGAGGGTGGGAACGCCTATATTGAAGAGATGAACACGTATTTCGCATATCCTTGTCTTCTTTTTTATTAAGTCAGAGCTTTCTTTATTCGAGTAAAGAGAACAAATCCTACAGAAGAGTTCTTGTTTGTTCCCTTTAATGTCATTCTTAAAGAAGCTAAGGTCATCTTTTAAGTCTTCTACAGTGTACATGTTAAGAAGCTTTTCGTGTGTGTACGTGTTTGTTTGATCCGCTTGGTCTTGTTGAGGTGGTGCTTCTCCATAAAGTCTTTGAAGCAGTACTATTTTTGGACCAAACGACCATGTACCTTTCTCGTTCAGTTTCTTCTTTAAGTCTTTGTGGTCTCGTACAAGAGTCGCAATTTTGTCCTCTCTAGTTCCGCTTAAGCACGCATTTCTTTCTAATAGAGTTTCGCTCAATTTTGAGTCGCTAATGAATAACATTCTTTTAAGGAATTAGACCCTTAGTTAAAGGCAAATATTATATGAATATACACGTGACAAAAGAAATGGCAAATACGGCTAGTAGTGCCTTTGCTGATGCTAACCTAAATTATGCGGAAATACTGGAGAAGCTTAACGATAAAGACTTACCAAACATTCAGTTTCAACCCGGACAGATGGATTCTTTGAGCAAAACGACAACGGGAATGGCAGGAGGAAATAACTTCAGAAAAGCACGTCAGGCAGCTACTGCAGTACCAATGAAGGAAAAACGCGCCATACTCAAGAAAACTAAAACAATTAAGACGGGTAATAGTTGCTTAGTTATTATGCCTAACGGAAAAATGAATATGGTCCTTATTCCAAAGAGTAATACTGAAGAATGGTTAAACGACCACATAGGATTTAAAGTTACTACAGAGCATGCTGACTATCTCGAAATTGGAAAGATGGAATGCGTAATGATTGCGTACTCTGAGGTAAGTACAATGAAGCCAAATAAGATTGCGACAGCTCTAAGAGCCCAAAAAACGAATGGCATCTTCATCATATACTCTACAGTATCCGTAATTAACATGGACGAGATTAAAAAGCTATCCCAAGCTATCCTCTAAACAATCCATAATATTTATTATTATGGTGATTAGGACAAAGAAAAGACTAAACAAATATTACTCAATAATAATAGATCATAATAAGTTTATTATGTGTACTTTCTCTTGCTCTTGGTTACTCTTCTTGCTTAGATTATTTAGATTAATGACCTACATTCCACACATATATTGTGTCTTTACTGTTAAGTTTCTCCTCTTCGACTAAAGCCCATATTTTAGCATCATATTGTTGGATACTTGGATAAGGCGGAATAGATCTTGCATTCTCGTAAACATTAAGTATTTTCTGTTTAATGCTGACTCGTCCGTTTAGTTCCTCGGGATTTGTGTATGTCTTTCCTATTTCAAGGCACGTAAAGACTGCATTTGTGAAGATTCTGCTAAGCGCGAGAAGAATCATGCCAGACCCAACAGTTAGAAATATGCGTTTTACATCCACTAAAACAATAGTACTGGGAACTGAAACTTTTAAAGCATCAGTTAGAGCCTCGACCGATTGAGCGTTCTTCATGCCAAACTCAAACTCTAAAATTTTGCGTTTACTGTGGAGTACTTTCTTAGCCTTCTTAATCTCTTCTTTATCTTTCATTAAGTGTACTTTTGCTCCAAGCCTTACCGCACGAATACTCATTTCTGTAAGACCAAAAAGTGCCTTTGGAAATATGTACGTAAATACGGATGATTCTTTACCCCACCACTTCGAAATCATAGCGGTTGCTACCTGACCCATACCTATATTTAGACCTGAAAAGACGAGTTCATCTTCTTCTATGTCCTCATACATCTTGTATACTCTCTGTTTAGTTCCTCCCCACAAATGATCCTCGAATACGCCAATACCGTCGTAAAAGTTCATTTCTAAAGGCCTTTCCATTACCATTTCTTGAGTTTTCTCCCAAACGAGAATAGGAAGATTACCTTCGTTTTGTATAATTGTGCCCATAGTGGTAGCAACAGAGAAGACTGAACCACAAAAAAGTGAATCTCTTCGCCCGTTCATCATATTTATTATGTTAATACACTTTTCGCTTTTCTCGTCAAGAACTAGAGCAAGTCTGTGACCATTTCTTTTACTTAAAGCTAACTGATTAGGTAAAGGACCTCCAGGAAAAGAGTTCGAAGGCGTTAAGTTCTTCCAAGCAAGGTCGAAATCATTAATATTTGACTTTGACCAGAGCATAACAGCGACCTTCATCTTATTAATAACATGTAGGTTATAGTAAGTTTCAAGCTTTAGTTTAATATTCTCTAAGTCATCGACCTTATTACTGTCTGTCTTCAAGCACATTTTCTCTTGGCAAGAGATATTTTCATTACCTGTATCATACCAGTACATGTGAGGTTGAGTCAGTCCATAATCACTATATTTGATCGATAGTTGTTTGTTTTCCACAAGTGGTGATTTTTCTGTCGATTGAATTCCCTTTTTAGTATTACCTCTTGTTGACTGAGTACCTCTTGTTGACTGAGTACCTCTTGTTGACTGAGTACCTCTTGTTGACTGAGTACCTCTTGTTGACTGAGTTTCTCTTGTACTGGAAGATCCTCTTGTTGACTGAGATTGAACTGTATCTCTTGTTGATTGAGTTCCTCTTGTTGATAAAGATCCTCTGACAGAAGAACTTCCTCTAGTTTGTGTCTCTTTATTTTTGGTGCGCATTTTGAATTAAAAAATAAAATCTTTACCTATATCAGTTATATGGGTCATCTTTGCCGACCCATTTTAATATATTTTGTGTATAGTCGCGGACTGAAACTTCCATAAACTTTTCACTAAATCTTTTTCTATTAAAGGAACAAATCAATATGAGTTGCGGATGCGATAACAAAAGTGAAGGAAAAGTCCAAATGACTAATAACAAGAAAGCAATAGAAGAAAAGAAGGTCGGCCATCACCATCACCATCACCATGACGACGAATTTAGTAATTACTGCCTTTCTGCTGTTAATTGTGAGCTTACCTTCCATTTATCTGACCCTTGCTGTTGTATTGACGTGTGTGACGAAAAGATGACTGTTGACGAACTCTTATATAAGACAAACAAGAATTTTAGGGAAGCGTGCATTCCTTCATGTGTTCTAGTCGCCTCTTCTGCTCTTTATAAAGAAGGTGGATGCTGCAAGAAGGGTAGACGGGTTGGATGCTCTGTCTTTTTCTTCGAGTTCAGAGAATGTGAGAACAATCCTGGATCTCTAATTGGACGTGTTTGGAATCTCTTATGCTTTCCTTGCGGTCAAGTCCTTCTTAAAACTAAAGAAAACGAGCTTACCGAGAACTGTTTCTCTTTTGAGCTTTCTGAGAGATGTGTGCCATTTAACGGAAACACTCATACAGCTAGTGGATTTTTTAACGTTATTGGGTCTACAGGAGAGTTTAGAGATAGAGATGGAAGTGCTTGCCTCTTTGGTACATTCGGATACCCTTACATCGTAAATGGATCAGAAGAAGGAGAAGAAGGAGAAGAAAAACGTGAAAACAAAATAGAAGACTCCTCTTCAAGACGCGAAATCTTTAACCTTAAGAAACTCTCTGAACGTGAAAGGTGTCACCCACTCTTCTTTTTCTCCATTAACTGGAACTACAACTTGTGCTTAAGAAAAAGGTGCGATTAAACATATTTAGTTAATTACTAAGTAAATGTTCTCGAGCTTCTTGTAGAAAAATAATCATATCAACAAAAAAAGATATGAGTAAGGAAAGAGTCTGTCTGGCAGACGTAATAATCATATCAACAAAAAAAGATATGAGTAAGGAAAGAGTCTGTCTGGCAGACGTAATAATCATATCAACAAAAAAGAGATGAGTAAGAAAGGATTTTGCCTGGCAGACGTAATAATTATATCAACAAAGATTCTGTCTAGCAGACGTAATAATCATATCAACAAAGATTCTGTCTAGCAGACGTAATAATCATATCAACAAAAAAGAGATGAGTAAGAAAGGATTTTGCCTGGCAGAATTTAGTCGAAGGGTAGATTGTCTACATTTTCATCATTAGCTATTCTCCTAATAGTCACGTTGTCTGTTTTGTCTTTAATTAGAATGTGGTCGAAACCCATATCTTTCGGTGTACAGTATAAAGGTATGAAGCTTTCAATATAAATTGGTTCACCTACTATAGAAGAGCCTTTAAATCCTACCATACTCATGCCTACTCTGTCGTAAAGATTAAAAGAATAAGGAACGTAGCATTGATAGTTTTCATCGTCATTAGTGTACGAGAAAATATAGGCGTTGTCGAGCTTTCTAATTTTGGCGACGCTCTTGTCTAGTGGTGGAGGTCTATTAATTAGTTTGTACATCTTAATTCCGAGTTGTACGATATACTTTACCTTAGCAGTAAAGATAAAGCATATTATTATTGCGATTAATGATAATTGAAGATATACGTACATAATTCTTTTGAGTACACTTAAGACCGTTTAAAGTAATTTATAGAATTTGTGAGATTTCTACGTCTCTAGATAGCTAGATTTAGTAATCGCCTATTTACATAATATAGGTAAACTCAAGGCATTTAACTATTTACTCTATCTAATCACATAAAATTTTACCGTAATTGAACTAAACGCATTACTTCTTTTAGTTCGTGAAGAGAATTAAAACTACAGTAAAGCTCTCCGAACGATATGATGTGGTACATATTCATATTATTGAGTAAAATCTTTGCCATGCTTGGATAGACAGGAATACCTATCTTAATGGGACTTCCCGAGAGAAGACCTTTAACGTCTAGATCTCGATAACAAGCCCACGCCTCTTTATTTGGCTGTCCTATCACTGAGGAACTTTCTGTTGACAAAATATCAAAATTCCATCTCTCAGCATCACTAATAGAATCCAACACTAAAACATTTCTCTTTACGAATGTATTTACCTTATCTACGATCATACTTAGACGTCTCTTGTACATTTGTTCCACTACATCGATAATGCTGTTGCTGCGCACTGAGAAAACGAGACTTTGACCTTTTACCTCTACTCCAGTACAGTCAGCAAGATATTGAAATAAGGGCGCGATTCTCGTAACTAAGGAACTTTTAAGAGTATTAAGAGAAAAGAGCACAATAGTGGCACGACCTTGATGTAGTTCTTCGAGGAAGCTTAAAATGACATCTCTAATTTTAGGATTTACAGCAACAGGATTGTCGTCTCTCAGGAAGAAGACGTGAATATTTCCACTCTTATTCATAAAACCTATATTTGTCGGAATTACTTCGTTCTCTTTAAGCCATTGAGAGATTCTTGATTCGAGAGAGAAAATCCAGACGTCGTTAATTTGACCAAGGTCGTAAGACGTAATAATAGATATTTCACAAAAATAATTTATGTCCATTTTAAACAATAAACATATGGAAAGAAGAAATAGAAACGTCACTATTCACGTCTCATCGTCTGATGCTGAAGGAACAGAGTCTCCTAGTACCCAAACATTTGATTTTGACAATACTATTACGAAGAACTCTATTGTGTTTGAAACACTTGACAGAAGTGAAGAAACTTCAATTTTGTCCACATCCAAGTCTTCTGAGTCACCTGACTGTTCTTCTATGAATCAAAAAGAACGCTTCTCGTCAGGAACGTCTCCAAAGCACGCAGGTTCTTATGCCGTATTCTTCGTGTCAACAGAAAATCCTAAACACATAAGGAGTATTCTTCCAAATGGATCTGACATTATTATGTGTGATCGAGACTCTCTCGACAGTTTTATGAAGACGCCATGTTTTGTTTTTTATGGAAACCTTATGCCCGCTTGCACTAAAACTGATCTTTTCCAAGTCTTAGAGAAATACTCTAACACAGACAGTGTAGTGTGTTTAGACACTAAAGACTTCCATCATTCCGGGTCAACTAAAGCCTATTTTATTGGTAAAGACGCTTACAATATAAGTAGTTCTAGTAGCAGTTCTCCAACTTCATCCACTACGTGTAATACGTGCAATGGCGGTCACAGCAGTCATAGTAGTAACACAATTTCATTGCCTGCAGGTAAAGATGTTAAAGACATTATTATGTGGCATAAGACTCTATTCGTTCAAGAACAACAGAAATTAAAGCAAAGAAACTCATGCGATGGTAAAGGTTCTGGTGGAGGCGTAATTTTACTCTTCTTACTGTTCGCCTTATTCTTAATCATTCTCTTATTCATAGCTATTGGCCGAAACAACAGACAATAAATAAAAAATTAACATCAAATAAGCTTTTGATGTAACAGAAGTCTCTATCTAAACAACAGAATCATAATTAATGTAATTGAAGCCCTTATTTACTACATAGTACGACAACAGACTTATGATTAATGTAAAAACTCTTAACTCTTAACTCTTAACTCTTAACTCTTAACTCTTAACTCTTAACTCTTAACTCTTAACTCTTAACTCTTAACTCTTAACTCGTCGGACAGAATGGGGAAAGCAGAATGGGAGAAAGCAGAATATATTAATGTAAAAACTCTTAACTTGGGCAAGACTGGCAGAATATACCATCAAAAAAATATATTAATGTAAAAACTCTTAGTTTTGAGATGGGCAGAATGAATATACCATCAAAAAAATATATTAATGTAAAAACTCTTAACTTGGGCAAGACTGGCAGAATATACCATCAAAAAAATATATTAATGTAAAAACTCTT
>Ga0315284_10012041_pt1 | contig 12318 bp, 10 predicted proteins | sample YL17G09_16_MG_FD_203696 | JGI IMG/M metagenome (GOLD analysis project Ga0315284, IMG submission 203696) | Sediment microbial communities from Yellowstone Lake, YNP, Wyoming, USA - YL17G09_16 | ecosystem: Environmental > Aquatic > Freshwater > Lake > Sediment | place: USA: Wyoming | collected...
AACGGCCACCGCCACTACTTTCTCTATACATGTTATACATCTCTTTTTGTTGAAGTTTGTATATACATCTAGTATATAAAATTATAGATTGAACGATTTTGGGAAGTTATTAAGAGCGTATGTTGGTGTTAGAAGAATTTCCAGAAGTATCTGGTTTGTTCTTCGATTATCTCGTCTTTTTCGTAAACCTTGGCATTGATGGTTTTTCTGCCAAAGGATATCGTTAGAGAAAAAAACGATCAAAACAAACCCTCATCACTCCTCATACATAAGGACTGGATAAGGGTCAGAAATAGGTTTCTGCAGAGGGGTTTTTCAAAACCCTCTACATATTATCGTTGGTATTTACACTCTCAATAGGATGATGAAATGGTTTGTTTTTCTTCTGGTAATCAAAATATTTTACATACTTTCAGTTCAGCATGGACAGAATTATTATTTTGATATGCAACAACTTTTATCATATGAACGCCGAAGGACCGCTTGTTCCAACGCCAGTTATACGGCGCCGTCGTATCAACACCCTGCAGTTCACTATCAATGTAGAACTCCACCTGGTCGACACTAGATTTATTCACATCTCGCACGATTGCCTCAACATCAATCACACCGAAAATTAGCGGGAAAAATAAAGACATTACTTTCACGTTCGCAAAATAGAGCCCCTTCTCAGGTTTTGTGATTGTCACCTGAAACAACAGCTCCTCTGTAATCAAAAGAGTGAGGATCTCTGCACTCGCCAACGATTCAAGAGTCAAAGTATCAGAATTTTCTTTCAGAAGCTCGCCCGTCTCCGTATACCAGTACGCAGGAAACGGTAAAATCAAGGTAATATTGTTCACCTCATGATCATAGATGTTTTCGACCACACACGAGATGATATCCTGCTGAGGACTACAAGTTGCTTGCACATACTCCCATCGAGTAAGACCTACGGGGGAATACGCGGTGTTCCATTGATCGTACCGATGGAACAACCAATCACCACCACCCACTCCAACATCAAACGCAAACATGTTCCATTCATCTGATCCACAGAGCATCATCCCATCCACAATCGAGGGAGGTGCGGTCACACTGGCGCCAATGGGATACCGCCACAGAATCACTCCGGTGCTCTCATTTAACGCATAAAAGGCACCTTCAGGACCATCCCGTGTCCCAATAAAAATCAGCCCGCCACTCAACGTTGGTGAACTAATATCGCAAGTGCCACCAACTTTTGTTTCCCAGAGCAGATGGCCGGTACTAGCAGTCAACGCGTACACATACCCTAAGGTATCTGCAATAAACACCCGTCCGTTGTGATATGCGTTAAAGGATAACGATCCTGCGTGGAGGTGATAACTCCATAACAATCGTCCATCACTTTCGTTGTACGCATTCATCGTGTTGTCATAATAGATTGCCAAAAAAATACGTCCCTGACCATCTGCGGTGATGGAATTATCCCATGGACCAGCAGATAAGGTAACATTCCATATTTCATGGCCATTACTGGCGTTTATTTTATACAATCTACCCGCGTTATAATCGTCCCAGAAAGCGCCGTAGACAGCGTTATCCTTCAGCATCGGTTTATTCGGACAAACACCAAACCCGGTCGGATAGATCCAGTTGATACTGCCATCAACCTTATTCAACGCATACATTTTTGTCTCATAAAAACCAGAACAAAAATATATCTTATTTTCATCATATTGGACTGACTCTGCAATACCGCCATAAATGAACGTTTTCCAAATTTGTTCTCCAGTTAACCTGTCAAATGCATACATATATTCATTATCTGGATATAAACCGTGGGAACAACTCCCTATATACACAACATCATCGTCTATTACAGGACCGACATATCCAGGTCCCGTGTAATTGCTCCAGATAATTTCCCCATTGGTTGTGTCAACAGCAAAGATTTTATCGTGCCCAGCACCATGAGTACTACAGGAACCAATATACGCAATGTCGTTGGCATAGGTCACCGCAGATTCCTCATAGTTTGTGCCGGTCGTATTTGCTTTCCAGAGCAGTTCATGACCATACGCGATACCAGAGGTGTTCAGAGTAATCATTACATCAGAGCTGAAATCAAAGATCATAAGAGATTGTGGTATTGTTTGTACAACTGCAGAGTCAATGAACACCGCTTCAGCGCCAAGAGAAAAAACTCCAATGGCTACTATAAAGATACTAATCAATTTCTTATACATGACAGACTCCCTTAACCAGCAACGATATTCGATCCAATGAGATATTATACATCTAGAGCCTATATAAATATTATTCAATGAAAAAATAAAACATACACAGCGAAAAAAACTCGTCTCTCTCTAAAAAAACATCGCTAATCATAGTTTGAACAAAAGGAGTAATAAATCATTGGAATGAATTCGATGATATATACCAATCCCGGGCAATGCAAAGATTATTAATATCCTTTTCTTTATAAATATACGTAATGAAAACATTGGCTGCTCTCTTCCTGGTTCTTCTTCTCCTCCTTCTTTCTCCCATACAAGTGCAGGGCAACACACAAGATGATACCATCTGCCATCCAACAGAATTTTCTTATGAACGATCCTCCCGCTTATCCATCGCAGACGCCGTGATAGTGCCTGATAATAACCCATTTTTTTGTCTCATTAGTACGAGTGTTGCGTGTTGGTATGACAAAGCAGCGAATACCACTGGGCTAATCCCTTTGCTGGTCCAGCATGAAGGCAATCTCATCGATGCGCAGACGCGGTTCCTCGAGGCATTTTTTTCCTCAAATAACCACAGCCTTCTCGTTCTCGGTGAACACCTTAATACTTCCTATCCTGCCACAGAGATATTAGGCTCCCCACCCACAGTTGCCTTGACTCTTGCAACACAAGCGTTTACGGCAGCATCAGCCGTTCTCATCATCCCCTACGGTACTGAGGATGCATACCAGCTCAGCCTTCTTGCAACACCGCTCGCAAGCTACCTCAACGCACCGATCCTCATCTACGACAACAACGACGCAGCGCTTCAAACAGTCTGCACACAGCTACAAACAACCCAAGCCTATCTCGTTGGAGATATCGCTCTCAACCTCACCAATGTCACGGTGATACCTCTTATTGATGAAGAAGCAATCACCAACACTATTCTCACCGTTATTAAAGAGCAATTTGGCACCATCAACTATCTCACCATGACCAACCCTTATGATGTTATCCCACCCGCGGTCATCATCACCACGAAAATACAAATAACCGACCATATTATTAATAAAAAAATCATCATTCTGAACAAAGAACTTGATGTAATTGGAAATGATACCCGCGAGTATTGTATAGCCATCCCCAAAGGTATTAATCGAGTGCGCATCTCTGGAGAAATTCTTCAAAAAGAAAGACCATTTTTTGGTCGCTTCTCTCCGATCGTTCCTCTTATTTTCATGACCCTCACAGATACACAGGGACATATCGTCGCCTACGCCAACAGCATGGGCTATGATTTCAGAAACACATATCTCGAAACACTCACGTGTAATGCATCAGGAACATATACTCTTCAGGTAAGAGTATACAATGGGATAAAAGGCGGCTTCTTCATCCAGCGGGGAATATCTTGGTTCGATGCCGATATCAATATCACCGCAACCATCACCACATTAGAAAACCCGCATCTCCCGCTTATCCCAAATCTTTCCATAATCGCACCGTATCTAACCGCAGCCCACGGCGGACTCATCATCGCAAACACCACCTGGGAGCTCACCGATGCATCCTATGCAGCAGCTGCCCAAGGTTCAGGGGCCGGCCCCTGGTACAATGAATCGTTACATCCCTTCACGAACAAGAAAGTCAACGCAACAGTACAACAACTCAATAAAACGTTAGACGTTCTTGACACCCATGATCTTCTCAGTGGATATCTCAACGGGCCAGCATGGCTTGCTATTCTTGCTGATACCACCATGATTCCGATGTACTACTTCGGTCCCTCGCAAGAAGATATTCCTGACCGAGGGTTGCCATCAGATAACCCCTATTCACTCAATGAGAATCTTTCGGTGGGACGTCTTATCGGATGGGATGTACAAGATGTTACTGTCTTAATCGCACGGACGTTCTTCTATGAAACCCTCTGCGGTCAACCAGAAAACCCAGGAGATTGGCATCATCGATTCAGTTTCGTTTTTGGAGAAGGATTTAGCGAGACCGGAGGAATCTTCCATCAGGTCCCCTATGCCAAAGAAATCAGGAACTATGGATTTACCTCAAAAGTCTATGGTGACTTCCGGAACAGTCGGCAGATTGCAGACCTCTTACACATCTATACCGGTTCAAACTATATTGAATACCTCGGCCATGGAGACTGGTTTTGGTTTCCTGCATCTCTCTACGGGTTTGATATGTATTCGAAAGCTGTGGATGTCGCCCATGCAAAGAACTGGGTGTATAACAAACCAAGCATTTTCCTGACCTCAGCGTGTTTGATGGGGCGAACCGATGGTCTCCCCCCCAAAATGAACATAGGACTTGCCATGCTTCATGCTGGCTGTAACGGCTTTGTGGGAGCAACAAGAGAAACCGGTCAGGAATCTGGTCTTACTACTCTGGAAAATCATCTAATCGTCGATAACTGGAGTCTTGGGGAAGCATTGCGCGGTGAAAAACGAGTCGATGCAGAACCACCGACCTTCTACGTTCGGGTGTTGTACGGTGATCCTGCATTTAACCCCTATGAGCCACAGCATGGATTCAGCAATCAAGGAAGACCGGTATTCATAGAAACATAAAAAATTTGACTGACAGTTGAAAGGAAAGTGGACGTAAAATAGAGAAAGGTATTGAGCTGGTGAGGCGAAGAGGAGAAAATGGAAAAACCACACTCTCTCGTATTTTACGTCCTCACTTAACAATTGTTAATTCTGGTTTATATGACTTTCGCTTTTTCGGGCCAACAAATAAGAAAAAACGACCCAATTACCCATTAGAACAAGGAGATTGAGGTAAAAAAATCCCAATTTTAAACGAACACAACTAAATCTTACCATGTTGGAAATGAGCGACCTTCTTCCCTTCTTTTTTTTTCGCGCCTCCTTTCTCTTGTAACAAACATTTATAACTCTCCTCCCTATCCTGAAAAGAAGTGATTTATTATGGTTTCAGCACAAGACATCCTTATCACAGAGGTGGTAAAAAGAGATGGAAACGACAACTTCTCCCAAGCAATAAACCTGTTCAACAATACTGATGCTATCGTCATCACCGACCATGGCAAATACCATGGAATGCTGTTAAAACGAACACTCATGGGACCTACAGTGACTCTGAACACAAAACTCCATACCATGCTTTCTCACACACCGAAACTTACCCCCACAACACCTGTGGAAGAAATCGCTCGTGTCATGGTTGAAAATAACGTCTACTATCTCCCTGTCCTTGACAACGAAACTCTTCTTGGTATCGTCACCGCGGATGATGTCGTCAAAAAACTCACGGAACAAAACATCGGAACGCAACCAATTAAAACCATCATGTGCACCAAACCTCTGTCCGTAAGTCCGCATGAGACTATCGGAAAAGTCCTTCACCTGTTCCGACAAGAAAATATCTCATATCTCGCGGTTGTTGATCATAATAACGTTGTCGGTGCAATCACCATTAACACCATCATTAACAACGTCCTGCATACACCCGGCAATGTCGAAGCAAGCGACGGTTTTGAATCAGAAAAAAGACAAAAACTTGACCTTCCCGCAAAAACCATTATGCAAGAACAGCCCTTACTGCTATCACCAGAAACATCTATCCGGGATGTCCATACCAAGATGCACAAATCCGAGCTCCCTGGAATACTCATCGGAAAAGAAAATCATCTGCACGGCATCGTCACGCATAAAGAATTTCTGGCACCATACGTAGGATTCGAAAAAGAAGAAACCATCGCCATTCAATTCCATCACCGCAACAATAAAGTCGAAGGTTTCGATAAAGAACAAACAGTCCAATTCCTGAGAGCAGAATTCCTGAAAAACTACGAAAAATACCTTGTGGTCGGCTACCTCCACGTCTCCCTTGAGCAACACAAAGAAATCAAACAAGGACTTTTCAGAGTCGTCTGCGAAATGAAACTTTCTGGAAAACCTGGCGTCTTCTACGCGACCCAAGAGGGGTACGGTCCTATGCAGGCAATGAGAAATGCGTTCCTCGCCATCGAACATCAAATCAACAAAGTAAAAAAAACCTAAACAAGAACTAGTGACAACAGAAGATAATGCCTTACTTTTTTGTTGCCACGACAACTTTCACTGGTAATCCCCACAGAGACAGATTCGCGACATCTACCGGTTGAAAACCAGCGGCAAAAACTGCTTCTTCAACGAAAATTGGTCGGCAATCAACCAACCGAGGAAACCATCGATGCGCCCATTCATATATCCTAATCATCGCCTTAGCATCCTGTTTTTTTGATAATGAAACCACTCCCATTCGTCCATTGTTTCGAAGAACACGATGACACTCAGATAACAGTATTGGGATCTCGGGGGTATCAAAAAGCTCGAGGGTAAAATTCATTATTACCGCATCAACCACATTATCACCAAACGGAAGATGTATCGCATCACCACATCGAAGGCCAACACGATCTGTAAACCCTCCGATTTTCACTTTCTCCTGTGCAACCTCACACATGGCCTCTGAGATATCAATTCCGTAAACCCTCCCAGCATGACCGACTAATTCAGCCAAGTTCAGAAGACACAATCCTGTTCCAAAACCAATCTCAAGCACCTGTTGTCCTTCTTGAACACGAAGCTTTTGTACACACACCTCCCAGCACTTCTTCTCAGACGTCCCGGCCAGAAGATCATACCATCGACTTATCTGATTGTAAAACGCTTTTGCTTCCTCCCGTGTTCGAGTTACCCTGCTGATTTCCATCGCATCAACCTAGGTCCATTATTGCTGGTCATTATGCTAATTTTCAACAATCCGATGCGACGTCGTAATTGGAACTGAAAACTTCAACATCGCGGACACAGGACAGTATTTCTCCTGCGAAAGTTCAATTGCCCGCTTTAGGTGCACCGGATTCAACCCCGTACCAAAGAACATGAACTCCAGATGGATTTTCGTAAAAACCGTTGGGTGCGTCTCAGACCGTTCCGCATCAATATGAATCTCAAAGCCTGTCAATCGAACTTTTTTCTTTTCTAAAATCGACACGACATCGCATCCGGTACAACTCCCCAGTGCGAGCAATACAAGCTCCATCGGATGCGTAGCTGCGTCAGATCCTGCAAACTCTTTTTTGCTATCAACCGGCACCCAATGGTTACTCTCCGCTTTTCCGATAAAAGAACAGCCTTCTATCTGTTTCACAACCGCCTTCATAGATCTTCCGCTCCTCTCTTGTATTAACTACTAAGGTATAAATCATGTCTCTATGAAAATGAAATCAACCCCTTATTTTATCCGGAGCGTTTCATGTTTCTTTAAGAATGGCGTAGAGCGAGGCATCAAACAGATGAAACATCGTGTACACTGAAAATCCTTGATTGTTTCTGGATTCCATACATTTAAATAAACAAATTATTATGTTTTTAATTGATGAAAATAAGTGCTTCTAAAAAATCAATGGATCTCCTTGCATTTTTCCTTTGTTTTTCTCTCTTGCTTCTTCCACCTGCTCTTGGGTCGCCGTCCTCTCATTATATAACCGCAACACAAAAGTCTGCAGTCATACGTATATCACCTGATCTTCCCGAGATGTTTATGCAGGTCAACGAATCACGATTACGATCCTATGTTCAAATTATCCAAGAGTTCGGTCCGCATCCTACCGGATCATCAGCACTTGATGCCCTCGGCGATTATCTCTTTAGTGAATTCACTGCAATGAATATCTCCGTGAAATATGACCCGTGGCATGAAAAACAAAAGTCTGGAAAAAACATCGTGGCAACATTACCAGGAATTCGTTCAGTTACTGCAACAGTTCTCATCTGTGCACATTATGACAGCCTTGCTATTTCACCAGGCGCAGAAGATGATGGCTCCGGGGTTGCCGCTGTTATGATGATCGCCGATATCATGCATCACTACTCCTTTAACACGACTGTAAAATTCGTCTTGTTTTCAGGAGAAGAACAGGGACTTCTCGGAAGCCGAAGCTATGCAAAAAATGCGTCAGCCACCAGCGATAACATTATCGGTGTTCTTGCTCTTGACAAAATCGGTTACGCGATTACCAACGAAGAAGGAAACAGCCTCCGGCATCATGCGAACCCTGCATCCGCATGGATGGTAAATATCAGTCGATATGTCGCATGCCGGTATCCTAATGAAATTGGACTTTATGTTCTTCGTCTCCCTGAGGATCCAGATAGCGACCATTTTTCTTTTGTTGAACAGGGATATGCAGGGAGCGATTTTGTAAGAAATGCAACCAACCCGTTCTATCATACCTCGGAGGATATCGCTGATCATATGAATTTTTTCTATCTGACCAAAGTCTGTAAACTTGCCCTGGGAACTATTGCTTCGATGGCTTGTTTATATCCCCGGCTTAGCAATCATGATCTCAAAATAATGATGCAAGGATCACGGTTGTCAGCTCCTGCGCAATTCTCTGTTTTTGTGGAAAATATCAATGGCACTGCGGATACCGCGAATGTCACCATCACTGTTACGATGAAACATCTCCTTAGAAAAGGATTTGTTCAAACCATCAAACAAGGAATTACTACTCCCTGCAACTGGAGTGTTATTAAAGAAATCAAACATTCATGGGAATTCGATGTCGCGGGTCGAAGTTTTTCCCGAGGATTTTTCAAACTCGAAGTAATACTTTCGGGGAGAGCAGATGATCTGTATCTCTATATCTCACAACAGACCTATGGGGTTATATTCAGTCCATTTCGAGTATTGATGATCCCTCGCCTCTAGCAGTATTCCTTTTACGAACACGTATACTGCGAAGTAAATTACTGATGAGGGGGAGGAAAGGTTGAAACGAAAAATTAGCTCATCAGCAATTGTACCTCTCTATATTAACAATTGTTAATATTAGTTAATATACTTTTTGGTTTCACCAAAATAACGGGAGGAAAAAGATAAAAAATACCGCACATACGCGGTTTTTTATAGCAACAAATCATTCCTTCATTCTATGTATCTCTATCTCCAACTCCTCTGTATTTTTGTCATACTCCCTAATATCATCCTCTTCTACCTTAATAGGAAAAAAATACATCTCAAAACCCTGCTTCTTTCGCTGTTCATTTTATTTCTCATTGCAATTCTCTGGGATCAACTCTCGGTTCGGATGGGACTCTGGTCTTTTTCACAGAATGAAATACTAGGATCACTCTTTGGATTGCCGATAGAAGAATATCTCTTTTTTATCTTCGTCCCGCTCCTCTCCATTAACATCTATCTGCTGATTGAAAAAATTCTTGCTGATGATAAAAAGAAAAAGATGAACAACAATAGATGAAAATGAATTGAAAAAAAGGCTATCAAAAGAAATGTCAAAAATGTAGGACGGGCATTGGAGGAAAGCACTACTAAGTGATATAACTTGATTGTATCTACACTGGAAAATCTCTCCCTGCGTACGAGAGAGAAGTCGTGTGCGCGGAATTTTAACGTGATCTCAAATCATAGATGGATCTTCCTCAATGATTCAATCGTTCTTTCAGTGGAACGTCTGAAAAAAAAATTATGGGAAGTAAATTGCTGATGAGGATTTGGGAGGAAAGAATAAAAGATACGCTCATCAGCAATTGTACCTCTCTGCATTAACAATTGTTAATGCCCTATATAAAAGTTTCGATTCCAGGAGAAACATCAAATGAGACGAACAGACAAAGAAATAACCAACAGGAGAGAAATCGATACGACCCTCTCAAAAGCAACCGTATGTAGAATCGGGTTTATTGACCGCGATATCCCCTACATTGTTCCTTTGTATTTCGGTTATAAAAACAATTGTCTTTATTTCCATTCAGCACCCATCGGGAAAAAAATCGAGTTAATTACAAAAAACAACATGGTCTGTTTTGAGATCGATACTGACCATGAAATCATTGATACAAAAGTCTCCTGTAATTGGTCATCGAAATATACAATTGTCATCGGATACGGAAAAGCAAGCTTCATAACCGATCTTGCGCAGAAAAAGGATGCATTAAATTGTATTATTGATCATTACGCTCCCGGAGCATCATACACCTTTCCAGAAAAAAACCTCAAAGAGGTCACCGTGATTAAAATTGAGGTCAGCCACGTAACAGGAAAAAATCAAGGTAAAAATCCTGTGAATATCATAGTCCTGAGTATTGAAGCCTGGCTTTTGGATTTTTTTTCCTGCATACTACAAACATAACCAGCCTATTTCGTATCCTGCATGGAACAGCATTCTCAGTAATTTGTGAGACCATTTCAAATCTTGTTTACACCTATTCTTTTAATTAATAGCGATGAAAATCTCATTTTTAGCATAATATTTAGAAGAGTACCGCGAGGAATTTTAGCCTATACAAATATTTAAACCTTTATATTATTATATATTTATTAATGGTTAGCATCGACAATAAAAGAGGTTTGAAATATTTCTTTTTCGGAAGCCTTTATTTTTCAGAAGGTTTAATGATTGCAATAACAACAGTAGCCACCTTACTTTATCTAAGAGAAAAAGCAGTTCCCATACCAGTCACCACACTCATCGTTGGTATTGTAAACATACCCTGGATGTTAAAATTTATTTGGGGTCCTGTCATTGATTATTTTAAAAGATACGGAAGAAAAACCTTTATCATACTAGGAGGGACGCTCTCTGTTTCCTGTATGTTTTTAGTATCTCTGGTTGATCCGAGTGTCTCACTTTTGCCTTTTACTCTTCTGATATTTCTCAGTCATGTTGGCATCGGTTTCATCGATGTTTCTACAGATGCATGGGCTATTGATGTATCAACAGATAAAGACAGGGGAAAAATAAATGGTTCGATGTTCGCAGGTCAATACTCAGCTTGGGCTATTGGTGCAGCTGTTTTTCCCTTCCTTGGCTCTCGTTATGGTTATAGCTCTGTCTATCTCATAAATGCAATTTTGATTCTCCTGATTCTTATTTTCCCTTTCATTGTTAAAGAGACAGTAAAGCGTAAACTAAAACAAAAGATAATTTCACTAGTTTTTACAGAATTTAAGAAAAAGACTGTTTTGCTGGTAGCACTTTTTTCACCACTTGTTTTTATGAATGAAGGGATCATGTCTTATGTTATGCCCATCTATATGAGAGATGGTCTTGGTATTAGCGATGTTCAGATTGGTTTTATTTCTATGATCCTGCCTGCTTTTCTTGCGATCGGTTCTCTTATTGGTGGTGTTGTAACAGATAAGATTGGGAGGAAATCAACACTTTTTATTTTCATTGGGTTAAACATCGTGTTTACTGCTTCTCTTATTTTTGCCGATACGTGGTGGAAATTATCAGTAATTTATGGTATCATAGGGTTTTTGATGGGAGGTCATTCCACAGCGTCTTGTACACTTTTTATGGATGTGACAAATCCGAGGATTGGTGCTACGCAATATGGTATTTTAACAGGGATCGCGAATGTTGGTTTAAATGGTGGTGGGATGGTAACTGGTTCTTTGGTTATTGCACTTGGTTTTGGTCGTACTTTTCTGTATGCTGCTTGGGTTTTTGGTCCTGCGTTACTCGTGTTGTATTTTATTCAAATCAAAAAAGAGAAATAGATTTTTTATCGTATAACAACTGCATCGCTTATTGTTTTAAAATCATTGTCTGTCGTAAACAGTCGTTGATTTATCGATCGTGCACTTGCAAGTACAATGCCATCAAGAAGACCGAATTTCGTAACACCTTTTTTGCGTATCGTATATTTTATGTGAGCGGCATCATAGCATATTTTTTCATTCAGTGGTATCACGTTCAGTATTTGTTTGAGCTTGGTGATTCGTTTTTCTGGGTCGATATGATTTTTCAGGCACCAGTCAGAAAGTTCTCCTATCTGAATGATTGACATGAAGATAGGTTCATCTTTGATGTACGTGTAGATGTCCTGGAATTTTTTTGAGTTTTTGTCGTTGCGGAAGATTTCTATTATGATAGATGTGTCTAAAAACATCAGTATCTATCCTCTTTTTCTCTTTTAAAAGAGGTTTTCTTTTTATCAACGCCTTTTAATTCGAAAAGTAGCTCGTTTCTTTTGATTGTTTCAGAGGGTGGGATGGCGACATGGACGACGTCTCCTTTGTGAAAACCGAGTCCTTCGATGATATTTGAAGGAATAAGGATGCCAAGTGAGTT
>Ga0315284_10012044_pt1 | contig 12317 bp, 19 predicted proteins | sample YL17G09_16_MG_FD_203696 | JGI IMG/M metagenome (GOLD analysis project Ga0315284, IMG submission 203696) | Sediment microbial communities from Yellowstone Lake, YNP, Wyoming, USA - YL17G09_16 | ecosystem: Environmental > Aquatic > Freshwater > Lake > Sediment | place: USA: Wyoming | collected...
CCCACCCTTTCCTTTTCAATCTCTCAACAGAGATGATCGACCGGTTTCGTAAACAGATAACAGCTATTGACCTTCAGTTTGAAGCCGATCCGGAACTAATAAGGAAAGCTGTCTGGTCCTGTTATCAGGAGAATCCGGTGGTCTTTCGTAGTTACACTCTCTATGATATCGGGGCATATCTGGAATCGCCTTTAAGTGGGAAGATAACCTGGCGGGTTACAAATCCATGGGTAAGCGTGACAGACGAGAAGGAAAGTGAAGCTCAAAAGAGAGCTAAAGAGTTAATGGAGCGGTTAAAAACGAAAAATAAGGTTATTGTCTAGGTGGAAGATGCAGTCACGGTGCAGTCTTATATCTCATATAAGCAATCGTAAAATCTGAAGGAGGAGTCTATTTTGGAAAATAACATACAGCATGATAAAGCTTTACAGACATGCGAATGTATAGCCGAAGATATTATCTTTCTCCCTTGCTCTGGCGGCTCCAACTGCGGGCAGATTACCAATCATGTGGCAGTAAATCTTGATATCGAGAAAGTTGGGCACATTTATTGTCTTACTGGTATCGCCGCTCATATTGACGGTATGGTGGAATCTGCCAGGAGAGCGAAAAGGATCGTGGCTCTGGACGGTTGCCAGGTTGCCTGCGCCAAGAAGGCAATTGAACACGCCGGTTTGACGGTAACAGACTGGATTTGCGTTACCAATGAGGGAATCAATAAAAATCATGAGTTCATGATGGACTTGGAAGAGACTGACCTTATTGAGCAGCGCACGAAAGAGTCACTGGCAAGACCGGTGGCATAATCACGCGAACCGCCTCTTAATTATAGATGTATTTCAAGGGGTGAATGTGAAAAGTAAAAATGGGGTATTTACCCTCCTGCTAGTGCTAATTTTGCTTTTTCTGGTAGGGTGTTCATCCAAACAACCTGTCTCCACTGCTTCTTCAGTGCTCACGCCGCTTGAAAAAGCCTTATCAAGCGGTAAACCAACCCTAGCGGAATTCGGACGAGGAACGTGTATACCTTGCAAGGAAATGGAACCAATTCTTAAGGGACTGGCGATTGAGTATAAGGACAGGCTTAATGTCGAGATAGTAAGCGTGGATACTTATCGGGCTCTCACAAACCGGTACGGAATTATGGCAATACCCACGCAGATATTCTTCGATAGTTCAGGTAAAGAAGTAACCAGGCATATTGGTTTTTACCCAGAGGAAGAAATCATCACTCAACTGAATAAGATGGGGATAGAGTAGTGGAAGGTTTAATCAATTACATCGGTGAGATCGTCCAAACTCAGGGATGGCTAGCTTTCCCTGCATGTTTCTTTGGTGGGGTCGTCTCCAGCGCTAGCCCGTGTGTTTTAGCAATGATACCGTTGGTAATTGGGTATGTCGGCGGCTACGCCGAAGGCTCGCAGAAGAAAGCCATCCAGTATTCGCTGATGTTTACACTAGGATTGACCATCACTTTTACCATTCTGGGAATAATCGCCGGTGCCCTGGGTAGACTCTTCGGAGACGTCGGCGGGTTCTGGTACTATATACTGCCACCAGTCGCGGTCCTGCTGGGACTATATCTCCTGTTTTCTGACAAATTGAACTTAAATATCGGATTATCGACACGTTTCATGCCTAAGAAGAAGGCATTGCTCGGAGCTTTTCTGCTAGGGCTTTTTTTCGGCATCGTGGCTTCTCCTTGTGCCACGCCGGTGTTGGGGGTAATTTTAACCTTTGCCGCTACCAAGAAACAGATTGTCTATAGCGGTGGGTTGCTGCTTGCTTACGCTCTGGGGCATTGGGTACTCGTTCTCGGCGCCGGGATATCTGCAGGGTTCGCCCAGAGAGTTCTAGCATCCAAGGGTATCGCTAATTTTTCCAGCTATTCCAAAAAAGTGGCTGGAGTTATTTTAATCGGGGTGGGTATATATCTTATCACCTCTTTGCTTTAATTGATGCAAATGTGATCAAAAGGGGTATGTGCTGTGGCAGTTTGCTGGGTGAAAGCCGGTATCTGTGGAAAAGAGACAACCATAGAGATAACAAAGACCAGCCAGACAAAAGTGGGAGTCTCCTTCGTAACTACTTGTGAGCATGTGCAGGCTCTTGCAGAAGAATTAATAGAGTTGGACATTGGCAGCGAAATGACAAAGCCAATGGTTGAGACACTGACCTATACCCTGGCTACCAAACACCTGTGCCGCACGAGCTGCGTCGTACCGGCAGCCATCCTGAAAGCGATGGAGGTCACCGCGGGCATCTTCTTGCCAGAATCCTGTGCCATAGAGTTTGTTCAGGGAGCGGTGTAGAAATGCTATACCTATAAAAGGAGAATAAGATGGATTTAGAAAAATCAGCGAAGGTTTTAACAGAAATATTGGGGTTGAAATACCCTCCCATTGCGGTGAAGTTCTTTGAAAAGGTCGAGGCTCTGGATGGATTTACGCTGCCGGGCGACCGCCGTTACTGCCAGATACTTATGGGAGCCCGGGAAGGCCAAAAGCTAATGCTAACCGCAGATAATATCGCCTGTCCTGCGGCGGCCTGGGCTTTAGGCTTAAAGGAACCCCCCTCCAAGCTTTCCTCTGGAGAGATGCCGGCGGCTATGGGCATTTTTGCCGGCCCAGCGGCGGTCAGAAATACCCTTGCCACGATGCCCCGCTTGGAGATGGGGAAGTATAAGATGGTCGCTGGCTGCTCTTTAGCGCAAGCCCCTTTTGAGCCGGACGTGGTCGTTATCGAGTCTGACCCAGAGCATTTGATGTGGGTTGCCCTGGCTAAAGTCTTTGAACAGGGAGGCCGGTTGGATTTTAGTACCGCCGTTTTGCAAGCCACCTGTGTGGATGTCACCATACTGCCCTTTCTGACACAGAAAATGAATGCTAACTTAGGATGTTACGGGTGCAGGGAAGCCACTAACCTGACGGAAAGCGAGACTGTACTGGGTTTCCCCATTAAAGACCTGGGTGAGATTGTCAGTTCCCTTCAAAAATTGAATGAGAAGGCGATTCCGAGGGTGCGAGGAAAAACCATCTACAAAGCTTTGTTATCAAGATAAGATGAGAGGACAAGGAAACGACAATTAACCTGGGGCCAATAACTATCGGCTTGTATGGCATCATGATTACTCTTGGTGTTATAGCGGCCGTAACGCTGTCCGTCATCGAAGCAAAAAGAAGGGGGCAGGCTACCGAGCATATACTGAACATGGCCCTTCTTATCCTCCCTCTGGGGATTATCGGCGCACGTTTATATCATGTTATTGATGAATGGAGTTACTACAGCCAGAACCCGGCATTAATTATTGGCGGGCGCGGGTTGGGGATTTTCGGTGCTATTATTGGGGGTGCTGTCGGGCTCTTCATCTACACCAGGTGGAAAAAGCTTAGCACACTAAGCTGGATGGACATCGTTGCCCCTGGCCTTATCCTGGCGCAAGCAATTGGCAGGTGGGGTAATTTCTTCAATCAGGAGCTTTATGGTTATCCGACCAACCTTCCCTGGGGAATTTATATCGACCCTGCCAATAGACTTACCGGCTACGAAGCTTTTAGCCATTTCCATCCACTTTTTTTCTACGAGTTCGCATGGAACATCTTGGGCTGCATTCTACTGTTGCTTGCAGGTCGAAAGATAAAAGAGCGTCTCCTGAGCGGTGATATCTTTTTCATGTATGTTATCTACTATTCAGTAGGGCGGTTCTTTCTGGAAGGATTGAAAATCGATGTCTGGACATTAAGCGGCATCCCGACCGCTCGCTGGATAACCGGCATCGCCATTATCGTATCAATCGCGGTGATGGCATACCGAAGGTACCGTGCCTCTCATAAGGTGACCTTAGGTTTATGATTTTGAAGGGGGTGGGTATATATCTACTCATTTCTCTGTTGGTATAACGAAGGGTAACTAGTTAGGGGGGATGTGCTTGAGCACTAACGCTATTATCTACATCACGGTCTGTGTCGTCCTCGTAGTAACATCTTTTATTATTAACCGTCAGAAAACACTGATGGGTTTAAAAAAAGGCTGGAATATGTTTAAAAATATTCTGGTCCCTTTCCTCAATATCCTTATCATGGTAAGTATTGCGTTATACCTGATACCCCCTTCGATTATCAGTCGTTATTTGGGACCGGATTCTGGTCCACTCGGGCTGGGCATCGCAGCTGTAGTAGGTTCCATTACCCTCATCCCGGGTTTCATTTCTTACCCCATCGCGAAAGGCCTGATTGAACAAGGAGCTTCCTACACAGTTGTCGCTACCTTTATGACGACGCTGATGATGGTCGGGGTGGTGACGTTGCCGCTGGAGATCCGTTACTTCGGCAAACGTGTTGCCATCACCAGAAACCTTCTCAACTTCGTCGCGGCAATAATCATCGGTCTGGTAGTGGGGTTGGTATTATGAAGATTTACTGGAAGAAAGCTCGTTCCTTTATTTGGATACTTCTCTTTGTGTTATTCATCGCTGTATCATTTATCCTGGGATTCCAACCCGGTAAAGATATTTCTATCTCCTTTAAAAACTCTCTGGTGGAGATGATTACTTTTATTCCAGCTCTTTTTATCATCGTTGGTTTATTCGATGTCTGGGTACCTAAAGAAAAAATCCAGAGGCACATTGGGCAGGAATCCGGGATTAAAGGTATCGCCATAGTGGTACTGCTGGCAATGTTACAAGCCGGTCCGCTTTATGGAGCTTTCCCAGTAGCCTACATGTTATATAAAAAGGGCGCCAGCATTAAGAATATATTTATTTATCTGGGTGCTTTCGCATCACTTAAAATACCTATGCTCGGTATTGAAATCGCCTATCTTGGCGTTAAATTCACGCTGGTTAGAACGTTGGTGTCGCTACCTTTGTTTATCGCCATCGGTTATTTGATGGAATGGTATCTGAAAAATAAGAATTTCGAGGTGAAAACAATTGAGTAAGACGGTAGTTTTTGTATGTGTCCATAACTCTGGCAGAAGCCAGATGGCAGAGGCTTTCTTCAACCAGATGGCAAACGGAAAAGCGGTTGCTATCTCCGCTGGGACTCAACCTGCTGACCGGGTAAATCCGGTAGTGATTGAGGTGATGCGGGAAGTAGGCATAGATATCGGCGGTAACAAACCGAAGATGCTTACGCTAGAAATGATAGAAAAAGCAGACAAGATGATAACTATGGGTTGTGGTGCTGATGCGGGAGGTCTTTGCCCTGTGAGCTTCACCGAGACAGAAGACTGGGCGCTGGAAGACCCCAAAGGGAAACCCCTTTCTGAGGTCAGGATAATAAGAGACGAGATAAAAAAGCGCGTTAATGATTTGCTGGTTCAAATTCTCTCCATGTAGGAGGATTGTTATGCTAGAAATGAGAAAAGCCGCAATATCTATAGAGGCACAGGAACTGATGGAACTGGAAAGAATTATGATCGACTCCGATGAAAAAGCCGCATTTCATTTCTTAAAAAGGGTAGTTTATGACCGAATTATTCAGGCTCAAAAGGGCAAGCTGAAATCCCATCTGGACTCAGGTAATAATCCAGTAGACGGTTTTACAGCAGATAATAAGTAATCATTCTAGATAGTAAGGAGTATTTATGACTACTGAAACACCCGAATCGTGTCCTCCCCGGCTTTCTTTTGTTGACCGTTTTTTGTCTTTTTGGATTATCCTGGCAATGGTGGTGGGTGTTGGGATAGGATATTTTGTCCCTGGCACTGCGGATGTCATCAACCGCTTCTCCGTGGGTACCACCTCCATTCCCATCGCCATCGGCTTGATTCTGATGATGTATCCGCCACTGGCGAAGGTTAAATATGAGGAATTACCCAAATTTTTTAAGAACTGGCGCGTCCTGGCATTGTCACTCGTACAGAACTGGTTTATCGGCCCGATAGTAATGTTTTTTCTGGCGCTTCTCTTTCTTGGTTATCTTTGGCCGATGCCGGAGTACATGGTTGGCCTCATCATGATAGGACTCGCACGGTGTATTGCCATGGTTATCGTGTGGTGCGAACTGGCTAGAGGAGATAATGAGTATTCCGCCGGTTTGGTCGCTTTTAATGCCATCTTTCAGATGGTCTTCTACTCGATATTTGCCTACATTTTTATTACCGTTTTACCACCTCTTTTCGGGCTGAAGGGAATGGCAGTGCAGGTTTCTCTGTGGGAAGTCGCCCAAAGTGTACTCATCTATCTGGGGATACCCTTCTTCGGCGGGATGATTACCCGGTTTGTCCTCCTTAAGTTGAAGAGCAAGGAATGGTACGAGACCAAATTTATTCCCAGGATCAATCCGATAACGTTAATTGCACTTATCTTTACGATTATTGTTATGTTCTCACTAAAAGGCGAAATTATTGTTCAGTTGCCACTTGACGTGTTGAAGGTAGCTGTTCCTCTGCTCATTTATTTTGTGATCATGTGGTTCGTTTCCTTCTATATGGGCAGAAAGCTGAGTGGTGAATATACCAAGACCGTAACCATCGCTTTCCACGCAGCCGGCAACAACTTTGAACTGGCCATTGCCGTTGCTGTAGGTGTATTCGGTATTAACTCAGGCCAGGCGTTTACAGCGGTGATCGGACCGTTAGTAGAAGTGCCCGCTCTCCTTGCCTTAGTAAACGTGGGGCTTTATTTCCAGCGTAAGTTACCCTGGAAAATTGTATCGTGAGTATCGACAGCTGTGAGAACACAACCGAAGGAAATAATGATAAGAATGAAGGTGTACAAAATATGAAAATCGCCATCGTAACTGATGATGGACAAACGATCTGCCAGCATTTCGGGCGCGCCAGATTTTATACAGTGGTTACCATTGAAAATGGCAAAGTTATCAACAAAGAGCAAAGACCAAAGGCCGGGCATCATGTTGCCGGAATGGAACATGAATCACATGGCGGACAACATGGGTTCGATACAAATGCCCATACAAGCCATGCCGAGATGATGGCAAATATCACTGATTGCCAGTTAGTGATCGCCGGAGGAATGGGTTGGGGTGCTCAGGTAAGTCTGAAACAAGCCGGGATTGCCGTGCACATGACCGATGTCGTGAACATTGACGAAGCAATTCAGCTGTACATTCAAGGTAAATTGCCTAATTTACAGGAAAGATTGCATTAGTTATGTGTTTTTACTGAATAACGCAGGTATCCGATTTATGTTACCGTAATGGAGTAGACGTGATGTTAGAAATCACACTCATACCGAGCCTTTCCCACTGCATTGAGACAACCGCTATAAAAGAATATAATGACACACTACGACACCTGTTTACGGGAAACCTGAACCGATATGCCCAAAAATTAGAACTACTGAAAAATTTTTTAGAAACCGCTGATTTTAGAGAATTACGTACTAAATCCGAAGAAAATCTGATGAACGGGAAAAGGGTTGAATTTGTGCTCTATTCGGAAAATGGAGTTACCAAATACAAAATGAAGGTTAATTAGCACTATGAGTATAAAGTTGCAGTGACCCGCCAGCAGTAATACGTGAAATCACTGATACCGATCTTTTTACAGCTTATTCCGATCGTGTTTCCCTAGCTGAGCAATACTTCTGCCTCTCGAAGTTTGTGGATGATCTGCTCCGGGGTATAGGCTTTCTTTGGCATTTATATATCCCCCTTTTTACGATAATATATCTGGTATCGTTTGAGGGGGTCACCTCTTTGAAGGGTTATTCGCTGCGTTTTCAAGAACTCTCGAAATTAAGAAATAGTCGAAAGTTGGAGGTTCCATAATGAAGTGGGTAACTCGTTCTCACGTTCACGTAGACCGAGTGGTCCGCCCGTGGCTCATTCTCAGATTTGTGGATAACTAGGCTAAGTTCATGTTCGTTCCTGCTAACCAGGTTAAAGGAGTTGCTTCTGAGACCGGAGCAATTCCGTTTGATGTGCATAACGTGGAATTAGGACATCACGAAAGCCGTTGTTCCTTCGAGTCAATTATCCTGAAGTACGAACTGAAAGACCCGGCGTTAATGCACCTGGCGAAAATTGTGCACGCCGCGGATGTAACATCGGATACTGGGATAAAAAAAGAGGAAGAGCCTGACACTCTTCCTCTTTTTAATGAGACTAAATCCGCAGGCAGCTAAAAGTAATTTATTGCTTGCCGGGAGGATTAGGCACAATTAACTTCTGGTCGGCTTCACTTGCGGTTGTTCCAAGATCTCCTGTGCTCAGGAATAGTTCCGGGTGACCGTGACACGAGTTACAGCTTTGGTTCTGTGGCGTTATCCGCTGTATGTTATGAGGGGTAGTGTACTTCCATGTAGACACGGCATCGAAATTTGGTAGTAGATTGGTGCCGAAAGAATCAAGCATAGTCTCGGTTGTGGGTATCTTCCGGAGAAGGACGTAATCCGCGGGATGCTCCGTACTTTTTGACGGATTCAGCCCTATTTTAAAGGTAAATAATGTAGGGTCAGTAGTCCGGTAATATAAGCCTTTGTCGTCAACTCCTGCGTGGCAATTGGCGCAGCCTTTGTAATTACCGGATGAGTGGCAGACCTGACAATCTAATTTATTGCCGTGTATGGCATGCTGTGTAATACCGGATGTGCCAGCTAATACCTCGGGGTGGCAACTTGAACAAGTTGGGCCTGTGGCTGTGGTATAGCGCGTCGCGCCTGGCTGTACCGCACCGTGAAATTCGGCATCAGTATGACATTTCACACAGGGCATTCCACCTTTCATATAGTGGACATCCCCGCTAGCGCCGGCAATTTCCCCGTAGTAATCGGCGCCAACACGGGCACCATGGCAGGCGGTACAGGTATCATTTTGCGATGCCTGTTTTTTGAAAGTGTGACCGGAAAGCAGCCCGCCACCGGCATAGCTAGGCCGGCTGACATGGCATTGACCACAACTTGCATGACAACCGTTGCAAGACATATTAAAAGCTTTTACAAGAACAGGATTACTGAAGTCACCGCCACGTTGTGAAAGAACTGTCTTAAAACCGGTTAAATTATTATGCATACTGTCCGCTGAAGTTTTGACGATATCGGCGTGACAAGCTGTACAGGCGGTGCCGGCATTGGGGTCCTTGACAATACCCTGGTGAGCAGCATCCTTTTCGGTAGCTGAGGCGACGCCACCATGACAGGTGGTACAACTCAATTTGCCATGAGTCGTGTTTAGAAAATCCGAACTTACCAGCACTTTTTCCCATGCCTCCAACGGAGGCAATTCACCCCCTCAGCCTTCGCCTGATGTCTCAGTTGACGTCACAATTACCTTGGTTGCCAGTTTTTCTAAGGTGCTTTGATTTGTGTGGCAGACGATACAGTTGTCTGAACTTGCTACCACCGATGTCGAAGTTCTAGTTACTGTTGGAGACGAACTAGAAGTAGAAGTCAGGTTAGATTGCTTTTGATTGGTACAACCTGTTCCGAGTGCTGCCAAGCCCAGCATAAATAGGCACAGTACAAACACCACGGTACGGTTCATATTACCTCCTATTAAATCTCACGAGTTTTCCGGAGCCCACGGAGACTGCAGGTGGGCTCCGGAAATTGAGTTTTTACTTCTCTATGGGATAGCCCCATTGTTCGGTATCCGCGCTCCAGCGCTTAGCGGCGCCCAGCAGCGTGTCGTTTTTGCTCCAGTCCATAATTCCAAATTTAAGACTGGCGGCGTTGTAGCCCAGCGAGCGCAACGCGGTAGCTACAAGCTGAGAGGTCTGGCCGGTGTAGCAGTTGATAATTATTTGTTTATCCGTGGGTAATTTTTCTAAATTCTCCGTTTTGAAAACATCAGCCGCGACAATATTAACCGCACCGTTAATGTGACCCGCGGCATAATCGGCGGCTTTTCTGATATCGATGATAACAGGGTCATTGCTGTTATCGCCATCGTTCAAGTTCTTGAACAAATCAGCGGAAGAAACGGTATGCGTCTTGACGCGGGTATAAGCCTGTTCCGATGCGAGGCGAATGATTTCACTGGCAGTGGCGCCCCCGGTTGCCAGTGTCGGGAAAGTGTTCTTAGCCGTACTGGTGAACACTTGTGTAACCACGGCGAAATCGTTGCTTTTATCCGGGTTCCAGTTGTATTTGGCAGGGTCCTGGATGGTAGCATCTTTAGTCCATGCCATCATCGAATATCTCAGGGAGATAGCATTATAACCCATAAGACTCAGGTATGCGGCAGCTATCTGTGCGGTATTGCCGGTATAGCAAGAAGTAACAATCTGCTTATCCTTGGTAAGTTTTGCCAGATTTTCCGGTTTAAAGATATCCGCGAGAGGGATGTTAATGGCTCCCGGAATATGCCCGTTAGCATAGTCAGTCGCCGCCCGGATATCAACGATAATCGGGTCATTGCTGGTGTCCCCATCATTAATAAGTTTCCAAAGAGCGTCGGAATTGGTGACTAATGACTTGCTGGAGCCAAAGTATGACAAAGCGGCTTGCTGGACAGTTTCAAATTCCGTAAGTGCTTTGGTCGTTTGGGTTGTCGTCTGGGTTACAGTTATTTGGGCTTGGTTCTGGTTACTGCACCCGGTGACCAGCGTTCCCAAAATAAGTAACAGGGCGACTAAACTTCCTCCTAGCCGCCACCTCCACGAGTTAACTGAAATGTGCACGTTATTCCTCCTACCGTAATATTTAACAGGGGTTACCCTGTATTTCACAATCGAACCACTGATCTCATGGATCTGAATAGAGGGCAATTTGGTGCAAAAGCCCTCTTATAATACCCCCTAGGGGTATAATGTTATATAGGAGTATGGTATAGGCGTTGCGCTATGTCAATAAGTGTTTGTACTGAAAACCCTAGTATGTTAATACTAGGGTACTAATATTATGAAAAATGATTTGCTTGATTTATAATATTGGGAATAAAAATGGAGGGGCTGCGGTATGACAGAATTACCAGTACCACGAACCAGGATAATTGCACGTTTGCATCGAGTAGAAGGACAACTTCGTGGGATTCAAAAAATGGTACAACAAGAGCGCGATTGTGTGGATATTTTAATGCAACTGGCTGCCACCCGGGCGGCTATCGAATCGGTTGGAGCTCTGGTTTTACGGAATTATACGGAAATTTGTATGCAAAAGGAAGAAGGTAATAAAGGAGAAAATCTTGCCAATGCGGTTGCGATGTGGATGGGAGGAAAAGCGAACCGCCGGTAGCGAACGGGTTCCCTTTTAGTAAAATATTAGAGTTACAAAATGGGAAGAGTAAACGTTTTTCTCATTTCGTTACCATGAATCAAGGTTGAATATATCTTATATTTATCGGTTGCGGTCATGTATTCGTGGGCTTCTTTGAGTAATTTGGGTATTTCCAGTTTTTGCGGGCATTTCTCGATACATTCATTGCAGTCCTGGCACTTATCCGCTTTCTGTTCCGGTTTGAACCAAGGCCCGGCATTGTACATACGGCGCGAGTTCTGCGGGAAATTATAGATGATACCTTCGTTGTACATATCGAAAATGCGCGGTATGTCCACTCCGTTTTTACAGGGTATACAGTACTGGCATGCCGTGCAGGTCACCTTCTTCCCAATGTCCAGCAACGCCTGGATGATAACAGCGACCACAACTGGCTTAACCCCATAGAGCACCCCCCCCGATTTGAGGCAACGATCCGTATGTTACATACACCCATGCCAGTCCTAAAGTTGCCAGCATCCCAGGTAAAATAAAAAGTAATCCGCTGGCAAGATAACCCAGCCAACCAGCTCTTATTAGTCCCAGATACAGCGCCATTTCAGTTGCATTCAGCCCGGGGATTAAATTGATAGCGCCGACGAGGTCAAGGAAATTCTGATCATCAAGCCATGCACGCTTTCGTACGGTCTCGCGTTGCACGATGGCTATGTAAGCAGCCGGACCACCAAAGGCGGTCGCACCAAGTCTGAAAAAGAGTAGAGTTACCTCTTTTAGGCGTTCGGACAGCCTGATATCTTTCATACTCTTTTCGGCAGTGTCCTATTGTGAAGACTAACGGCGACAATCCAGAAAACCACCGTAAAACCGATAATTACCAGTAGATTAACCAAAGCTGGATAGTAACTGGTTCCTCCGACAGCATAACGAGCCAGGTCAGTGAAATAGGTCAGTGGAGAGATCAAGGAAAGAGCTTTCGCCGCAGAGGGTAGTTGGCTCAGAGGGATGAATATCCCGCTAATGAACATTAAGGGGAACTTAACCAGTGTGCTCAACATCTGAATAGGAGCAGGTGAGCTGGTGGCGGGAAAGGAAAAGATAAGCGCCATCGCTGAAAAGCACAGTGAACTGAGGAGGACGCCTCCTAGCATAACCCAGGGATGGATGAACGTAACGCCGACCACCAGGGAAAGTATA
>Ga0315284_10012045_pt1 | contig 12316 bp, 13 predicted proteins | sample YL17G09_16_MG_FD_203696 | JGI IMG/M metagenome (GOLD analysis project Ga0315284, IMG submission 203696) | Sediment microbial communities from Yellowstone Lake, YNP, Wyoming, USA - YL17G09_16 | ecosystem: Environmental > Aquatic > Freshwater > Lake > Sediment | place: USA: Wyoming | collected...
ATCCTTGACCAGAACGGCACCCACCATTGGATTGGGGGAGGTTCTCCCCCTCCCCTTCTCTGCAAGACGGAGGGCCCGTTTCATCCACCTCTCGTCATCCCTCATCGTCATCTCTGTCTCAATCTAACCCTACAGCGACAATGTTCGTGATAGCAATTTTTGTCGCCCCCTGTAAGAGCGGCTTCCAGCCGCGACGGCTGTCGCAGCAGGATGTTGCTCCTACGGGGAAATTTCTAAAAATGTCGCTGTAGGGCTAATACAAACGCATTAAATCATATTACCCCCCCACCCGCCCCTCCCCCGCAAGGCTGGTCTTAGCACACACTTGAGACAGGGGGGGCGATAATAGGTTTTTACAATGCCCTGTAACGCGATTATAAAAATTTGGTTACTTTTCAACTGGTTACCCTCTCCTCCCTCGACGGGAGGGGATTGAGGGGAGGGTGAAAAAGTCCTTTTTGTCCACCCCCACCCTCACCCTCCCCCATCGAAGGGGGAGGGGATAATTTGTTGTTATTACAAGAGATTTTCATACCCCCTGTGTCAAGTGCGTATAAAGCTCAGCCCGCAAGGGGGGAGGGTGAGGAATGTTTTTGTCTTGATTTTGTAACACTTTATTTCTTTGAAAAACCCTAAATTAGCCCCGGATCCGATAGGCTGGACATTCTTGTCCCGCCGAGACGGGGTTAGAAAACCCCGTCTATCGAGATGAAAAAAGAAACTCTTTTCAAAAGGTTAAATTGATGGTTGATTTTAAACTTTGCAATTTACATTTTGCATTTTGCAATGCTTATTTCTTTCTCGCCTCCTCCTTATTCCCAAGCAATTCCTTCAGCTCATCCATGAACTCTTGGATGTCTTTGAATTGTCGATAGACAGATGCGAAGCGAACATAAGCCACTCCATCTAAGCGATGGAGTTCCTCCATCACTCTCTCCCCAATCTCGGAACTCTTCACCTCTCTTTCGCCTTTTTCCTGAAAAGAAAGCTCAATACGGTTGACAATCTTCTCAATCAGGTTGATACTGATCGGCCTTTTTTCGCAGGCTTTTTTGAGACCATTGAAGATTTTGAGGCGGTTGAATATCTCTCTTCTCCCGTCTTTCTTGATCACCAACGGAAGGGCATCCTCTGCCCTCTCGCTGGTAGTAAATCGTTTCTTGCAGCCAAGACATTCCCTTCTCCTCCGAATCGTCTCCTTATCTTTACCGAGGCGGGAATCGACAACTTTACTCTCAGGGTGATTACAAAAAGGGCATTTCATATTATTCGATAGTCGAAGGGTGAATGTGGAAAGTAGATTTTTTTACATTAATTTTTTACATTCAACCTTCCACCCTCTACCTTCTCATTTTTTCTTTCTACTTTACACTTTCTACCTTCTCTCTCCTGTTAAACCTCTCCACTTCAATCCCTGACTCTTTTAACATTCCCTTGGCCAATGCATCCGCATAGCCTTCCTGATAAACGATCCTTTGAATTCCTGCATTGATAATCATCTTCGAGCAGATGATGCAAGGATGGTTCGTGCAGTAAAGGGTGGCTCCACGAATCTGCACACCATGGTAAGCCGCCTGAATGATGGCATTCTGTTCTGCATGGAGGCCACGGCAGAGCTCATGGCGCTCCCCAGAAGGAATGCCTTGTTTTTGGCGGAGGCAACCAATGTCCAAGCAGTGTTCCGACCGAGAAGGGGCCCCATTGTAACCCGTCGCCAAAATATTTTTATCTTTGACGAGGACAGCACCCACCTGCCTCCGAAGGCAGGTAGAGCGTTTGGCGACGAGATGAGTGATATCCATGAAATACTCTTCCCAGGAGGGCCTGTGGGAACGAGCCTTATTTTTCTTTTTCTCTTTCAAGGGCAAGCCATTAAGAGGACCGGATGAACCTGAATCAAATCAATATCAAATTTCAAAATCCCTGCCTGTGGTAGACAGGCAAATGCCAAAGTTAGAAATGGAATGATACGCGATGGGGAACGCACCCTACTTAAATTTTTCTCTTTCCAATGCCTCGATTTTCTCCAACCGCCTTTTATGTCTACCCCCGGCAAAGGGGGTTTGTAACCATATCCTGACGATCTCTTTAGCCAGATCTTTTCCTACCATTCGGCCGCCGATGACCAGGATATTGGCGTCCGTATGCTCCCGGCTGAACCGCGATGAATAGAGATCATTCACGAGAGCCGCTCTCACTCCCCGAAACTTATTGGCCACAATCGACATCCCGATCCCGGTCCCGCAGATGAGGATCCCTTTTTCCAGTTCCCCTCTAGAGATTTTCTCTGAAAGCAGGATACCAAAGTCTGGGTAATCGACCGAATTCTCAGTAAAGGTCCCCATATCAATGGGTTCGGCGCCAAGGGATTTCAAAAAGGCTTTGAGTTCCTCTTTGAGTTCAAAGCCGCCGTGGTCACAGGCCAGCCCGATTTGCATCGCTTCATCCTGAGTATTTTTTGAAGACGAGTGTGGCATTGGTTCCGCCGAATCCAAAGGCATTCGACATTGCCACTTCTAAAGATTGCCGCCTTGCTACATTGGGAACATAATCCAGATCGCATTCTGGGTCCGGCTCTTCGTAGTTGATGGTGGGTGGGAGGACTCCGTCCCGAATCGCTAAAATGGTAAAGATCGCCTCGGTGCTTCCAGCAGCACCCAGTAGGTGACCGGTCATTGATTTGGTCGCACTGATGGGTATCTTCTTGGCATGCTCTCCAAAGACCGTTTTAATGGCTAAGGTCTCTGTCTGATCATTGAGGGGGGTGGAGGTTCCATGGGCATTGATATAATCGATATCCTCAGGCCTCAACCCCGCATCTTTGATGGCCATTCGCATACACCTCACCGCACCATCGCCGTCAGGAGGAGGGGCAGTAATATGATAAGCATCACTTGTATAACCGTATCCTACCAATTCTCCATAAATCTTCGCCTTTCGCTTCAAGGCAAAACTGAGTTCCTCTATGATGACAATGCCTGCACCTTCTGCCACTACAAAACCATCTCGATTTTTTTCGAAAGGCCGGCAGGCCTTCTCAGGCTCTTCATTCCGGGTGGAAATGGCCTTCATGGCGTTGAATCCGCCAATGGTCATGGGAGTGATGTTGGCTTCGGTTCCACCGGCGATGATGGCCTCTGCATCTCCGTAGACAATGGCACGAAAGGCATCTCCAATGCAATGGGCACCGGTGGCACAGGCTGTCACCATACAGGTATTGATTCCCTTGGCACCGGATTGGATAGCAATCTGTCCAGAGGCCATATTCGCAATGAGCATCGGGATGAAGAATGGGCTGATTCGGCCCGGGCCCCTTTCCAGAAATATTTTGTGGTATCTTTCGATGGTCGGCATTCCTCCCAACCCCGTCCCCACGATCACACCGATCTGTTCACAGTTCTCCGGAGTGATCTCCAACTGGGCATCCTCTAAGGCCTCTTTCGTGGCCCCTAACGCATACTGAATGAAGAGATCCATCTTTTTGATCTCTTTCTTCTCGATGTATAACTCGGGGTTAAAGTCCTTCACCTCACCTGCAATCTTCGTCTCAAACCCGTTTGTATCGAACCGGGTGAGAGGGCCAATGCCTGATTTCCCTTCACAAACATTCTTCCAGGCTGTTGGGACTCCGATCCCAAGGGGGATCACCAACCCCATCCCTGTGATAACCACCCTTCTCCTCAAAAGATCTACCTCCCTAATCCACGTGGAGTGCCATCACTTACTGAGCGACATGGGCTTGGATATATTCAATGGCATCGCCAACGGTTAGGATCTTCTCTGCATCCTCGTCAGAGATCTCCAAATTATACTCCTCCTCCAAGGCCATCACCAGTTCTACCAAGTCGAGAGAATCGGCCCCTAAGTCGTCGACGAATTTAGCCTCGGGGGTCACCTCGCTTTCGTTGACGCCCAACTGTTCTACAATAATCTCCTTGACCCTCTTTTCAATGGACATGAAATCACCTCCTTCAGAATGTTTGCCAATATTCCCTTACATATAAATCCCACCGTTGACATTCAGTATTTGTCCGGTGATATAACTCGACGTTTCGGAAACGAGGAAAAGCACGGCTTCCGCCACATCCTCAGGCTGCCCCAACCGCTCCATGGGAATCATTCGCTTCAATTCCTCTTTGGCCTTTTCTGGAAGGGCCTCGGTCATCGGTGTCTCAATATATCCAGGAGCGATGACATTGACATTGATCCCTCTCTGTGCAAACTCTCGGGCGATTGTTTTGGTAAAGCCAATGACCCCGGCTTTGGAGGCGGAATAGTTCGCCTGGCCTGCGTTCCCCATTTCACCCACCACCGAGGCAATGTTGACGATCTTCCCGTTTCTCTGTTTCGACATGTGTCGGACAACCGCCTTGGTACAATTAAATGTCCCCTTCAGATTGATATTGATGACCGCATCCCAATCTTCTTCAGTCATCCTGAGAATCAGTCTATCGCGAGTGATCCCTGCGTTGTTGATCAGGATATCGATATGGCCAAAACGCTCCATAACGGTTTGGACCATTTGTTCCACATCTCTTAAGTTGGCCACATCCACTCTGATCGCCATGGCTTTTCGACCGATTGCCTCTATCTCTTTTACCGTCTCCCCAGCCTTTTCCAGGTTGATATCCGAGATGATCACATCAGCGCCATTTCGGGCAAGAACCAGGGCGACAGCCTTCCCAATCCCTTGAGCCGCCCCTGTCACCAAGGCCACCTTTCCTGCCAGCTGCAACCTTCTCTCCTTGATTAAGAAATCAGCCTCTTCTCCTCTCCCCTTGCGGGAGGGGATTACACCCGTTCCCTCTCCCGTCAAGGGAGAGGGTGAATTGGAGTCAGGAAATCTTTTTGAGCGTCTGTATATCTTCTATATTTGCGGTTTCCAAACGAGGGTCAATCCGTTTCATCAAACCGGAGAGAACTTTTCCAGGTCCTATCTCCAGTACTCTTTCGATTCCCTCCTCGATCATCCTCCGCATCGACTCCTCCCAGCGGACAGGACTCGATACCTGAGCCACCAACAATGCCTTCACTCTTTCCTTGTTTGTGTTGACCTCTGCCTCTACGTTCGTCACCACTGGAACCTTCAGGTCACTGATTGGAACCCCATTCAGTTCCTTCTCCAAACGAGCCCCTGCTGGTTCCATTAAAGGGGAGTGAAAAGGTGCGCTGACGGGGAGCAATACGGCTTTCTTTCCTTCCTGCTTCACCTTCTCGATCGCCCGTTGAACGGCCTTCGAATGACCGGAAATGACGATTTGACCTGGGCAGTTGAAATTAGCAGGGGAAAGGGCTTCTCCGGAGGATGCCTCTTGACAAAGCTTTTCGACCTCCTCCCGTTCCATACCGAGGATGGCGGCCATCGCCCCTTCTCCCACTGGAACGGCCTCCTGCATAAACCTTCCACGGAGACGGACGATTCGTACTGCATCCGTAAAAGGGAGTGCTCCGGATGCCACTAAGGCACTGTATTCTCCGAGACTATGACCGGCCGTGAGCTGAGGGATCATCCCTTTCTCATTTTGGAACACCTTCAGCGCTGCAATGCTGGTTGTCAGGACGGCGGGCTGGGTATTCTCTGTCAGCTTCAAGGCCTCTTCGGGCCCTTGAAAACAGAGTGAAGAAATCGAAAAGTGAAGGGAATCATTTGCTTCTTCGAAGACCTCTCTGGCCATACTGAAATTTTCGTAGAACTCCTTCCCCATTCCAATATATTGAGAACCCTGTCCAGGGAAAATAAAGGCTATTTGCTTCATCATTATTTTTTACCAGCGTATTCCTTGTTCAATTCCAGACCGATGACATTCCTTTGAATCTGGTTTGTCCCTTCGTAGATCTGAAGGATCTTCGCATCTCGCATCATCTTCTCAACGGGATATTCTCTCATGTATCCATAGCCCCCGAAGATCTGAACCGCATCCGTGGTGACCCTCATGGCGACGTCACTGGCATAGACCTTCGCCATCCCGGAAACCTTTGAAATCTCCTTAGGGCTCTCTGATCCATCAATATAACGGGCCACGGAATAAACCAACGCCCTGGCAGCCTCCACCTGTGTTGCCATATCTGCCAACAGATGCTGAATGGCTTGGAAAGAAATAATTTTCCTTCCAAACTGTTCCCGTTCTCGGGCATAACGCACTGCCTCATCGAGCGCTCCTTGGGCTAATCCCACACCCTGAGCACCTACCCCGGGTCGGGTGCGATCGAATGTCCTCATCGTAACGATGAAGCCCAACCCTTCTTTCCCGATCAGGTTCTCTTTGGGAACAAAGCAATCCTGAAAAATGAGCTCCCGGGTGGCAGAAGCCCGGATGCCCATCTTCTTTTCCTTCTTACCAAAATCGAAACCTGGGGTTCCCTTTTCCAAAATCAATGCACTCGCTCCCCTGGGCCCCTTTGATCGATCGGTCATTGCAATAATCGAGTAGATTTCCGCTTCCCCCCCATTGGTGATCCATTGTTTTGTTCCATTTAAAATGTATCCGTCGCTCTTCCGAACCGCTGTCGTTCGAATGGCGCCGGCATCACTTCCTGCATCGGCCTCTGTTAATCCAAAGGCAGCCAGCTTTTTCCCCTTTGCAATATCAGGGAGATATTTTCTCTTCTGTTCAGGATTTCCAAAAAACAGGATAGGCATAGCGCCCAAGCCGCTTGCTACTACACTGGTTGCTATCCCGAGACAGACACGGCTCAGTTCCTCTGCGACCAAACAATATTCTAAGATTCCACCTCCAAAGCCCTCATATTCTTCTGGCATGGAGACACCCATGAGACCTGCTTCCGCGCTGATTTTAACAATCTCCCATGGGAACTCTTCCCTCTCATCCAATTCGGCCCGAACCGGTAATACCTTTTCCACTGCAATCTTTCTTGCTAAATTCTGAATCATCTGCTGTTCGGCCGTTAGAAAATAATCCAAAACAATTTCCTCCTCTTTACCTCGATTAAAATCAATGAATCGATTTGATCGGCTCTTTGACCTTTTCTGACCGCCTTTGTCCCACGCGGAGCAGTTCTTGTTTCTCCCCAAGCTCTTGTATCAGATGCTCGTTGAGCTTGTTCTTTGCCAGATTCGAAGCCAGAAGGATGGCATTCATGACAGCTTTGGCATTCGAATGGCCGTGACTGATCACGCAATTGCCGTTAATTCCTAAGAGGGGTCCTCCTCCCTGTTCAGAATAGTCCACTTTCTTCTCTAGCCGGCGAATCGCTCGCCCCATCAAAAAATAAGCCACCTTAGCCCTGATATTGTCCTGCGCCTCCCATTTGAGAATATTGTGGATGGTTTCCCAAAGCCCTTCGCTGATCTTGAGGGCCACATTTCCCACAAAACCATCGCATACGATGACATCGACCGTTCCGCTGTTGAGATCCCGTCCTTCGACATAACCGATGTAGTTCAAATCGGTTTTGGATAGGATGTCATGAACTTCCCGCGTCAGTTCGTTCCCCTTCCCTTCCTCTTCTCCATTGCTCAAAACGCCAATCCGAGGTTCTCCCTTCCCCAGAATATACTTTGCATAAGCATCCCCCATAATGGCAAATTGGATAAGATGGAAGGGTTTGCAATCTACATTGCCACCTGAATCGATGAGGACAGTGGAGCCTTTCGGGGTTGGATGGACGGTGGCGATTGCGGGTCGATCCACTCCCTCTAATTTTCTGAAGATGTACATGGCCAAGGCCATTGCCGCGCCCGAATTCCCTGCGGAGATAACCCCATTCACCTGACCTTCTTTTGCCAAATCGAGGGCGACCTTGATGGAAGTGTCTTTCATTCTACGGAGGACGATGGAGGGGGAGTCATGCATGGCCACAACGTGCGGGGCGTGATGGATGTAAATAGGAAGTTTCGAAGTAGGGTATTTGGATAGCTCTTTGCTCACTTGGTCCTCGTCTCCCACCAACAGCACCTTTATTCCATACTTTTTAGAAGCCAAAACGGCTCCTTCCACAATTGCTTGAGGGGCAAAATCCCCTCCCATCGCATCGATAGCAATCTTCATTTTGAAATTTCCTTTGTCATCCGTTTAATCATTTTTCTTCTTCCACCCGGAGGATCTCCTTCCCTTTATAAGATCCACAATGTGGACAGATATGGTGGGGCATGAGAGGTTCATGACATTGGGGACAGAGGGAGAAGGTGGGAGGATTTAATTTGTCATGTGCCCGACGTTTATCCCTTCTTGCCGATGATTGCCTACGTTTTGGAACTCCCATTTGCAAACATCCTTTCTCATTCTTAAATTTGATAATTGTTAATAAGTAATAAGTTCTGAATCAAAAATCAACACCCTGTGCTTAAGACGTCATATTTGTCACCTTGCCCTGAATCAAGTCATGTCATCCTGAACCTTGGACTGATGAAGATCAGGCTCGTTTCAGGATCAGGATCTCATGATTTCAGGATCTCATCAGGTAATGATTTTATGAGATGCTGAAATAAGCCTATCCTAACGACAGGCCAGGATTCAACATGACACCTATTGCTGTTTTGCAGGTTTTTTAACAGTCTGTCAAGGCTTAATCAAGAGATTTCTGAAAAAGTCTATAAATCAGAGCGATTAGCCGTTTTTCAGAGCTCTCATCAAACTTTTAAAAAAGTTGAATCCCCCATTCTTCCTTTATGAATCCAATTTCAATTTCCGAAGGACAGAAAACCCTGATTCAAATCCTCCCTTCCCGCATTCGCAGGATGAAAGATTAAGATCTGTTCCACATACTGGGCAAAGACCTTTACATCCCTCATCACAAATGGGTTGGTACGGGATTTCTAAAAGAATCTGTTCGCAGGCGATCTCAGAAAGATGAATTTCTCCTTCTTCAAAAAAACCTGATTCCAGATCTTCTTCACTCAATTCCGTCTCCTCTCCAAGGCCCTCCTCCTTTAAAGGATGAAGAATGAGCTCAAAGGTCGAAGAGAGGGGATAGGAGAATTCTTTCAAACACCTCACACACTGTGACCGAAGATTGGTTTGGACCCTTCCCTTAACGAAGACAGTTTGACCGACCTTCGAAATTCTCACATCTGATTGGAGTGGGGTTTCGAGGTCAAAGTCGATTTGTGAGAAGGTCTCTAAGTACGCTAATAAGGAAGCCCTTTCCTCTGTCCACGTCAGATTCAGTCCCTCATTAGGAATTTCATCCAATTTCACAGTCAGCATTCTGTCCCTATTCTTGGAGGAATGTCAGTCAAATATCCCTTCCCACCTGGACAGCATGGGGGAATGAAAGCCGACCACTCTCATCAAATATTACATGACCCGGGAACGCCACTTATGGGCAAGAAGCATCAATAAACAAATTTAAAATGATAAATATATAAAAAAAATTTCTTTGTCAAGAAAAATTGAAGTGAAACAAGAATCTGAAAGTTTTCGTTTGAAAAAATTTCCTTAATATGTTAACAGATTTATAATTCTTGTTGCAAGCGGATACGTAGAGTTATTAGCCTATTCCAAAAAAAACGGGTGAATAAGGAGGAGAAACAATGGAGGGGATGGATAGGATAGCGAAGAAACCAATCAAGATTACAGATACCACCTTGAGGGACGGACATCAATCAAGTCTGGCCACGCGGATGAGAACAGAAGATATGATCCCGATTGCCGAGGAATTAGACCAAGTCGGATTTCATTCAGTGGAGATGTGGGGAGGGGCAACCTTCGATGTCGCCCATCGATTCTTAGGTGAAGACCCTTGGGAAAGAGTGAGGATCTTAAAAAAATTGATGCCCAAGACCCCTTTTCAGATGCTCCTTCGTGGCCAGAATTTAGTTGCCTATCGGAACCATCCCGATGATCTCGTAGAGGCCTTTGTTGAGAAATCGGCAGAAGTTGGGATTGATATCTTTCGTTGCTTCGATGCGGTCAATGATGAACGGAATTTTGAAATGGCCTTTAAGGCCATCAAAAAAATGGGGAAACATATTCAGGGGACCATCTGTTACTCTCTGACCGAGCGAAGGATGGGTGGAAAAGTTTACCATATCAACTACTACCTCGAAAAGGCAAAAATTCTCCAAAACATGGGGGCAGATTCACTCTGCATCAAGGACATGGGTGGGCTTTTGGCCCCGTATGATGTCTATGATTTGATCAAAGCCCTTAAGAAGGCGGTGAAGATCCCCATCCAACTCCATACCCATTATACGAGCGGCATGGCTTCGATGACCTATCTCAAGGCGATCGAGGCAGGGGTGGACGTGATTGATACAGCATTGGCTCCTTTTGCCCTTCGATCCTCGCAACCTGCTGTGGAACCGATTATTGTGGCACTGGAAGGAACCCCCTGGGATCCAGGGATAGATCTTTCCAAGTTATTGAAATTGGGGGAGTATCTCGAGACGATCGCTCCGAAGTATCGGGACTTTTTGGATACCACTAAAATGGCTGTGATCGACACAAACGTTTTGAGGCATCAGATCCCTGGAGGGATGATTTCGAATATGGTGAGCCAACTCAAACAGCAGAAGGCCCTCCATCGCATCGATGAGGTTTATGCTGAACTTCCCCAAACAAGAAAAGATTTAGGTTATCCTCCTCTGGTCACCCCCACTTCGCAAATTGTGGGCGTCCAGGCAGTGCTCAACGTATTATTCGGCCGGTATAAAATGGTCTCAATGGAGACACAAGATTATGTTTATGGTCTCTACGGAAAGCCACCGGTGCCGATTTCAGATGAGATAAAGAAGTTGGTGTTGAAAGGATATAAAAGAGGGAAAGAGCCCATCACCTGCCGGCCTGCTGACCTGATTGGGCCAGAGATGGAGAAGGCGAAGGAGGAGACAAAGGGGCTCGCCAAGGACCTCTACGACACCTTGATCTATGCCCTTTACCCTAAGACAGGAGTCGAATTTTTGAAATGGAAATACGGTTTGGAACCGATGCCAGAGAAGGTAAAACCGAAGACTTTAGAAGATGTAAAGAGAGAGGACGAAGCCCTCGCCAAGGCGAAAGCTGAGGCTCAGAGGAGAACAGCCTAAAAGGAAAAGTCTTTGGTCTAAGGGTTAAGGTAAAGATGCCAGTTTTCCAATTTTGGATTTTCGATTGCCGATTTTCTATTTTCTCTAAAACCTAAATTGCAAATTGCAAATCGCAAATCATAGGCGGGCTTCCTAACCCTAACCCAAAAACCATTTCATTCTTCGTGAGTAACGAATCAATCATGAGAAATTACATAGAAAATAGCCCCTAAGATGCCTCCTCTCTCCTCCGGGGGAGAGGATTGAGGTGAGGGGGCAAAGGCTTTGACTCACCCTCACCCCCACCCTTTCCCATCAAGGGAGAGGGAGAAACAATTTTCATGGTTCGAGGGTGGAACCCCGGACCATGGGGGATTAGTTGAGAAAAGAAACAATCAGGAATGGGTTTTTTAGTAAAACTATGGACCTTTCGGGAACATTTTTAAATAGATATCGAAAGGTTCATTCAATTTCTTGCACTTGAAAAGCGCTTCAATCTCAAGGAAATCAAACCCAGAGTAGTTTTTTGGATCAAGGGTAACCCCAAATCGTTCATTGACTCGCTTTACGATATACTCCCTCAAAGCCAAATCATAGGAAGTATATTGAGGGTCTTGGACCCCTTTGTAGGATTTTCCAGCATAAGCCAAAAGTTGGGATGGGAGGTCACCCCTCTCAGCCTGGGTGGGAAAGGCATTCACTCCAAACCATAAAAGAGTAATGAAAATTGGAAGAAACCATCTCCATTTCATGATGTTTTATTATTTCATATGATGGCAAAAAGTCAAGTTCTATTTTAGAGAGCTCTGAAAAAGTCCCAAAATCTGTACTACTAACGTTGAATTTCTTGAAATTTTGTTAAGCAAACTTTGTCAGCATTTTCCCCCTCACCCTCCCCTCTCCCCCGAGAGACTGTGTCATAATCAACGAGAAACTACTTTCGTTGCAAGACGGAACAGGCGGTCGGGTGACGAAGCTTTAGAGCGGAAACCTTTCATTGTTCAGCTTCGGGGTTCCAAACCCATGAAAAGAATCCAATTTTTAAGAAGGCTGATTACCCATACCTTTAAACGACCGCATTCTAAAGCTGAGGAGCCTGACTGCCTGTTCCGCCGGGATCAACCCTCCCTCATGATTGCGACACAGTCTCCGAAGGCGGGGAAGAGGGATAGGGTGAGGGGGTGATTTCATTGGTTCTTTTCGGTTGCGGCTACGCTGCGCTGTGTAATCAAGAGAGCGTGTAGTAGTTTTTCAGATCTCTCTTTTAAGAAAGCTTTTCTCATCCTCCTCTTGTCCAATTCAGATTCCTATGCTATCTTTTAATAAAAGGTACCTATCAAGAAATGAAGT
>Ga0315284_10012046_pt1 | contig 12316 bp, 16 predicted proteins | sample YL17G09_16_MG_FD_203696 | JGI IMG/M metagenome (GOLD analysis project Ga0315284, IMG submission 203696) | Sediment microbial communities from Yellowstone Lake, YNP, Wyoming, USA - YL17G09_16 | ecosystem: Environmental > Aquatic > Freshwater > Lake > Sediment | place: USA: Wyoming | collected...
TTTGTTAAAATTTGACATTTAGTTTTACCATGAATATAATGGAGATAATATGGAACAAGTTATTACTATTCCAAAAGAATTACTTAAAGAAAGGGAGCTTATCTTAATTCCTCGAAAAAAATATGAGGAGCTTTTGAGAGCCCAAAAAGTAACCGAGGAAGATGTTTTGCGTTGGACAAAGGAAGCCAAGATTCTAAAAAAAACGGGGCGATTACCAAAATTAAAATCTTGGAATAATTTTGCGAAATGAAAATTTCAAATATTTATTATCACCCTCAGTTTAAAAAATCTTCTTTGCGGTTGCCAAAAGAAATTCAAAAGAAAGCCCAATCAAGAACAAAGATATTTAAAGAAAATCCCTTCCATCCCTCGTTAGATACTCATAAACTCCACGGAAGACTAAAAGAGCAGTGGAGTTTTTGTGTTAAAGGGCAGTATCGGCTTCTTTTTATATTTGATAATAACGATGTCATTTTCTTAGATATTGGTCCACACAATATCTATAATTAATCGGCTCAAATCAAAGAAAAGAGCCGATTATGGCAAATTATTTTAACGAACAGATTTTAGGTGAGTCAATTGACACCATAAAAAGCCGCCATCGCCGAGCGCTGATGATACTAAGAAAAACACTCTGTCAGACAGCGAAATATTAAATGCTTCAATCATAGGTTGAAGCATTTACTCGTTAGAAATACGATTTCTAACGAGGTTTTTTCGTTAATTTCACGATGACAAATTGCAAGAACAAAATTCGCAAAAATCAAAAATTGTGGTAGAATGAAAAAAATGACAAAACTAAAGGATATTCCAAAAACCGAAAGACCCCGCGAAAAATTAATCCAAAAAGGCCCGCAAAACCTAAAGGATGATGAGCTTTTGGCGATTTTGTTGGGTACGGGAGTTGAGGGGAAGAATGTGATAGAAGTTGCTAAGCAAATTTTAAGAAAATACTCCAAGAAAAGATTATTAAAGATGAAATACGAGGACCTCTCAAAAATTAAAGGAATAGGCCCAGCCAAGGTCTGTATAATTTTGGCGGCCCAAGAATTGATTAAAAGAGCTTTGGAAATTCAAGAAGAAACTCTGCCCATAATTCAGTCAGTTAAAGATGTTTTAGCCCAAGCGGTTTATATGAGAGACAAAACCCGCGAGCATTTTATGGCAATTTATTTAAACGCCCGAAACGAAATGATTTTCAAAAAGCCGATGTTTGTCGGCACCTTAAACGCTAATTTAGTTCATCCGCGCGAAATATTCGCCGAGGCCCTAAAACAAAACGCTGCTTCAGTAATTTTAGCCCACAACCACCCATCCGGCGACCCCGAACCATCCGAGGACGATTTAACAATCACCAAGCGCCTCACCGAAGCCGGCAAAATAATGGGCATAGACGTTTTAGACCATATAATCATTACCAAGAATAAAATATTTAGCTTTAAGGAACAAAAACTGATTTAGCTGTTGACAAGTTATTCCAATGTACGCTATTATGTACATATAAGCATTAATGCGTAAAAGCAAACAAAAATATGCGCCTAAAAACAACCATACCAATTTCTGAGGCAAGGAAAAGAATATTTGATATTGCCGAAGAAGTACAAAAACCGGACAATTATTATACTTTTACCGAAAAGGGACGACCAAAAGCGGTTCTTATGTCTGCTGAAAAGTTTGATTCTTGGCGAGAGACCATAGAGGTAATGCATGAATTCCCCAATTTAAAGAAAGATATAGACGAAGCAAGAAAGGATTACAAAAAGGGAAATTATATTACCTTGGATGAACTTTTAGCCAAGGAGGGTTATATTTTAGCCGACAGGGGAAAGACAAAATATGGCGTACAAAATCGTTATTCCGGGAAAAGTCCAAAACGACCTCGACGCCATCGATAGCCGGTATAAGCAACGGATTCTGCTATCTTTGGTTAGTTTGTCGCGCGACCCCTTTTTGGGCAAAAAATTAGACGGGAAGTACAAGGGCCAGCGTTCATACGAGGTTTGGCCTTATCGTATTATTTATGAAATAATAAAGCGCGAATTAGTCGTGCTTATAATTCGTATCGGCCACCGGCAGGGGGTTTATTAAATTTAATTTTGGACTTGAATAGGCCGGAAATAAAGCATATAATAAGCCAAATAGCTTAATTTAAAATTTATGGACAAAAAGCAACTTATTCAAAAAATTGAGGAGTTAAGGGGTTCTCGGGTTATAACCTATTTAACCAGCGATCGGCAGGGGCCGATGAACGCCCGCATCGCGATGGATGTTATTCCGATAATCAGCAAACAGCTTCGTGCGATTGGCAAAACGAATAGCATTGATTTATTTTTATACAGCACCGGCGGGGATACAATGGTGCCCTGGCGAATGGTTTCAATGATTCGCGAATATTGTGACAAGTTTTCAGTCTTGATTCCGTATAAGGCCCACAGCGCAGCGACAATGATTTCTTTAGGCGCTGACGAAATTGTGATGAGTGACCTTTCTGAGCTTTCGCCGATTGACCCTTCAACCGCCAATGTGTTTAATCCGCAAGACCCGCAAAATCCGCAAAATAAGATTCCAATTTCAGTGGAAGACGTAATGGCTTATTTTGACTTGGCGAAAAATAAATTTGGCATAAAAAATGACGAGGAACTGGCCAAAGTATTTAATAAATTCGTTGAGTCAAACCCGCAAATCCATCCTTTGGCTTTGGGAAATGTCAATCGGACGCATAATTTAATTCGCGTTTTGGCCAAACGATTGCTTAAGAGCCAAAAATCGCCAATGCGGGAAGAAGAAATTGAAAAAATTGTTGATTACTTTACCGAAAAACTTTATTCGCACCAGTATTTTATCGGTCGCAAAGAAGCCAAAGAGGACCTGGGCGTTAAAAGTGTGGTTTTTGCGGATGAAAAATTATCCGGCGCGATGACGGATCTATACAACGAATATGCCAAAGAAATGGATTTGGGCGTTTTGTGGAACGCGGAAAATGAGATGGGCGTTAACGCGATGCAAACGAGAAAAGATTATAAGATAGCGTATATCCAAAGCACGCAATTTTCTAATTATTTTGAGCTGATGTTAGAATATAGGAAGCAGCAAGTAAATATGGTTCAACAAACCCCGCAAGGCCCAATCCAAGTGCCGCAAGAGCAAGTTGGATTCAGGGCTGTTGGGCAGGGGTGGAAGTAAATTTTATGGCGCTATTTAATTTAAAAATATATATTAATAATTCATTCAATAAAAATAAGCAACTGCATAAGCAGGCCGATAATATTTTTGATGATGCCTCTACTTTAAATAGCGCTAAAAAATTTTTAGAAACCTATTCTGCAAGTGTTGGTTCAATTACAAGTGGTTACGTTGACAATGGTATTGGTGCTATAAAAGATAAAAATCAAAAAGGATTTTGGAGAGATATTATTATCGGGACAATAAGCGCTGTTTTGGGCGCTGTTATAACATATTTTATTTTTGGTATTAAATAAATTGTCCGGCGGATTGTCGGGCAAGGGTGGAAACAATATATGAATGAAAGCGAGATTTTTTTAAAAGTTATTGATTCATTGAATAAAGATAATACATTTGTAGCATATTTAAATACCATTCCATTATGGGTTGCTGCTATTGGCGCTGTTTATTTTGGTTGGAGACAAACACAAATAAATAAACGAATGCAAGAGCTTACGGATTATGTTGCGATTTCGATTGTCCCAATGGGTCCGGGTACTAACTTAATTAAGGTTATGAATGTCGGTAGGATGAATCTTTACTTGAAGCAATATGTAATTGGAGCAAATACCGAGATTTTCCAAAATCCATTATTAATTCCAGCGGGGACGGGCGAAAACTCGAATTTACTCATAACGCTTCGGCTCTTACAGCCAGTTATGCCAATGAGATTTTATTTACTTGATGAGTTGGGTGAAAAATATATTTCTACAGGGCAAATCATTGTCGAACAGCAAACTGTACCCATTTCACCTAGGAGTACCTTACAGGAAAGTGGTACCGCTGCCCCGCAGCCTATACAGTCTGTTGTTTTACCAGATTTTAAGATCTGGACATTTAAGACAGAAAAATATAAATGGATTATATAAGATTATGCCCACACTAAACTGGATCGGAAAAGAAAAAATTGTAAATCATGATAAGGAGGTGCCGTTTCGGCTGTTGCGGAAGAATAAAAAATACTCGCTGGGAAACAGCGAGAATTTAATTTTGGAGGGAGATAATTTAGAGGCATTAAAAGCGTTAATGCCTTTTTATTATGGGAAAATAAAATGTATCTATATTGATCCGCCGTATAACACCGGCAATGAAAAATGGGTTTATAACGATAAAGTCAATTCGCCGAAAATTAGAGAGTGGCTGGGAAAAGTTGTCGGGCCGGAAGGCGATGATTTGTGTCGTCACGACAAATGGCTTTGTATGATGTATCCGAGGTTAAAATTATTGAAGGACTTATTGAAAGACGATGGCGTTATCTTTATTTCAATTGACGATAATGAACATTGTTATTTAAAACACATTATGGATGATGTTTTCGGATCGGAAAATTTTATTACAACTTTTATTTGGAAGAAGAAATCAACATCAACAAATGTTTCCGGTTCACAGGTTAGTTCTTTGACCGACTATGTAATAACTTACGGTAAAAGTACCGATTCTAAATTAAAACAAAGAATGAGGCCCAAAGAAACACGAGAATATCCCTATAAAGACAAAAAGGGAAATTATAGATTAACAATAATAGAGAAGAAACACGCCGGTTCTTATGAAAGAGAATCTATGCGTTTCCCTATTATGGGTATTGAGCCGCGCGAAAGTAAAAGATGGCAAATAGGGTTGGAAAAGGCACAAGAATTGGAAAAGAAAAAGAGGTTTATTATTGAAAACGGGGGCATAAAACTAAAAATTTATGATTTCGAAGATAGAGATACTTTTTCCGCTCAGCCGAATTTGCTTGATTTTTGCGGAAGTTCCGATATTGCAGCAAAAATGCTTGCGGAAATTTTTGGACGGCAAGAATTATTTGATAATCCAAAACCAATTGAGTTGATAAAACATTTAGTAGCGATCTCATCCGGGAAAGATGATTTAATTCTTGACTCTTTTGCCGGTTCGGGCACAACGGCGCACGCGGTTTTGGATTTGAACAAAGAAGATGGCGGAAATAGGAAATTTATTTTGGTGGAAATGGAAAAGAATATTGCCAAAAATATCACGGCCGAAAGAGTTAAAAGAGTGGCGAAGGGGTATTCGTATAAAAAGAATGGCGGCACGGCGGTTAAAGTCGCGGGACTGGGCGGCGGATTTGAGTATGTGGAATTAGGCGAGCCGTTGTTTGATAAAGACGGGATGATTAATAAGGCCGTCAGTTTTGAAGATATGGCGCGGTATGTTTATTTTACGGAAACGCGCACGAATTTGGAAAAGAAAAATATTAAAGGAAATTATTTAGGCGAATTTGGCAGCAGCCATTATTTTTTACTTTTTGACGGCATTGATAAAAATATTCTGAACAGGAAATTTTTAAAAGAATTAAAAAGCAAAGACGGCCGCAAGATAATTTATGCGGATAAATGCTTGCTGGATGACGAAATTTTAGAAAAAAATCAGATTATTTTTAAGCAAATACCTTATCAGGTTAAGGTATATTGAGTATGAGTGAATTAAATGCATATCTAGATAGATTGGGGATTCGTATTTTTTCGGCACATAGTGCTTACGGTTTTTGGAGGGCAATAAAACAAAATATTGACCTCGCTGTCGGAAAAAGCAGAGCAGAAAAAAACGTAAATATACTTAATAAATACAAATTATTTTTTAAAACAGTTCAATTTTGCCTTGAAACAACGTTCATCATTGAGTTATATAAATTCTTCGATAAAAGGAAGGACGTGTTGAAATTGGTCGAGGATGATTCTTATGAGCCTGGCATTGCAAAAAATATGATAACAAAGAAGTCAAAAATTGACATAGAAAATATCGTTAAAGCAAATAAGCCGACAATCGATCAAATAAAAATTTTGCGAAAAAATCTGTTTGCCCACGACAAGAAAAACAAAGATATTCTATTGATTCCATCGGTACCTGATTTAGATAAGTTATTCGAAGGCGTGAGAAATATTTGTAAAATAATTTCGAACGAGACGGGATGCAAGATTAATGAATGGCCTGATCAGGACGGAAAAGAGAAAAATCAGTTATTTGTTCAGATAATTGATGATTTAGAAAAAGGTGTTGAATTAGTCAATAAAGAAATCGCTATAAATCAGGTGTAAACCATGCAACTCAAAAAATATCAACAAAAAACGCTAGATGAATTGGGGAAATATATTACGGAGATGAAGAAATACGACACCGAGAAGGCGGCTGGAGTGGCGTTTATGATTATGCGTACGGACGCGCTGGATAATTTTCCAAAGGATTATCATTGGGTTCCGGAATTAGGCCGGAGCCCTTTTGTTTGTATTAAGGTGCCGACCGGCGGCGGGAAAACTTTAATTGCCGCGCATTCTGTCGGTGTTATTTTTAAAGATTATTTGGGCGAGAGAAGTGATAAGGGCTTGGCTATGTGGTTTGTTCCGTCAGACGCGATTAAAACGCAGACATTAAATAATTTGCGCGACCGCAAGCATCCCTATCGTGAAGTTTTGGATGAGCGATTTAATAACGCGGTTAAAGTTTTTGATTTATCGGAAGCAAAAGCGATTAAAAAAGATGATTTGGCGGATAATCTTTGTATCGTGGTTTCTACCTTGAGCGCCTTTCGGCGGACAGACAAAGAATGGCTTAAAGCATATCAGGATAATGGCACATTAATGCCGCATTTTGAAGGATTAGACGCCTCTGATTTTGATTTTTTGGATAAAAGCAAAGAAGACGAAATTATATATTCCTTGGTAAACGTAATTAAACTTCATAATCCGTTGGTAATTGTGGACGAGGGGCATAATGTGCAAACCGAACTTTCTTTTGAAATGCTGAAAGGATTAAATCCGTCTTTTGTTTTGGAATTTACCGCTACACCGCGCGGACAGAGTAATGTGTTGGTTAATATTTCGGCAAAAGAATTAAAAGACGAAAAAATGATTAAAATGCCGATTTACTTAGAGAACAAAACGCCATGGCAGGAGACAATTTATGAAGGCATCGGCAAACTTCGCGATTTGGAAAAACGCGCTAAAAAAATTAAGGATGAATATATCAGGCCGATTATGCTTTTGCAGGCGGAACAGGATATAGAAAATAAGAATAAAATTTATGTGGGGCGGATTTACAAATTTTTAACTGATGAGGTAAAAATTCCCGCGGAAGAAATTGCCATTCAGACAAGCAAGAAAAAGGACTTGCCGGATATGAAAACGCTTTTGGGACGAACTTGTCCGATTCGTTATATTATTACGGTTAATGCTTTACGCGAGGGATGGGATTGTCCGTTTGCTTATGTTTTGGTTTCTGTTTCTAATTTAGGCGCGCGGCTTTCGGTTGAACAAACAATTGGGCGCATTATGCGTTTGCCGAATGCGGAGGAAAAAAGTGATTTGGCCCTTAATTCTGCTTATATTTTTGCCGCGACTCGAAACTTTAACCAGACATCGGAAATGGTTATCAAGGGGTTGCAGGAAAATGGCTATGAAGATATTGTGCCAATGGCAAATGGTGTTGCGGTTGCCGCTAATGAATATAAAAAGAAAATTGACGATAAAAAGTCCGTTATTCCTTTCATAAATATTAAAGACGGCGAAGCGTTGAGAAAATTAGATTATGTGGCGGATTTAATTGGGGACACGCCAGTTTTAAAAAATCAGAACGCGGAAATTAATTTTCAGTTAGCTGAAGATAACAGAATCATAAAAATTGATATTGGACATGAGGGCGAATTAGTAAAAGATTCAGCAGGTAAATTAGGCGTTGTCTATCACTTTAAAGATTTTACCAAAGAAGATTTATTGTCCTGGTTTCGGGCAAAAATTCAACGCGGGTTTATCGCAATTGATGAGATGGATTTTTATATAAGAAAAACCATTGATAAATTATTAGCAAGCCACACTTTGAATGTATTAAGTGCGCATCGTTATCAAATTAAAGAAGTCATTGAAAATAAAATTAATGAAATTATTGATAAACTAACAGAGCAAAAATTTAAAGAATTAGATAAGAAACAGTTATTAATTTCTCATGGCGAGGGGTTTGTTCTCGGCGATAGTATCAGTTTGTTGCAGATTATTTCAGACAATTTCGATAAGCATCTGTACGAAAAGACGGGTAAAATGAACAAAGAAGAACTGGATTTTGCCGGTCGATTAAACGCGCTTGAAAATGTGCATTGGTGGTTTCGTAATCCGGAAATGAGTGGGTTTTGTATCCAAGGGTGGAAAAAGCAAAGATTTTATCCAGATTTTATCGTAAAAACAAAAAGCGGAAATTATATTGTGTTTGAATATAAAGGGGAGCACTTGGCGACTGGTGAGGATTCTGATTATAAAAAGGCAATCGGCGCGGAATGGGAAAAGTTAAGCGGAGGCGGTTATTATTTCAAATGGGTGGAGAAAAAGAATATTGATAGCGTCATTGGAGAAATTTCAAAGCTATAAAAACCAACTCCTCGTCCAAAAATCAAAACTCAAAGAGCTTTTTGATTCCGTTTTGCATAAATCAATGAAAGGAGAATCATAAAATTAAAAATTATGACTAGAAAAGAAATTATATTTTGGAGAAATAAATACGATAAAGAAGAGGATTTATATGATAAAAAGCTCGAGAGAGAGTTAAGAAAAAAGTTTCAAAAAAATAAAGTAGTCGAGAAGGCCGATTTAATTGAAATTGTAAAATGGAAATTTCAAAGCCCCAGATTATCAGGAAGGTGTATGCGGATTTTGTCATTCGTAGATCGTAATGAAGAATCAACCATAAGAGAATTTTCGGAATTAGCGTTCAGAAATAAAAACGACGAAACCAAACTTAACCTGCTGTGTTCGCCGAACATAAAAGGGGTGGGAAATGCGCTGGCTAGTGTAATTTTAACATTCTACGATCCTAAAAATTACGGAATTTTAGACATACACGCCTGGAGAGAATTATTTGGTGAAGAGCCACAAGATTTATTTTTAAACCGCGAAAGAGCCATTGATTTTTTCAGTAAATTAAGAGAAATTTCTTCGCAAACAGGATTTTCTTGTAGAGATATAGAGAAAGCATTGTTCGAAAAGAATTTAAATAAATCGTAGAAGTTTAACTTCAACACCATCCCCCACCCCACATTCCCGGCAAGATTTAAATTTTTGTATTGTCTAATTCCCGCCAGAGGTGGGCAGGTGCGAATAGGTAAATAGAAAAATAATCCTCCAACATCCTTGACCCCAGTAGCAGAGCGAGCACGCTACGGGGCAGGGAATGTGAGAATGTCATTAGCGGTATTATTTAATGCGAAATTCGGCGGCACACAGCAACATCCTTATAAACTTGAGAATGTAAGGATGTTATGTAATGTAAATATGGAAAATTTAAAGACAGTAAACACGCAAAATGGGTAAATTCAATTTTAACCAGGAAGAATTTGAAAAAGTCCGCGATGAGGCCGAAAAACTTTATCAAACATTTAGTCCAGTTTATTGCCCGTACTTTGAAGAAGAAATAGCGTTTAATGCAAAGGGACTTCGCCATCTTAAATTTAAATCCGACCAGCAGGCGCGATCGCACCATGACCAATTTTCTCGATTAAAATTATTGCGTCTTGCCCCGGAAGTTTTAAGAAAATCACACACGGTGCAGGGCGTTTGGAAAACAAGACGATTTGAAATGCAGAATACAAACAGTCAGTGGAAATACGCGGTGAAGGATGTTATATTTTATGAATTTATCGCTGTCTTAAATAATGTGCGAGTGAAGGTTATTGTGAAAGAGGTGTTTGGGGGAGAAAAGCATTTTTGGAGCATTATTCCTTATTGGGGTATTGATAAAGTGAATTACAAACGGATTTTGCATACCGGCGACCCGGAACAGAACTAAACTAAAAAACACCGCGTTTCGCGGTATTCTTTAGCGGCACTTGGCTACAGCTTGGATAGCCGTGACAGGGCCAAAGCCCTCCAAGCGCCATTTTCAATATATCATAAAATTTTATGTCAAGCAAGAGTTGTCCACAGAAACAGAAAAAGGTGTCCCTCCTTCGCATAAATGCTTCGGAAGGGCGAAGCAGGTACCGTTATTTAGAATTTAACTTGAAATAGAATAAATCCTCCAACATTCTTGAGAATGTCAGAATGTCATTAGCGATATTATTTAATGCGAAATTCGGCGGCACACAGCAACATCCTTATAAACTTGAGAATGTAAGGATGAGTGTAAAAGTGTTTTTAGGTACCAATTTTATTAAAATTTATAGCCGCCGCGCCAGCTTTGCCGGCACGAAATTCGGCGGCGGCGATTCGGGCAAGATTTAAAGAACCCCGTAAAACCTTTATTGTCTAATTCGTACGAATAGGTAAATAGAAAAATAATCCTCCAACATTCTTGACCCCAGTAGCAGAGCGAGCACGCTACGGGGCAGGGAATGTGAGAATGTCATTAGCGGTATTATTTAATGCGAAATTCGGCGGCGGGATTTAAAGAAAATTAAAAAATTAAATTTATGTATTGGTGTTTTGCAACAGTCAACAATAAATTGGGAGAGATTTATTTTAATAAAATCGGCCGGGGTGATAAGCGGCGAACTGTATTTAGAAGCCATTGTTATGTGAAAAAGAGCGAATTCAAGACGAAAGAAGAAAGGCGGGCATTAGACGTAGATGCCGCCAAGTTTCACATTTCCTACAGAAACGGAAAATACAATCTGAAAAAGCAGAAAAAGCTGTCAGCCGCCGTTATTTAATCCCAATCCCCATCGTTTCGTGCAGCGCACAATGACAAACCAACAAACTTGAGAATGTAAGGATATTGTGTATAATGTAAATATGGAAAAACTAAAGACCGCAAAACAAATGGAGCGGCACTTAAAAGGAATGGCGAACCATTACCGCATTGAGATATTGCTTTTGGTCGCCGCTCAGGAGGGGATTACGCTTGAAGACATAGTGGAGGCGCTTCGTGCCAATGAAAAGACAATCGGCGAGCACACCCGGCGGCTTTTTCAGGCGGGGCTGATTGATAAAAGATACCGCGGCAAATTCGTGGAGCATAAATTATCGCCTTACGGAAAAACATTCGTCCGTTTCTTGGAATCATTCCGCCGTACACAATAACATCCTTATAAACTTGAGAATGTAAGGATGTTGTATTGTTTGAAAGGATATATATATATTGATTTTGGGATATTTTACCAAGGCAAGAAGGTCTACATAAAAAGCGAAAATCCCGCTTTTGGCGGGACCGCGTGATTAGTAGGTTTTCACCTACATTTGTAGTGTAGCACAAAATTTTATGTCAAGCAAGGGGTTGGGGATAACTTTTAAATACGACTTAATTAATAAAAAATTTGTATTGTCTAATTCGTATTCATCCCGTTGGATGCAAGGATATCTAACGGGGCAGGTAGGTAAATGCATAAAAATAACCTTCCAACATTCTTGAGAATGTTGGAAGGAATAATTATATGAATATATTTGTTTTTTTATTGGGAATTGTTTTGGGAGCGGGGGCGGTTTGGGTGCTCATAAAAAAAAGAGTGGGGGAGTTGGAGATTGAGTTGAAAAGAACGGAGAAGGAAATGGAAGAAGAGAGAACCCTCCTTCGCTCTTGCGAGCTGCGGACGAGCAAGGAAGAAGGCGTTGCTTTTAACCTCGCCGACTTTAATCGCAAAACGCAGGAAATAAAAGAAAATAGAAAGCAGGAGGTTTTTAAAGAATTAGAAAAACGAGGCTCTCCTTCGCGTAAGGCTACGGACGAGCAAGGCACAATTAAAACGAATGAGGTGGCGGATTTGATTGATATCTCGCGAGCTACTGCTTTCCGTTATCTGGAAGAACTTGAGAAAGAAGGGAAAATTGAACAAATCGGCACTTTTGGCAGAAATGTGGAATATAGAGTCAAGGGTCGCTAAACCCCGCACCTTTCGATGGAACCGAAAGGTGCGGGGTAAATGCTTCAATCAGCGTCTGAAGCATTTAAAGGGATGCACCCCGTTAGAAGTTCAACCGAGATTATTAATAACGCAATCTTTTATGAGCGAAATCGCCTTACGGCTTTTATTATTTAACAGGTATTACGCACCTTGAAAATATAGCTTAAAATAGAGGCAAAGCAGTAAGATTAACATAAAACTAGAAATCCTATGTTGTCTTTGCCTAAAAATGTTATCAGCTACCTCAAGGGCCTGATG
>Ga0315284_10012047_pt1 | contig 12316 bp, 11 predicted proteins | sample YL17G09_16_MG_FD_203696 | JGI IMG/M metagenome (GOLD analysis project Ga0315284, IMG submission 203696) | Sediment microbial communities from Yellowstone Lake, YNP, Wyoming, USA - YL17G09_16 | ecosystem: Environmental > Aquatic > Freshwater > Lake > Sediment | place: USA: Wyoming | collected...
TCACGTTTCGGAGTGGATTAGCCGCCGAATATGCGGTGGGGGAATATAGTTTCCGCAAATCAATTTTCTTCTCTTGCTTATATATGCCAGAAACCAGTGCATGTCAGAAAAGCGACAATCCGATGAATCTATCCCTCCTCAGGGCGATGTCTCCAAGCGAGTTCAATGAGGACGCATCTGCAAGTCGTTTTCAAAGGCAGGGTTCAGGGCGTTTTCTTCAGGGCGAACACCAAGCGGTTTGCGGACAGACACGGCGTCGTCGGTTGGGTTAGGAACACGGAATCAGGTGACGTCGAAGCGCTGTTCGAGGGCGAAGAAGATTCAGTCAACGCCGTAATACATGAATGCCAGCACTCTCAACCTTATGCCCGAGTCGAGCAGGTCGAAAGGGCGGAGAAGGAACCGCTCGGCGAGTTCAAGGATTTCAGAATAAGGTATTAATCGGAACCCTCGGTGTCGATCCCGTAGGACCTGCGCGGCATCTCGATATGGATCTTGCGCCAGAGCTTCTCATCGATCATCCCCTTTTGGGATAACTGCTTCATCCTCTTGGGCACGGTCGGGAGGGCTAGCACTGCCCCCGGTCTGGACGGGTCGTCGAGGTAGTCAGTCTCCATCATGAAGTTCAGGTTCTGCCTTATCGCCGAGACTACATTTTCCTCCGTTGCGAGCACGGAGAGCGATATCTCTCCCATCGGCCAGGAATCCTCTAGCTTCCCGCAGTAATGCTTCACGATCCTCTCTGGCTTCAGCCCGACGCTCTTCGCCATCGCGGTGAACTCCTCGAGGTTGCTCCCGTTGACATGCTCCGAATGGATGACGACTGGGCAATCGAGATCCTTCGCCTTCTCCATGCAGGAAAGCAGTATCTCGTTGGACATCTGCATTGACTGTTCGTCGACCGGGAAATGGGGCCTTCCGACCTCCCCGATCCCTACCGCTTTCTGCTCTCGGACCAGTTCGGCGGCGACTTCGACCCCGATTTTCATGATTTCAAAGGCCTTTTCAACCTTGATGTCTGAATTGTATTGAAGGTCGAACAAGTCACCAGGGTAAGGTCCCAATACGCAATAGACCTTGACGCCGGTCTCCCGCCTCGCTTCCTCGCAGATATCGGTCGTGAAGCCGTAGTCCTTCTTCCAGTCGTCCTTCGTGAAAATCGGTCTGGGGGCGAACGACGCATGAGAAATAATAAGGTGCGTCCCGCCAGCCTTCTCGAACTGGCGGACGGCACCAGATCCGGTGCCAATGGTTTGAAGGTGAGCGTGATCGTCCAATATCGGTAACATGTCACATCTGCATCATTTGTAGTGCAGTAAGCCCGCCGCCCCAAGCTCTTCGGTGATCTTGTTCACGGCGACCTCGACATCCTCTGGCTTCCTAGCGCCGGTGCACACAAGCTTCCCAGAACCGAACAGCAGGACGACGACCTTGGGCACGTCGAGCCTGTAGACCAATCCTGGGAACTGCTCAGGCTCGTACTCGACCTTATCCAGCCCGAGGCTTATCGCGATCGCGTTCAGGTTAATCCCGCACTCGAGGTCGGACGATGCAACGATATTCTGGACTTCGATCTTCGGTTCGATGCTGATCTTGACCCCTGCCGCCTCGATCTGCTTCGCGACCTTGCTGATCGCCATCTTCACCTGCTCGAGGCTCTTCGCTCCGGTGCAGACGACCTTCCCGCTCCTGAATAGCAGGGTCGCTGTCTTAGGTTCCTTCAATCTGTAGATCAGGCCTGGGAACTGCTCAGGCTCATACTCCGCCCCCTCCAGTGCGAGCGCGATCTTCTGCAGGTCAAGCTCTCTTCCGAGGGATGTTGAAGCGACGACGTTCTCGATTCTTATCTTTGCCATAGAAACTCACAAACCCCCCTTTGGGAGGGTGGGTATTTAAGTGGCCCTTTATAAGCGTTATCGATTAGAGAGGCTTTGCACACAAATAGACTCACGGGAGGATTTTGCACATTAATTCGTCCTCGGCTATCCCGAAGTCGATATGAACATCGCTCTCGAACATCTCTTGGATAAGAACGCAGATGTTGTGAACTAGCGCCTTGCAGAGGATCTCGTTGTATTGGGCGATGTCATTCCTCGATCTGAGATTGGTACCCTGCTTCCTCTTCATCATGCTGAACACCGATTCGACATTGGATCGCATGTGGTAGTGTTCATTGAATTCCTCATTATGCTGAGAGAACAGCTGGAACATCGCCTTCCACATCGGGGAGCCCATCGGCTTTTGGATGGCGTTCTTCTTGAACATGATGTAAGGGATCGCCCCGTGGTCGCCCACAATGGTCATGTTCTCCCTAGATGAGTATCCCTTGTCCGCCAGAACCTCCCTCATCTCGAACCGCTTCGCCGTGCTATCTACGAGATTCGGAAACATGTCAAAATCCGAGACATTCCCATCGGTCACCTCTATGCTGGTGATCACATTGGTCTTAACGCCACACATCACATGAGCCTTCTTGTAGAGCCTCCGGTCCTCGTGGTTGTTGCGGGCGCTGTACCATCTTGAGAAGACCGAGGAAGAGAAACCGGTCGAATCGACCGCGAAACTGTCCTCCAGCTGCTTCAAGGGCATGGCCGAGAATTCGACGAGGCTGGTAAGGACCGCCTTCAGCTCGGGCTTGTTGAGATACTTCAGGATCGTGTTGAAATGGGGCGCATGGCTCAGGTAACCGAGCTCTTGGACGAGCTTAAGGTCCGATTCCGTCCTCCTAGACGAGAAACCGAGGTAGGTCTTCACGCAGCAGGCGAATATCATCTCCCCGAGGTTCGCCGGGGGCCTTCCTGCGCCGATCCTCTCCTGTTCGGGTATCTGAGCAGTCAATTCACGGAGAAGTCTGAGGAAGAGGAGCTTTTCGTTTGTCTGCGCTCCATTGTATGCTGGCCAGTCCTGAGAATAGGTCAACCTTCCCCCTTTTTCCTGTACTGGCTCGATGGTCTCTGGCATCCTTTTCGTCCCTTCACTATGTCCTATATGGGGGACATAATACTTAATAATTTGTCCTTTATGTTGTCCAATAGGAGGGACAATGTTTAATATGCCACAAGACGATTCAGTAGTCTGTGGTTCAATGAAGCGCGTGTTTAAAAGCAAGGTCTTCCGAGTAATGGCCGGTTCCGAAGCGGTCCGCACTTCTGTCCCGGAGGCGGTTGCGACTGTATTAGGCGTAGAGCATGGATCCACTCTTCTCTGGACAGTTGATTCTGGATCAGGGAAAGTAACGGTGTCCAAGTGATTATCGTAGAATTTTAAGGAGACTTTGATAAGTTTCTTACGTTCTCCAGTTTGCCCACAAATCCCCCCTATTTATGGGCTCTCTCATGAAAGGGTAATGTGTCCGCATACGCTCTCGCTACTCGCACTGGCATCAAGATTCATGATCCGAACAAATGTCCCCGCCCCATAGAGGGGTTTCTGAAGGATTATCAGGTCGCCAGGGCTAACGCAACTATTATTGTCACTGTCCAAGTATATGATGCCGTGAGACCACTTAGAGGTGATGTTCTCCAACGGGATCCTCAACGGGAAGGAATCTTGCGGTCCAACCACCCATAAGACTGAGCGTGAGAGTCGCACAGGCACACTCCCCCCTATCGCATGGTCGATCGTGAGCGTATAATCCGTCGATGTCGATTTCTGCACGATATTGAACGTCGAGTATGACCCTATCCAGGGCCGCTGGGGGAAGAATAGGACGCAAGCCACGACAAGAAGTAAAATGAACACCACTATTATCGCGGGACGAAGAGGATTTATCACGATTTTCCTCGGCTTAATTCCCGAACCCTCGTTCTCACTCATTCCTTTCTCCTCGTTGATCATGTATTGCCTTTCTCATCCGTTAATACATTCCCGGTCATACTATCGCAACTTCGCAGTCAAATATATTCGCAGTTCATAATCCGGCAGTCGCCTCGAACGATAATTCCAACATTACTAGATGCTAGATAAAAGCAGGTACGGGGGGACAATGCGCCGGCCTTCCGATAACATATCTCGACCCGCCGCCCCTGGTTGCTATACCATCTAGACATGTCGCTAGGACCTGTGACGACATCCGGCATTCTTTGATCGGCGGACACATTGAGCAAGTACATTGCACCCGTCTTTTTGGATTTGCGTTTCTTGTGCTGTCATCGAATCTCATGTCGTATGTAGCCCATTCGCATCAGTGACGACGACGCCCGCCCATTCCGCAGTCAATTCCCAATCAATTTCCCATGCATCAGATCGTCCAATCCCGATATTGATTGTCGATCCAGGGGCCAGGCCGCTAACCACGAGATTATCCACCTTTGAAGCTATCCTTACGTCTTTCCCTTAAACCCTTACTCTCTTGCTTTAATTGGTGGCTTATGGAATATCTAAGGATAAATTCCAATGGTGGAAATCAAAGGTTGCTTCGGTGCAGGTATTGGATCTCTTATCAAGCACTGAATTTCTCTTTTGTTGATGCTAGAAGGACAATGGCGACTATGCTTGCTATCAAAGGTATTGGCGAGAACAATATCGCCCCCCCAGCAGTGCTGATAATTCCTGCCAACAGTCCAAATTTGAAGCATCTTCGGAAAAGAACTGAGATTCCTCCGGCGATCGTCACGGCTGCTAGAATGCAGAAAACCGCCTCCCCTGCAGGATTATTAGGTCCGATCGATGTGATGATCAAGCCATCGCTATAGAAGAGAATGCTAATCAACAGTGATAGGCCTATTGTAACCAATAGCAATCCTGAGATTGTGAGCTTCATTATCTCTTTTCTTGAATCGCTCTTCCCTTTCACTGGTATAGATCTCCTTTTTCCCCACTGTCAACGGCCTCAAGTGGCATGCAATCCGTTCGCATCAGAGACAACGACGCCCGCCCATTCCGCAGTCAACTCCCAATCAATTTCCCATGCATCGGATCGTCCGATCCCGATATTGATTGTCGACCCCGGGATTAGGCCACTCACCACGAGATTATCCACCCATATCCAAGTGTCCACGGGATCAGTATAACCAAGAACCAGGACGGTCCCTTCAATCGTATTGCTGACTGGATCCATTACAATCAGATACAGATAGACCAGCCTCCTTCCTTCCGGCGGATATTCCGGCGGCTGGAAGCCTAGGTCAGAAAATCTAAACCAACCACTTACGCCAATAGTCCCATCGGATCTGACTACGAATTTCTCGGTGTATGTTCCCATGAACTGGTACGCCCAGTCGCTACTTCCGATTGTATCGATGTGATATGCTGTGCCATGAGATGAATCTTGGAATGAATAGAAATTGAAGAAATGATTGTCATCGATAGTCATTCCAAACCAATAACCTGGGACGACAGCCGGAGCCGACATACCAGAATATGGTCCTATGTTTGCAGCGAAATCGATTGCCCTCACCCTAAAATAATAAGTTCCTGGCAATACGGAAACAGTATAGAAATTCAGACTACCTGCGATATTTTCATCGACTGTGACCCATGAGCCTCCGCTTACCATCTGCTGGAGTTCATATCCATATATCCCAGATGTCGTATCAGTGGCTTGGATCCAGCTGAGAGTAAAGATACCATCCAAAGCATCTGTCGGAGAGAAGGTCGGGTTTCCTGGCCTTGTCGGCGGTGTTGCGTCCACTTTAAATGTGAAAGTACTACTGGAACCAAGATTATTTGCGTTGTCGACAGCTCTAACTGAAAAGACATGGATGCCGTCAGGCAATGATGGTACCGTAACATGGGTTAAACCTGTCCCTGTTTCAGGTCCATTGTCTATGCGCCATATGGAATCGCATATGCCACTGCACGAATAAGATTCACTAAATGGTAAATCACTTACTGCCCAAGAGAAAGTCCGTGTAGTCTCGCTGGACCATCCGAGGATACCGGTAATATCCACCGGCGCCTCGGGCGGCATTGTATCATATAATGCAACCAAGAATTCATCCCAATAAGATGCTGAATCAAAATCTGGGCACAAGGTATTTCGCAGGGGCGGGATATTGTTAAAAGAATCCATCTTATAGATATTGATACTCAAACCATGGCAATCAGCCAATGAATTTTTAAACGGGTCTGAGAACTCCCTACTCTTTATTATGACTTGATTTGAAAGAGCAAGCTGAATGTTCCTTGCCCACGTTTTAACCGCCCCATCATTAACTTCATTCGAAATCTTTTCGGCGAATTGATACAAATCTAAACCTGAAATGAGAGACAGAGTTTCTGAGATACTTTTGTCTATGGCATTCCTTGCATTTGGTAGGAGTGAGATGAGTGTGTAAGCTAGTCCGCTTATATCATTTGCCAAAATATCAATTTGAGTTAAATCAATTGCAGCCAATTGGACAGATTGTCCCCATATGACATAAAAGGTGGCCGGAATCATGTAAATAAGATTTGCCCACCAGTTTACAAATGCATCTACAAAACTAATGGCTAAATCTCTTCCAGTCATTAAGGGATTGCTTTTCAGTCCTGAAAGTGGCGTATCCCAATATAAGAATCCTTGATCGTTAATCAGAAGTAATGAGGGTATTTCTGTTTGAGACGCAATCATGATATTGGCGCAATCACGAATTTCATAAGCTAACTCCATGAAACCCATATCGCAGCAATCAAATGTTACTATATCAAGGCCTCTAGAACCAGGATTTACATTCCTTATACTATCTTTCAAAACAAGTAAGGAAGAACGGATCTCTGGGATTGTCATGCTGTTTCTTGTGGAGTCATCCCAGATGGCATTGGAAAGCAGACCTCCGCCATGGTCTTCAAGTCCCAGGAAATAATGATTTGCTTTGAATCGACTGATAGCGTAATTGCCGAAGGACATGAGCGTCTGTCCAAGGCCCATGTCCACCTCGGTGGACCATGAAGAATCTATTGCCGATAGGGCTATCTCACTAGTTGTTCCTTTTTGGATGAAAAAAGCTTTATCATTTCCAAATCCAGTCGGATCATAAAGGGCAATGATATTTACACTAGCACTAGATCCAACAGAGCGTAATTGATTAAGGGTGTGAGATATTGTTGTATCGAGGGGTGGACTAGGAGAAGGAGCGCTTGCCCCTGATGACATATACACCATAATTGTCCACTCTGCTTTCACAATCCTGATTGACTGCGATTTCGCATTATTGCCTTCATTAGATTCGGTTATAGCGTTCGCGGTGTCCACGCTGACTGAAATTGCATGAGTAGAATACAGTTTAGTGAGTCCGAGAAAATTATATGAAAGGGTAGTTGACGTCCAACTCGCTTTCCCATTCTTCTTGAGGTCCATCTGGCTAAACTTCGCCTTGATCTGATCGCCAGGTGAAGACGAAATTTGGACAGTTAATATGACCGCTATGGTTCCCTTGGCATCGGCCGAGCCGATATTCTGTATCTCAACGGTGACGGTGAACGGCTGGCCGGAGGTCACCGGGAAGGCATTGTAGCTCGTATCTAATTTGATATTCTTCCCGTCGCAATCCTTCACGGAAATGTCATTCACAATGAGATCAGGAAGAGGCCGCGCGCCTATCGTGATTGTTATTGTCCGAGTGTTATCGCTCTCCGCATTGGCTGCGAGTTCGGTCACTTTGTTTGTCGCATCTGTAAAGATCTTGATTGTGTGCGAGCCTGCAGATAGCTCGGCGGCTATAGTTACATAGAGGTCGCCGGTTTTAGCTCCACTACTGAGACTCCCAGAGAAGGAGACGCTCGCTTTGTGGATACCGTCGATATAAACGTAATTATCGAAGGTCACGCTCGAGAGATAACCGCTCCCCGTGTTCTGGACCCGGAAATGAACTTCGAATGATTGATACGCGATCGGGCTCACTGGCTTAAGCGAGATGTCCGGGGTGGTGCAGACCACGAGATTGTAATATTGCGGTCCAATCGGTCTGTCCGGAGTGATCGAAGAGGACCCATTTGTAACGGAGGGACTAGATGATTGATTGGTATCGCTATCATTCCGGGCAGATTGATTATCGTTTCCACTGCCATGTTCGCGACTCGTCGCGTTGCGATCGGTCTCGTTGCCCTCATTCCACGGGTGGGTATCTGAAGCGTTCTTGTACTTATCAACCGTCGCGGCGGGATGTGATGTCGAAGATGACGTGCTGTTCTGACCGTGGGAATTCCCATCGCTGCCCGTCTTGTTCTGATGCGCCGACCCTGTTCCCTGATCGGCGGCCTTGTTCACTGACAGGGAACTGGCAATATCTCTCTGATCTTGCAGCGTCGAGAGAATCCCTGGGGCAACCATAGAAATCATCATCAAAATTGCAAGAATCGAAACACATTTGCTCCATTTCCTCCTCATGCTCTATTCCTCCGGTAGGTTCACGCCGCGCCGCTATTACAACAGAAAACCCTGGCGCAGGTCCTCTGCGAATCTCCCCTACCGGATTTTCCCCAAAATAATCCGATATTATGAGGGAAACATGCATGATTCATATGATAAATATATCGGATGTGTATTGCGAAAATCGAAAAAGACTTTCAATCGATTTTGCAGAAGGAATCATCCATTGTGATAATTTCTTTCCGTTTTTGATTTGCTGGTTGAACATAAATATTAGAATTTCGAATTCGCTTCATTTTGAAAGCTTTTTCTGAGTCTTGACAATGAATCCTTAAATATCGCGAATCGCTAGTTATGGACTGGAGGAAGATTCGGTTACCATGCATACTAAGGCATCAGTCTCTTTGATTGCATTCATTCTATTGGCATCGGTCGTTTCGGTAACCGTGATATTGCCAGAAATGGCAATGGGTGCCTCCGCGACCCACGCGGCGATAACAATCAACGGTGACTCGGGTTTCGTCAGCGAAAATGGAGTGGTCAGCGGGAGCGGAACCGCATATGACCCCTACATCATCGAAGGATGGGAGATTGACGATCCTTCTGCGCCAGGCATCTGCATCATGAATACTGTTGCGCATTTTACGATCAGGGACGTCTGCATCGGCTTCAACACAAATTCCAACGATGGCGTGGTTCTCGACAAAGTTCGCAATGCAAACCTCGATAATATCGAAGTCCAAAGCACGAATCATGGTATTCACAAGGGCATCGGCCTGACCTACTGTGACAATATCTCAATAGTCAATGCCAGTGTGACGAATGTATGGGTCGGGATCGATGGCGTGTATTGCGGTAATCTCACTATTGCGAGTAATGACCTTTTGAAAAACGATTACGGCATCTATCTCTACGGCTGCGAACGCGTTACGATTAGCAATAATTCTGCCAGCACCTCAACGCGTTACGGAATAAATGTTGTAAATACCTCCAATATCAGCCTCATCAACAATTCCGCAGTTGGCAATTCGGTGGGTTTCGTCTTTGAATATTCATCGAATGTTTCCTTCGTTAGTAATAATGCCAACAGCAATGGTGAAGGGGTTTCCTGGGGGATATGTCGTGACACCTTTGTTTCGAAAAATTCGTTGACTAATTCTGGTCCGGGACTTATCTTCGGATCATGCACGAACTTCACGATAACCCACAACTTACTTACTCACAATCTCGATGGACTCCAGATTTTCAATTGCAGACAGATGTCGATTGCGTTCAACAACGTATCACTCAGCGGAATCTACGGTATCGTGCTCATTTCCTCTCTGGGATGCTCAATCTGGTCGAACAGTTTCATCAGCAACGCTCGTCAAGCGTATGATGACAGAGGAACCGAAAATTCATGGGACGCCGGTTATCCCACGGGCGGAAACGCCTGGTCGGATTATGCCGGCGTCGATAAGAATTATGGCCCTGGTCAGAACATATCTGGTCAGGATGGAATCGGGGATACGCCCTACTCAACCTATGGCAACGGCACGGACTATTACCCCCTGATGGTCCGATTCAATACACCTATCGATTCGCTGGTAGCGTCATTCACCGTCACCCCTTCATCCGGCGATACCAACACAATATTCGCATTCGATGCTTCGGTGAGTTCGGATTTCAACGGATCGACGAATAGCCTTCGTTTCCATTGGAATTGGGAGAACGACGGAATCTGGGACACAGCCTGGACCATGAATAAAATGGCATATCATCAGTATTCCTCGGCGGGTTGCTATGCTGTCCTTCTTGAAGTGAATGACAGCAACGGGCACTTTGCGAGAACCATCAGAATGATCACAGTCAGCAATGGCTCTCCGATCACTCCGCCGGTCAACACGACGACAAATGCGACCATAGGAGCGATGATCGATTTTGAGCCGGACACGCTCTTCTTAAACAGCTCAGGGCAGTGGGTCACGGTGTTCATCGAACTCGGCGCCCCCTATAACGTGAGCTGCATCAATGTCTCTAGCGTGCTTCTCCTGGGGAGGGTGCACGCATCGGTCTCTCCCTCGATGGTAGGTGACGAGGATGCGGATGGAGTCCCGGATCTGATGGTGAAATTCGACAGAAATGAAACAATCTCAGCATTGAATGTGACGTCGGTCGGGAGCTTCAACAGAACGATTACTGTTTCCGGGTCGTTATTCAATGGCACTTCGTTCAACGGCACTGATGCCATCAAAGTAATCAAGCTCGAGGGGGAGAAAGAGAGAATGGATCAGAATTCAATCAACCTGGATGCAAAGGATTCGGCAATCCTGGGAATTGGATTGATTTGGATTTCCATTATAATCGCTATCATCCTGTTATCCTCCTTCGTCTTGAGAAAGCGCAGAGGGTAAACAGAAGAACCTCCTTCTGCTAATTAGCGAGCCGTAAAGTCAATAGATAAGTTTTTCGTGAATTTATGTGCAGAATGACCTCCTGCACCCCATTCTCCCCCATTTATGTGCAAAGCCCGATTAGAGAGGGAGCCTTTTCTCATCTTTCACTACATTCAGGACAAGCAGGGTGTTCGTCCTATCTATGTTCGGCTGTGTGAGGAGATCCTTGACGAAGACGTTAAGCTCGTCCCTCGACCTGAAGCGGGCGATCATCAGCGAGTCCCACTCACCTGTCACGTCGAAGACCTGCAGGACCCTGTCATCCTTCGCCAGCTTCTGTTCGACCTCGAGGAGTCTGCCCTCGGAGATCCTCACGCCGATGATCGTCAGAAGGTCGTATCCGAGCTTCTCCGGGTCAAGGATCGGGATGTATCCTATGATGACCTTCTCGTCTTCGAGATTCTTGATGCGCACCGATACCGTGCTGACTGAGATTCCGAGCTTCTCAGCGATCTGCCTCAGAGGCATCCTGGCATCTTGGTATAGGCACCTAAGGATCTCCTTGTCCGTTTCATCCATAATGACCTTGCTCCCGGGGGCAGATTCCCGCCCCTAATTTTAATTCTTTCTGTAAATTCAAGTATTCTCTCAGTTTTGTTCGATAGGTGATAACTTTTTCCATAAGTTTTCTTTCCTGCTCGGCAAAGGGATAAATATTTCGGCATGATAACTCCGCAAACATACGACTCATTCCCGTTGGTGAGCCAGATTGGAGCGCGAAGAGGGGGGCGTAAAGAAGCTTGGCGGGGGCGCAGCCCTCCATGACTCCTCAGCTCTTACCGGCGCACCGTCGATAAAGAAGAAGAAAAGGAAGCAGGCGCAGACCCCAGACAAGAAGATCCGCCATGTTCTGAAGGAGCTTGAATGCAAGGGCGCGGCATCACTCTCCGTTGAGATGACGAAGCTCCTGAAGGAGCTCGAGAGCGCGAAGATAGAGGTTCTTTTCAGCAGTTCGGAGAAGGCCATCCGTAGCACTGACGCGTCCGAGCCGCCGAAGATCCTGTCAATGATACTCTTCTCCGATGTTCCCGCCCTGATCGCGAAGCCGAAGACGCACGAAGAGGTCAAGATCAGCATCCAGACCTGCCGAAACCTCGGCGTCCCGCTCGTCATTCGCGGTTCTGCCTCAAGCGCCTTCGGTGCCGTCCTCCCTCCAGACGGAGGGCTCGTCGTCGACGTCGGTGACCTCAGCGGCATAATCTCCATCGATCCACAGAGCCTGCAGGTCGTCGTACTCGGGGGAACACGCTGGGCCGATATCGCTCTCGAACTCAAGAAACAAGGCCTCGCACTGAAGACATCGCCGAGCAGCTTCTTCTCGACAGTCGCAGGATGGTTCGCAACAGGCGGGTTCGGGCTCAACAGCCTATCGTTCGGACATATCGCCCAGCATGTCAAGAGAATCAGGGTCGTGCTCCCGGACGGGAGCGACAAATACCTGGTGCCAGGAGACCGCCTTTTCGACCTGATGATTGGCTCGGAAGGCCAGCTGGGAGCCATTACGGAATTGACCCTGTCCGTCAGAAAGGCCCCGGAACACGCAAGGACGATTCTCGCGCAGACCTCCGACGATGGCCGCGCGATCAAGCTG